>Ga0193742_1001543_pt1 | contig 13851 bp, 17 predicted proteins | sample L2c1metaG_FD_165511 | JGI IMG/M metagenome (GOLD analysis project Ga0193742, IMG submission 165511) | Soil microbial communities from a riparian zone of the East river system, Colorado, United States - L2c1 | ecosystem: Environmental > Terrestrial > Soil > Riparian zone | place: USA: East River... | reverse complement strand
TCACCCTTGAGCATCGCAGCGTAAAGTGTTACAATTTCTAGGCATCGATGGGATGTCGCCAAGTGGTAAGGCACTGGTTTCTGGTACCAGCATTCGGGGGTTCGAATCCCTCCATCCCAGCCATGACATTATTACAGATAAGAAGTCGGTCAATTTTGCTCGGCTTTTTTGTTTTGCTCAAATTTTCTAACCTGTAAACGGGGTTCGACTCCCACATGCCAGCCATAGTCCTTTTCTGAAACCCCTGTATAATCAGTCACATGAAGACAGCCATAGTTCTTGCCGGACGACACGAAGTTACAAAAGATCGATACCAACCAATTGTAAAAGAGTTTCAAGAAAACGGCTGGGATAACGTCATTTTTTATGAGCCGAAGTGGCGGACAGCTAGTGTCGAGCAACTCGTTTCCGACTTCATCGCCAGTCTTCCTGAAGATAATGAGCCTCTGACTCTCTTTGGTTTCTCGCTTGGCGCTATGATAGCACTCATTACTGCCGGTAGGGTTACCGTCGAGAATCTTATACTTTGCTCTCCTAGTGGCTATTTCGCTGAATACGACATTGCCCTTACTGAAGATGACCGAGCATGGGCTAATGAAAATCTTAGGGACTTCCGGAACTTTTCTGCAACGAATACGATCAGCAACGCAAAGGTAACTCGAGGCGTCATACTCGCAGGACAAACCGAATTGATGCAATGGCCAGACTTTAAGCAGTGGGTAGACGATCTCAAATCCTACACAGGCTGGCAGTACATAGAACTGCCCGAAACTGGCCACGAAATCGAGGCGCCAGCGTATCAGAAAGCTATAAGGAAGGTTATTCGCACTACTCTGTAGTGCTTTCATCGTTTTCAGGCTCAATGATAATGACACTGCCTCGATTGTAGACAAATCCTAATTTCTCAAGCTTTTTACTAACCAAGATAAAATCAGCGGCCAAGGGGTAGCAGGTAAGAGATTTACTGCCAGCCAAGTGAGGAGATTATACTTTAATAAAATATACCTATTTCGGGTGTATTTTATTTGATTCAGCATAAAACGACGAATATATGGTCGGCCTAACACCGTATTGGAATTCATGCTATATTAAGACTTAATTACTAAGGAAAGTAGAATTAGATGCCCACACATACTAGAACCATATACTATTATAAAGTTTTTAATCCTGATGGTAGTCTTTCGTTTAATCGTAAACTTAAAAAAATATGTGAACTCACTGAGACCGATAGAGAATATACTCATCAGGATGTCACTGTCAACATTCAGATCACTAAGACGGGGACTGGAGATGATGAAACTCTTTCAGGGGTTGTACGTCTTCTGCGATATCTTGCGCCAAGCGTTGGACTGCGTGGATCAAATTCATCAAAGCCCATTGAATTAGGTGACGACGAAGGCGTGAATGAAAAGACACATTTCGTGTATATACCTGCAAAAAATGTCATTGCAGTTGAATACAACCATTACGGGCCTAAAGTAGGGCTTCTATTTAAAATCGTAAATGAGCTATATAGGTCAAATTTTGATTCCGAGAGCAAGAAAAATTCCTACATATACATTACTAATGGTGACGGGCTTACAAAAATTGCCAAATCTCCAGGAATTAGGAAAGTTCATCTCGAATACGTACAAGAGATGTTAGATACTGACAAGGAGAGTACTCCATTAATGTCCGCATATCGAAATGCACTGAATGTGGGAGATACGCAATCTGTTGAAATGATCCTAAAGCCTCAAAAAAATTCGCGTAATGCGATAATGTCTGGTGTAGAGTTTATAAAAAATATACTTCCTGGAAACGACAACAAAGGCAGCGACTTGAGCGGATTTAATAAACTCGAGGTTACATACGAAGATGAAACGGGTGGAACAGGTATCATTAATCTTATACAAGATAAACTTAGCCGAGATTTCACGGCAATCCACGTCAAGGAAGGCACAAAAGAAATTAACTCTGATTATCTTTTGAGCTCAATACACGAGGACTTAAAAGAGAGACAATTTAAAATATGACTTTTAAAGCCATTCTAAACTCTTGCGGTATTCTAGTAGTTGCGGCTTTCCTTAGTGGTCTTTTTGCCTTAGGTATAGCCAACCTAAAAGTTACAGGTATTGAATTTGACAAGTCTGGATTGCTCAGCGGACTAATATCGTTTAGCACAGGTGCGATTGTTGCAACCTTTTTGACACTTTTCCATTCTAAAAATAAGCGTATAGAAATATTGAGAGGCTATAGTCTAGCAAGTGCCACATTATATTTAACAGTCATACTATCGACAGCGTTAGTGTCCGTAAGCCCACTTTTTCTAAAAATAAATTCAACATTTCTGGGTTTCGGAATAGATAATTTTGTAACAGTATTTGCAATGATGATGACACTCCAAGTTATATTATGTCTTTTTATGCTTATTAGTCTCTTCACTAAAGAGCCCTAAATTTCGACTGACATGTCATCATCAAACAGTTTACAAACCACTTGATCCCAGGGGAACTTCACAGTCCTAAGGTAGCTACTCGAAATAATAAGTAGCCGCTTTAAATCTACTGTGAATTCCTGGATTGTATTGATGCTAAAAAATATTTTTTATAACCCTTGATGTTCCATCAATAAGGTCAGTGATCTCTAGGTCAGTAGGCTCAGTACTCTTTTTATGATCACATTTATTTCGTAAATCGGTAAGATGCTGTAATCTTCTCCATTCTGCAGTGTCATAAGCTTTGTCCTTCAAGGCATCATTATAGTTGGATAAATTCCAATTATTTTTCGACGTAACACCGTGACTGACACAGACGGACTTTAGGTGTGCTTCGAGTGATACGCCAGCAAGTGCACCCGCCGCTCTAAAATAGCCATTCTTCTGTAAGATTCGAGCCTCGTCGAGTTCGCTATCAAGCAATTCCGCATGGACCAATGTTTTAATATCAAAGAGACTGCTTTCAAATCTTTTGCCTACAGCTTCGAGGATTTTTACTTGTTGTGCTAAGAGTTGAATAGCTGCAGAGGAATCTACAACTATCTCCTTTTCCCGACCTCGAGTGACCTGTAGACCATTGAGAGCATCTTTAATCGTGTAGTTTGCGAATGTAATATCTTTTCTGGGTTTTCCATTACCCTTATAATACTCTTCAAAGTCGACTATACGTGATGGTAAGAGTTGCCGTATTAATTCATAGGATTCCGAATACCACTCTTGATAACGTCCACTAAAGTGAGGCACTTCCTTTTCAATCTTTTCGATTGTCTCTGGGTTCTGTTGCTTGAATTCTGATAAAGAGCTGGGTTTTGCTTCCAGAATAAGCTTTAAGTAAAGATCATTGCCCAGTGAGGCTAATTTATCAAAGTCTTTTTTGTATACATCAAGCTTGCTCACCATAATATTCTCCATAGTTATATATCTAATATAGTCGAAGGAGTGTCAATTGTATAGCTCTCTAATATAGTCCTCCATCAAAACCAAGGAACATTCTTCCTGATGGATAAGGCCGAGATTCTCCAGTTTTCTGCCAGCAATAATAAAATCTGCGACCAAGGGATGCCAGTTGATAGACCCACCGCCAGCCATGAGATTATTACAGATACGAGAATTCCCAGCGATGGGAGTTTTTGATTTCATTTATAGTTCCTACCTCTATTAATAAGGGTTCGAATCCCACATACCTTCTTCGACGACTGATGCAGAAGGTAATTTGCCTTATAGTTAAAATAGTATGAAAATTAGAGAGAACCCAAGAATACTAGACTCGAAAAAGAAGTTAGTTAGTCTATGGCAACTTGCACTATCTGAACGGAATCAAAATAAAAAGATTCAAGAACGTGTAGCTACAGAGGTAGCTCGACATACGGGAGTAGTGGAATTTGAGCATACTGAGGAGGACGCTTATCAAGCTATGGTATTGCAATTTTTATGGATGGATCATATGGACCAAAGTCATCCCGATCAAGACGAAGAATGGGATAGATTAGCTGACATGCTACATAAACTTCCAGAGTATAAAAATTAAAATCGAAGCTTGCTGATATAGAGCAATTTATAGAACCCGAATCTTCTGAGCTAATTCGTGAGTTAGCTCACTGGCATTATTTGGAGATGTTTCTAATTCTCCCGCAATGGTCATGATCTCTGCGAGAGGGTCGTCATCTTGAAGAGATCTTGCGTAATCAGTAGCCATCATGCCCGCGATAGTGTATGCAATTTGGGGAGTTAATTCTGGATTATCAGCTAGGATAGACAGCAAACTTTTTAAGTATAACGTCAACTCTGATCGCAGTGCAGCTGCGTCATGATTTTCATATAGATTATCGTATATTATTTTAGTTGCTTCATTCATTATTGTAATAGTAACACTCTAAAGTAAAAAACGGACAGTTTTTCCAACCGCTGGCTTGCGGAGGTAGTCGTGTCCAGGACTTGTCGATGTTTACCCGTTAGGGCATGTGACCGGCCTTGACGTCAGTCGACGTCGTACTCGCTGCCCTCGACATCACGGGCGTAGAGGTAGTCGGTCGTGCCGTCGGGGTTGTCCTTGTGCTTGACGTGACCGTGGGCGGCTCCATCCTCCTTGCCGGAGTTGAAGTACGTGTTGGTCACGGTCGGGTCATCGCGCTGGGGCTTGTCCTGGAAGGACGTGGAGTTCATCGTTCCACCACTCGAACGTGGCGGTCGGGGCTCCCGACGCTTCTTCGGCCTGCCACCGTAGAACTCGGGGTGAGCGGCGCGCCCACCGTGCTCGTCAGCCCAGGCCTCGTTTCGCGCGCGTTGTTCTCTGCTGACCACAACATCTCCTCAAATAGAGGACGTATCTGCCAGAATTGCGCAGATAGGCGAGCAGGACTGCACTAACCTATATTGAAGTATATAATACATCACTCTGATCTGTCAATATAAAGTTGCGTATTAATAAACTATGTTTCTATGTAAATAAAGTTATTGAGCATTATTCAGAAGTCGGACAATTGTAATATGTTTGGAATAAGATGCCGCGTGAATTTAATACTCCAGAAGAGCTATGTACAGCTCAAGTAGTCTATTCGGATTATTACAGGCTGCCTGATTCTTCGAAACTGATATAGACAATTATAGTCGTGGCTCGCTTTGAATAGGGTTTTAATCATAGTAATCCTCGACGAGGATAACTCGGTCTTTATGATACACAAAACCCAACTTATCTAATCGCTTTGCAACTAGGATGAAATCATCTATCGAGGGGTGCCAGTTGAGAGACTTACCGCCAGCCATGAGATTATTACTGAGGTAAAGACGTTTGAATTTCAACGTCTTTATTTTTTACTTTGTTTTCCTTATCTGGTGGATAGGTTCGAATCCCCGCCCCAACATACTGAACCATTAATCTGCAATTTCAGAAGTACGTCCTCTAAAATCAGGCTGTAGCATAAGTTCTTTCTGACTGATAAAATAACAGTTGTAAACACAAATAAAGAATGTGGGAGATAGTAAAATGGGAAAAGTTATTATTCATGCGACCATAACACTTGATGGCTTTATGGCCGATACTAACGGAGGTGTTGACTGGATGTTCGGCTTTTCATCTGTGGACGAAGATGAAGAGGCCGTCAGTAAAGTCATGGAAGAATTAGGCGCCGTAGTCGGTGGCGCAAACAAGACACAGACTATCGAAGAAGGTGAAGAACCTTATGGTGGTATGCTGAAGATTCCGGTATACGAAATGACCCATGAGGCGCATGAACCGGTTAAAAGAGACGGCGTAACCTATACTTTTATCGTTGATGACATTACGCACGCAGTCGAAGCGGCCAAAGCCGCCGCCGGTGATAAGAGCGTAGCGCTTTTGGGAGGTAGCATCTCTCGGCAATGCCTAAAGCTTGGCCTAGTAGATGAAATCCAATTACACGTAGTACCTCTGCTGCTGGGTGACGGTATTTCATTATTTGGCGGGCTCGGAGAGCGTATTAAGTTGGAGCGGCTAGAAACAGCGGCCTTTGCGAGCGAAACCCACCTACGATACCGCGTCGTTAAGTAATTGCAACTTCTGATAAGTCAGGAGCAGGCTCGGCCGAATGGTGCTCCAATTTCGGACTATATGACCAGCCAAGATTATTCAATGAAAAAAGATGTCCAAATTTGGACATCTTTTTGTTATTCGTGTTCTTGTAACTTCAGGATGAATGCCCGCTATTGCGCGTAGGATGTTGGCGGCCTTACGCCTTGTTCTTTAAGACCTCATAACGAACGTGCGTTACGAGACTTGTGCCACCAATCTCAATAGGTTTTAATCTAAGATCGGATATACCTTCAAATAATCGTGCTCCGGCACCGATTGTAGCAGGTACAATATGAAGCCATAGTTCATCAATAAGATGTGCAGCTAAATACTGATTAACGGTATTCGCACCCCCAGCAACTGCAACATTTTTATCTCCCGCAGCCTCTTTGGCCTGTCGAAGTGCTGATGCAATACCATCAGTTATGAAAATAAACTTAGTATCGCCTTCCATACTAATCGGTTCACGTGGCTCTTCGGACAGGACAAATACCGAGGCATGATACGGAGGATTATCGCCCCACCAACCTTTCCAATCGGCATCACTGCGTTTTTCTTTCGGCCCAAACATGTTGCTACCCATAATAAACGCGCCCGCATCCATAAGTCCGTCTAGCGCGGCTTTATGTTGACTGCCTTCCTTAAACATCCACTCATGAAGTAGGTTATCGGGAATATTACCAAAAGGCTTTTCAAAACTCTGATCGAGGCCCGCAACAAATCCGTCTAAGGACATTGTCATCCCACAAGTCACTTTACTCATCTTAACCTCCTGTTTGATAGCTATATAGATACATTATACCAGCTGCACAGAGGGAAGTTCGGATCGAAGCGCCGAGGGAGGTTTAAGTTCTTTTCTGTATAGCTCTGGTGAATTCTATCACCATCCTCGTTGAAGGTTTTATTTCGTCATCGCTAAAGGTAAATTAACGAACTTCCTCTCCAGCCATGAAAAAATCCTGAGATCACATAGATCTCAGGATTTTTTCTAGTTTATGCCATAATATGAATATGACAACACTAAAAACTATTAAAGCTCTTGATGGATTTGATCTTACCTGGCTTTAGAGATTATTATTTTTCACCGTATTGTACTTTTGCTGCTGACATTGATGACAATAACCTAAAAGCTCAAGCTGGTGGGAGGTCATAACAAAGCCGCTTGTTTGACCAAGCTTTTCAATAAGTTTCTCAATCCCTTCCTCTTCTTTAATAGCGACCACGCGGCCACAGCCGATGCAGCTTATATGGTGGTGGTGCTCTAGAAAGATATCACTTAGCTCTAGCTTGTATTTCCAGCCAATATTAATCCGTCTTGCAATTCCGAGCTTCTCGTAAAGCTCAATGACCCGATAGACGCTAACTCGATCAATCTCTTTGGCAGACGCTGCCACCAAACCAGCGATAGTCATAGGCTCACTATCATGGAGTAGCTTAAAAATAAGCAGCCGAGCAGCGGTGATCTTATAGTGATTATCTTCTAATATCTTCCGCAGAAGTTTTTCTTCTTTCATGTAGCATTAGTGTAACACTAATTGCAACAAAATTGCAAAATCATCGCAACTGCCTATACTACATACAAGAAGGAAAAAATGAATTATGAAAATAGCTTTTGTAGGAAAAGGCGGTAGTGGCAAAACGACTATCAGCGCGCTCTTCTCACTTTATATGGATAGCAAAAATAAAAATGTTGGGCTATTTGATGTTGATGTAAATAGCCACACAGCGGAGGTGCTCGGTATAGCATCGGATAGTCACAAGAATCTTTCCGAGGATGATCCTTCGGCCGATATTCGTCGTTATCTTGCCGGCACAAACCCTCGTGTTAGCCCTGACGATTTTTTGAACTCTACGCCTCCTGGCAATGGCTCGGGTGTTTTTACACTTGGCAAAGATAATTATGTTACCAAAACATATGGACAGAAATTTGGACTCCTATCTCATCTCTTTACGATTGGGTCGTACAAAGATACTTCAATTGGAATTGATTGTCATCACAGCACACAGTATATCGCAGAGAATCTGTTGTCACACGCGGAACAATCCCATGATGATGTAATTGTTATTGATTCAGTCGCTGGCAATGATACGTTTGGTAATACGTTATACATGCAGGACTTACTGGTATTCATTGTAAAACCCGAACGCGAAGGTTTAAATGTTTTCCGTCGATTTTACGACTTGGCAGAAAAGGCTGGCGTGGCAGACCGCGTATATGTTATTGGCAATCAAGTTGGCTCAGACGTACAACGTGCATTTTTGGAAAAAGAAATTCCGTCAGATAAGTTGTTGGGTATTTTAACAACAAACGACCAGATTATTGATCGTCGCTTGGCCGATCTACCACTTGATGTTGACTGTATGCAGATGAATGAGCGAGAAGTATTTGATAAAGTCCATGAAATAGCTGGTCTGCACGTGCAAACTGCCGAACATTATTATAATGAAATCGTGGCTTTGCACCGTAAACTATCGACTGAGGGCTGGGTAATTGGATCGTACCATGATCATATGGAAAGTCAGATCGATCCTGAGTTTAGTGCGGTATAGTTATGGATACGTCTACAAGCCCCGTGATAATGCGGCCTGTTTTTGGTCCTTCAATAAAGCATATTCTTGCTTCGCCCTCTCCTTTATTTGAAGCGATTGAGCGACATGGTGGTCCGCTAGCTATTGCCCTACCTGATGAGGCTCAGACTGCTGCTGAAAAGTTCAAAGCACTGTTTGAAGAATTACGTATGCAGTCAAAAGTATTTGTCGCTCATAAGGCGACAAATAGCGTCGATACGCTAGCTGCTCTTCGTTCGCAGGTTTTTATAGATGTGGCTTCTCGGGCCGAGCTAGCGCATGCGTTTTCTATAGGGTATACGCATGACGAGATCATTGCGACCGGGCCAAAATCACAGCATTTTTTGGCTGAGCTTATAGCCCATGACATACCGGTATGTGTCGACAGTCATGAAGAACTTTTGCGACTGCGCTTACTCCTTGCTAATGGCTTAAAAGATGTGAAAGTACTTCTACGGTTAACACGAAGTGTATTGAACATGCCGTCGATCACAAAGCGAAGTCGCTTTGGGCTTGATACTGCGGCATATGAAAAAGCGCTTGCTGCGATTAGTGAAGATAAGAGATTCGTGTTGCTTGGCATATCTTTCCATCTTGATAGTCAATCGGCGGATGAGCGCTACTATGCGATTATGCAAGCGGCCAAGGAACTCATTGCTTTGCAAGATAAAGGTTATAGTGCCTCGGTGCTAGACATCGGCGGTGGGTATGGTGCATCTTATGGCATAAACCGCTCGCAGGTAGACCGGTTTGAGGCCGGGTTAAAGCAGGCAATTTTAGACGATGGCGATACGCACACATGGCAGCACTTTACCTATGGATTATCTCGGGTTGGAAATGCTATAAGTGGCGCGCTACACGGTATTGACGCACCTGCCGGTGCTATTGGCGTCGATCGTTTACGCGAGGTATTGGTGCGCGAAAGCGCTGAGGGAGGAATCCTTGCGAATTTTCTGAATGAAAACCTTATTGAGATTTGGATTGAGCCGGGTGCCGCAATTTTAAGTGAAGCAGGCGCTGTTGTGACGGAGATCATGGAAGTGAAGCAACTTGATGGAGAGATTCTTGTAGTTGTTGATGCGCACCGTAATCAGGTTTGCTTTGAGAATAACGAAGCGCTGCTTGACCCAATACTCATTAAAAAACATCCAGAATCTTCACGGGCGTCAGATGTATTTATTGCCGGTAATTTATGTGCAGAAAATGACATGATGACGTACCGTAAAATTCGCTTTGACGATGTCCCTCGGGCAGGAGATCTGCTGCTTTGGACGCACACCGGCGCTTACCGGGCACATTTTAGTGCGTCGCAGGCAATCGGACATGCACTTGCAAAACAATTAACCTACGAGGAAAACGCAAATGCGTATACCCTTTCAGAAAGGACATCATGATTTATAACTCTATAGAACAAGTTATCGGTAACACTCCCCTTCTAAAACTTGACGGCAAAAGATACGGACTGAAGAATACTGATCTATATGTGAAATTAGAATATCTTAACCCCTTTGGTTCTATTAAGGATAGGACTGCACTAGGATTACTAAAAGATACTAAATGGAAAGAGCTGGAACGACAAAACCAGCATATTATTGAGAGTTCAAGTGGTAATACGGCAAAATCGCTTCAAGTCCTTGCCAGCCGCCACGGCGTGCCTGTTATTTGTGTGACGAATCGTATTAAAGTTCCAGAAGTCGAGCAACAGCTTCGTTACCTTGGTACAGAGATTATGTCATTGCCGGGTCGATCGGAGTGTCCTGATCCTAATGACGAGAACAATACGGTGGCTGTTATTGAGAGTATGCAACATCAGCAGCCTAATCACTATTATCATACTGCACAGTACACCAACCTCGCCAACCCTTTAATGCACGAGACGACCACGGCAAAAGAATTATACGAGGATCTGCCGACAATTGATTACATGATTAGTGGTATCGGTACGGGTGGATCAAGCAGTGGCTTGATAGCCTATGCCTCGCATCATCATCTAGATACGAATCATATTGGTGTTGTAGCCGATCCGAGCGATTTCTTGCCAGGAATCCGTACGAAGAACGAACTGTTCGAAACGGGATTATTCGAGGCTGATGCTTTTTTGGATATCATCGAAGTCACTTCGGCAGACGCGCTAAAAGCATTGCAAATACTGGTTAAAAACGAAGGTGTTTTAGCAGGTCCCACAACGGGGGGTAATTTTGCAGCGGCAACTCAATATCTTTTGGAACATGACACGTTTCGCGAGGATGGATCACGTCAAACGGCGGTGTTTATTGCCTGCGATCGGCTCGAGACGTATATGTCGTATATTGCCAAGCGCCAACCTGAACTATTTGACAGTACCCGTTTAACCGATATATTTACAGCGGCTGTTTCTGACGAGGAGGCAAAAGAGTTGTCGCGGGCCGCAAGTCATGAAACGCAGCAATGGATCGTAGACGAAAACGTTCTTGTGGTTGATACGCGCGGCGTAAAACCTTTTGTCAATTTCCATATCGAAGGATCATTAAACTACCCAGAAGACCTGCTCAAGGAAGTGCTCGAAAACGGCACCCCGTTTGCTGATCGTCCGGTATTGTTTGTTTGCCCTACTGGTGATCGCAGCAAGCTTTTGGCGAGTGTTCTGAGTAAGCGCGGTGTCAAAGCCTATAGTCTTGAGGGAGGCTTGTTAGCATGGAGAAGCGCTGGGCTGCCGCTAGTACGAAAGGCTCTCTAATGGATCGTCAAAGCTATCCAAGCTTGCGTAATCATCCCTCGGTCATTCATTTTGATGCCTCGGCTGCCTTTCCCCTGCACGATAAGGTTATTGCAGCTGTAAATGGAGTGATGATGGGGTATGTTGGTGCTGCGGGCAAAGCGAGTTACGATTGGTCGCTTAGGGCATCAGCTGAGGTTGAAAAAGTACGCACGCGCGTCGCGGATTTTATTAGTGCCAACCCCAAGGCGATCCATTTTGTATATAGTGCTTCGGATGCGGCGCGCCAACTGACTGATAATCTTCGTGCCGAAGAGTATGACACAATTATTTACTCACCTGAGGACCATACGAGCGTCACGGATCTTTTGGGGCAGCACGCGCTTAAGCCAATTCATCTCTCCTATAATCAAAATGGTGCTTACGACCTGAACACTATAGATAGCACAGCCGATTATAGTAAAGCCGTGATATTTGCCAGTAATATTCACCATTTATACGGGGCGGACAATGATATGCGAGCATTACGTCAAGCTTTTCCTGGGGCAACTTTAGTTATTGATGCGTCACAGTCAATAGGGCGCACAACGGTTAATGTAGGGCTGTTGGGGTGCGACGCATTGTATTTTTCGTCGCAAAAACTTGGCGGTATTACTGGGGCTGGTGTTCTTTTTGTTTCTCCTTCATCCAAGTTGGCGAGCATAGATCTCATTGAGCCGAGTACATTGCCTCTGCCTGCTATCACGTCTCTTGGTGCGGCGATTGATATTATTAATGCCGTAAGTCTCCATCATATTGACACAAAACTAACCCGGCTAACGAGCCATTTCATCCAGATAGCGGCAGAACAGGTTGATGCACTTACTTTTACTAAAGGTCCTGCAAATAGCGAGTATAACTGCAGTGGGAACGGTATTGTATCTTTTAAGGTTGGGGGGTACAGTTCGCAGGATATTGCTATGATCCTAGGAAGTAATAATATCAATGTGCGTGCGGCCGATCATTGCGTCAATGATGCGTTCGTCGACAGAGACGTGGTACGAGTAAGTATGCATGCGTACACAGTGCCCGACGAGCTTGAAAAGCTAGCCGACGTCTTGGCAGAACTATAGATGTTCGTAGAATAGGGTAGATATACAACTTCGACTACTGGATACAACCTTGCGTGGTGCGGTGAGGCTATAGCCTTTGCTTTTTTGCAATAACAGTAGTACGTACCTGACTCTCAAAACCCTCCCCTGACATAAAAAGACGCGATATACTTTCCTTGTTAACCTTCTAAAACTAACAAAGGAGAAGATTAGTACGTCTCTAAGGCTTTTTCTAACACTCTCGGATCAGCCAACTTTTGGTATCTGCTATAATTTTGATCACCCAGATGCGGATCAATCGTCCCTTCGTCCACATCGGCGATGCGGTCCGCACCCCAAAGAACTGTACCTAATGTGAATAGCAAGAGACGCGGAGGAATCCGATCAGGCATTGTAGTGTCACCGGTCTTTTCCGTATAGGTCTCTAGAAAAGCTTGTTTCTCCGCATCCGTCAGTGCTCGCGGTGATGCCCATAAGTTTTGTGCGTCACAAAAGAAGGCTGCAACATCCTGGCTCGGGTCATCAATACGACTCCGCTCCCAATCGATGAAGTATACGCTTTTACCGTTATCTATAATGTTCGCAGGATTAAGATCAGCGTGGATAACGCTACTGGGAGCATACATGCCCTCAAGTTTAGGTATATCCTTGACCATTTTAGCCATGATAGACCGGCATAGCCGTAAAAGATCCATGTCGGGACTTTGTCGCTGTTCATACTGCTCCAGAGCAGCCATACCACTTGCATACTGTCCTCTTAGCGGGTTCTCTCGCCGTTGCAGTGGAGCGTTTTCTATCGGCATCGTATGTAATTTCGACATGGCAACAGCGGCCCTTTGTACGGCAGGGGTTGAGAACCGTATATGACCGCCTGAGATATATTCTTCGATGAGGAGACCATACGGAAAATGCTCCCTGGTATTATCGAGGAAAAGCGGCTTTGGAGCTATATCATGAGGCGCAACGAATTCTAGTGCCCTATACTCATCTACTATGTGGTCTGCGGAACCGCTTTGCGATTCGATATTCAATCGAACGACCACATCGCACTCATCCTGTCGGACACGATAATTGTAATTGTAATCCCCACCTTCAAGCTTCTCGATGTCGGCTCCAGTAAAATCGGAGACGCCTAAAGCCTCCCGGGCATTTGTCTGCAAATAAGGCAGCACCCGTTGGTCGATATTCATTTCGTTTGTCATATCATTACCCGTATCGCACGGCTGCTTAAACAGCTTGTGTAGACTCTGCTTTCAATACCCATATTAAGCCGCCTCAGGTATCCCAAGCTCATTCATAAGCTTTTCACTGTGCGTTGGCCACCACCATGCGGTGTTCGCATATTTTGGGCAGGCATCACAAGACGACGGAATCGTTCCAGAGCATGCCCACCGTCCATACATTTGCCCTCGCTCCGCGTCATAACGTGACCAACACGCCATCTCGTTGTATCTCTCACCCCCGAAGCCTCCAT
>Ga0193742_1001542_pt1 | contig 13862 bp, 10 predicted proteins | sample L2c1metaG_FD_165511 | JGI IMG/M metagenome (GOLD analysis project Ga0193742, IMG submission 165511) | Soil microbial communities from a riparian zone of the East river system, Colorado, United States - L2c1 | ecosystem: Environmental > Terrestrial > Soil > Riparian zone | place: USA: East River... | reverse complement strand
GATCACTTCGTCATAGGCCATCTGCTTGCCGTCGAACACGCAGAGCGGACGGAGTTTGCCGCCGCGCCATTGCGCGACCGCCTCGATCGGATTGTTGACCGTCGAATCGACGTGGTTGCCGACCAGTTGGACCGCGACTTCTCCGCCGCCCTTGTAGGGAATGTAGGTGAACTTGGCGCCGGTGGCCTTTTCGACGGCGACGGTGATGATCTGGTCTTCCTGCTTCGATCCGGTGCCGCCCATCTTCATGCTGCCGGCCGGTGCCTGCTTCACGGCGTCGACGAAGTCCTTGACGGTGTTGTAGGGTTTTTCGGCATTGACCCAGAGCACGAACTCGTCGAGCGCCAGCATCGCGACCGGCGTCATGTCCTTCCAGTTGAAGGGAATGCCTGTCGCGAGCGGGGTCGTGAACAGGTTCGACAGGGTGATGATGATCTTGTGGGGGTTGTTCGCCGAGCCCTTGACGTCGAGAAAGCCTTCGCCGCCGGCGCCGCCGGACTTGTTGATGACGACCATCGGCTGCTTCATCAGATTGTGCTTGGTGACGATGCCCTGGATGGTGCGGGCCATCTGATCGGCGCCGCCGCCGGTGCCGGCGGGTACGATGAATTCAACCGGCCGAACCGGCTCCCAGGCGGCAGTCGCGCCAACAGTGCCGGCGCTGAACATCGCGACCGTGGCTAACGCAACATGCAAAACTGAATGCTTCATTTGGTTTTACTCCCCATCAGGATTTCGACGCGCCGTTCTTTGCCGGCTTTGCCTTTAACTCAACTCTTAACTCAACGGTTCGGATCCACTTCGAGTCTTCGCAGTTTTTCCAGTCATATCGTGAGGTTTAGTCGGGCGGCATTGCAGGTTATAGTTGCAGCTATGATTGTAAGCCCGACCTGACCGCGCAGCATCCGCGTCTTTCGGATAAGTCTGAACGGTGGACTGACACACCGGCCCTTGCGTGACAAACGGTCAAACCGCTCTGGCTGCCTTGGTGCCGCAACGCCTGCCCCCATCCTCCTGATCGCCCTGTTTCCAGTTCGGAACGCTTGGATGTATTTTGGTATGCGATATGCCAAGACTGCAAATGAATAGTGATGTGGAAGCATAGCTCCGGCTGATTTGTCGCAGATGAGGCACTCATTCGAGGGCCTGACGCACGCGCAAAAAAAGAGGCCCCGGAAAACCGGGGCCTTTGAGTCTGGGAGGTAACCTGAAGGTATCGAACCTGAAAGCGTAGCCTGCGCTGCGCCTTAGCGTCCTCAGAGACCGAAACGGGGCAGGTCGCCGTTGCGTACGGAGATGCGGGCGCTCGCGGTCAGCAGGCGGTCGATGGAGGCCATCAGCCGGGTGAACAGGGTGCTGGAGGGTACGAGGCCGATGGATGCAGTCTTGGACATTGGGTCCCCTTTTCGAAGGTGCGGAGTGGCTCCGCTTCGTGATCTGGGGTGAATTTATGTATACCAGATGCCAGACACAACGCATTTGTTTGCATAGCAGCAATTAGTCTTTTGCATCGCAACATAAATGGCTTGATAACTGATCCCAATGACGAAAAGGCCGCCGGGAACCGGCGGCCTTCGTCAGTTTCGCGAGGTCGAGGGGCTTATTCGGCCGCCTGCTTGCGCGGCGGATCGAGCGCGCCCGAATCGTGGATCTCGGCCACCTGGTGGTCCGAGAAGCCGAGCACTTGGCGCAGGATCTCGTCGGTGTGTTCGCCGAGCAGCGGGGAACGGGTCACCTCGCTCGGGCTGTCCGACATCTTGATCGGATTGCCGACCGAAAAATACTTGCCGCGGGTCGGGTGATCGACCTCGACCACGGTGCCGGTCGCGCGCAGCGACTGGTCTTCGATGATCTCCTTCATCGACAGGATCGGCCCGCAGGGGATGTCGTCCTTGTTGAGGATGTCCATCGCCTCGAATTTTGTCTTCGTCATCGTCCATTGTTCGATGCGCGCGAAGATTTCATTCAACCGCGACAGCCGGGCAGGCGGCTTGGCGTAGTCGGGATGGGTCTTCCAGGTGGGCTCGCCGATCACGTCGCAAATCTTCTCCCAGACCGGCGCCTGGGTGATGAAATAGAGGTAAGCATTGGGATCGGTCTCCCAGCCCTTGCATTTGACGATGCGGCCGGGCTGGCCGCCGCCGGAATCATTGCCGGCGCGCGGCACCGCGTCGCCGAACGGAATTCCTTCGCCGTACTGGCTGTATTCCTTGAGCGGACCATGGGCGAGCCGCTGCTGGTCGCGCAGCTTGACGCGCGCGAGGTTGAGCACGCCGTCCTGCATCGCGGCGGTGACCTTCTGGCCCTGGCCGGTCACGGTGCGCTGATAAAGTGCGGTGACGATGCCGAGCGCGAGATGCAGTCCGGTGCCGCTGTCGCCGATCTGCGCGCCGGTGACCAGCGGCAGCCCGTCGCGGAAGCCCGTGGTGGAAGCCGCGCCGCCGGTGCACTGCGCGACGTTCTCATACACCTTGCAGTCTTCAAACGGTCCGGGGCCAAAGCCCTTGATCGAGGCCACGATCATCTTCGGGTTGAGGGCGTGGATTTTCTCCCAGGGGAAACCCATGCGGTCGAGCACGCCGGGGCCGAAATTTTCCACCAGCACGTCGCAGCTCTTGATCAGCGCGGTCAGGACTTCCTTGCCCTTCGGGTTCTTGGTGTCGAGCGTGATCGAACGCTTGTTGTGGTTCAGCATGGTGAAATACAGGCTGTCCACATTGGGAATGTCCTGCAACTGGCCGCGCGTGATGTCGCCGACGCCGGGACGCTCGACCTTGATCACGTCGGCGCCGAACCAGGCCAGCAACTGCGTGCAGGTCGGTCCCGACTGGACGTGGGTGAAATCGAGAATTCGAACGCCCTTCAGCGCCTTTGTCATCGTCTGTGCTCCGTACTCTGTCTGCCCTGCAACGCAGGATGGATTGGAATGTGACTTGTAAAGTTATTTGGGACTATTTCTTCTTCAGTACGCTTTGCGGATTGAGGTTGCCGATGCGGCCGCTTTCGGAGCCGGCCGCCGGATCGATCGCCGCGTTGATCAGCGTCGGCTTGCCGGAATCCATCGCGGCGTTGACGGCGCGCTTCAATTCATCCGGCGAGGTGACGTGGACACCGACGCCGCCGAACGCTTCCATCATCTTGTCGTAGCGCGAGCCCTTGACGAACACGGTCGGTGCCGGATCGGCGCTCACGGAATTGACGTCGGTGCCGCGATAGATGCCGTCATTGTTGAAGATCACGATGCAGACCGGCAGATTGTAACGGCAGATGGTCTCGACCTCCATGCCGGAGAAACCGAACGCCGAATCGCCTTCAACCGCGAGCACGGGTTTGCCGGTTTCGATCGCGGCGGCGATGCAATAGCCCATGCCGATGCCCATCACGCCCCAGGTGCCGACGTCGATCCGCTTGCGCGGCTGATACATGTCGATGACGCCGCGGGCGAGATCGAGCGTGTTGGCGCCTTCATTGACCAGGATCGCGTCGGGCCGTTCCTTGACGATCGTCCTGAGCACGCCGAGCGCGCCGTGATAATCCATCGGCGAATTGTTGTTCATCAGCCGCGGCGCCATCTTGGCGACGTTCTCTTCGCGCTTCTTGGCGACCGTAGCGGTCCAGTCTGACGGCGCCGGCGTCCAGTTGGCGCCCATACCTTCGAGCAGCGCCGAGACGCAGGAGCCGATATCGCCGACCACGGGGGCGACGATCTCGACGTTGGAATCCATTTCCTTCGGCTCGATGTCGATCTGGATGAATTTTTTCGGGGCTTCACCCCATGTCTTGCCCTTGCCATGCGACAGCAGCCAGTTGAGGCGCGCGCCGATCAGCAGCACGACGTCGGCGTCTTTCAGGACGGTCGAACGCGCGGCACCCGCGCATTGCGGATGCAGGTCGGACAACAGCCCCTTGGCCATGCTCATGGGCAGGAACGGAATGCCGCTCTTCTCGACGAAGCTTTTGATCGTGTCATCGGCCTGCGCGTAGGCGGCGCCCTTCCCGAGGATGATCAGCGGACGCTTTGCGCCCTTGAGCACGTCGAGCGCGCGCTTGACGGCTGACGGGGCAGGGATCTGCGCGGGTGCGGCGTCGATCACCTTGACCAGCGACTTCTGTCCGGCTTCGGCGTCCATCACCTGGCCGAACAGTTTCGCCGGCAGGTCGAGATAGACACCGCCCGGGCGGCCCGAGACCGCGGCGCGGATCGCGCGCGCCAGACCGATGCCGATATCCTGGGCATGCAGCACGCGGAACGCCGCCTTGCACAGCGGCTTGGCGATCGCGAGCTGGTCCATTTCCTCGTAGTCGCCCTGCTGCAGGTCGACGATCTCGCGCTCGGACGAGCCCGAGATCAGGATCATCGGGAAGCAGTTGGTGGTGGCGTGGGCGAGCGCGGTGAGGCCGTTGAGAAAACCAGGCGCCGAAACCGTGAGGCAGACGCCGGGTTTCTTGGTCAGGAAGCCGGCGATCGAGGCGGCGTTGCCGGCATTCTGTTCGTGACGGAACGAGATCACGCGAATGCCCGCGGCCTGCGCCATGCGGCCGAAATCCGTGATCGGAATGCCGGGCACGCCATAGATCGTGGTGAGGCCGTTGAGCTTCAGCGCATCGATCATCAGATTAAAGCCGTCGGTGAGCTCGCGCTCGGCTTCATTGGTGTCGATGCTCTTGGCTGCTGTTACGGACATTCCACTTTCTCCCTGATCTCTGTGGTTCGGACGAGTTGATCGTCTTCTGCTGTGAAGTCGTTCTAACCAAACAATTCTCTAACTAAACAGTTCTTGGCCGTGCGCCTCGACGTAAGCGGCGAGACCGAGCGTGTGGTCGCGCGCGCGCTTTTCGGCCAATTCAGTGTCGCGGGCCTCGAGCGCTTCGATCATGCCCATATGTTCGGGCAGCGAGGTCGCGGTGCGGTCGGTGCGTCCGATCGTCAGTTGCCGGTAGCCGCGCACATGCAACAGGATGTCGTTGGTCATATCGACCAGAACAGGCGATTCCGACAACGAGATCAGGGCCTGGTGGAAGGCGATATTGGCCTTGGAATATTCCTCGACATGATCCTGCGGCAGGCGATCCTTGCCGAAATCCTTGAAGAAATCGCGTAGCGCCGTGATGTCTTTCTTGCGCGCGGTGGTGGTGATCAGGCGCGCGGCCATGCTCTCGAGCGCGGCCCAGGCCCGGATCATGTCCACGATCTCGGTCTTGGTGCGGCGGACCACGACGATGCCGCGGCGTGGCACGGTCTTGACGAAACCGTCCTGCTCGAGCATCGCGATGGCTTCGCGGATCGGGGTGCGGCTGACGCCGAGGCGTTCGGATAATGCGCGTTCGTCGAGCATCACCTGCTCGGGCGTCGCATAGATATCCATTTTGAGAATAGCTTCCTTCAAGGCCTCATAGGCCTTGTTCTTGAAGCTCGTCTCAGGTGCAATCCGGACGATTGCGATATCTGCATCAGCCATGGCAGGCGTGGCCTTGGGTTGTTTGCGTGCGGGCACGATTCGTCTCCTCCAGTGGGAGACCAGTTGTAACAGGAATAACGTCTAATATTTTTGGCATACCAAATACCACCATGTCAAGTTGGCAGTATTTTCAGCGTTTCCGGGGCATCAGGTGGCTTGACTTTCTCGCCGCTGGCATACCAAATGCCATAAAATTTGCCCAGGAGGAAGTCGATGTCGAATCCCAAAGATGCGGTCCGCAAAGTTCTCGATGCGGTGAAGGCCGATAAACGCACCAGCCTGACGGCTCCGGAGGGTAAACTGGTCTGCGATGCCTACGGAATTCCCGTTCCGAAGGAAGGCGTTGCGAAGTCCGCCGCCGAGGCCGCCAAACTCGCGGCCGACATGGGTTTCCCTGTCGTGATGAAGATCGTCTCGCCGGACATTCTCCACAAGACCGAGGCTGGCGGCGTCATTGTCGGCGTCAAGACCGCGGCCGACGCGGAAAAGAACTACGAGACCATTCTCGCCAATGCGAAGAAGTACAAGGCCGACGCCAAGATCGAAGGCATCCAGGTCCAGCAGATGCTGGCCGGCGGCACCGAGGTCATCGTCGGCTCCATTACCGACGGCTCGTTCGGCAAGCTGGTCGCCTTCGGCCTCGGCGGCGTGCTGGTCGAAGTTTTAAAGGACATCACCTTCCGCCTTGCGCCGGCCACCAAGGACGACGCGCTGTCGATGCTCGACGGCATCCAGGCCAATGAGATGCTGAAGGGCGTGCGCGGCGGCGACCCGGTCAACCGCGAGGCGCTGGCCTCCGTCATCGTCAAAGTGTCGCAGCTCGTCAGCGACTTCCCCGAAATCGTCGAACTCGATCTCAACCCAGTGTTCGCCACCAAGAACGACGCGATCGCGGCCGACGTGCGCATCGTCGTCGACTTCGACTACAAGCCGCGCCCGGCGCCGCGCTCGAACGAGGAAATCGTCACCGCGATGAACCGCATCATGCAGCCCAAGGCGGTCGCCGTGATCGGCGCCTCCGCCGAGGACGGCAAGATCGGCAATTCCGTGATGAAGAACCTCATCAACGGCGGGTATAAAGGCGACATCTATCCAATCCACCCCAAGGCCGCCGAGATCCTGGGCTACAAGGCCTATAAGAGCGTCAAGGACGTTGAGGGGGTGATCGATACCGCTGTTTTCGCGATCCCCGCCAAATTCGTGGCCGGCGCTTTGATCGAATGCGGCGAGAAGAAAATTCCAGGCGCTGTGCTGATTCCGTCGGGCTTTGCCGAAGCCGGCGCGCCAGAGTTGCAGGAAGAAATCGTCGAGATCGGCAAGAAGTACAATGTCCGCCTGATGGGGCCGAACATCTACGGCTTCTATTATACGCCGGCCAATCTCTGCGCCACGTTCTGCACCGCCTATGACGTCAAGGGGTCGGCGGCGCTGTCGTCGCAGTCCGGCGGCATCGGCATGGCGATCATCGGCTTCTCGCGTTCGGCCAAGATGGGCGTTTCCGCGATCGTCGGCCTCGGCAACAAGTCCGACATCGACGAGGACGATCTGCTGGCGTTCTTCGAGCAGGACCCGAACACCGCGATCATCGCGCAACATTGCGAAGATCTGAAAGACGGCCGCGCCTTTGCGGAAGCCGCCAAGCGGGTTTCCAAGAAAAAGCCTGTCGTGGTGCTCAAGGCGGGCCGTACCTCGGCCGGCGCGAAAGCTGCCTCGTCGCACACCGGCGCGCTCGCCGGTAACGACAAGATCTACGAGGACGTGCTGGCACAGTCCGGCGTGATCCGCGCGCGTTCGTTGCGCCAATTGCTCGAATTCGCGCGCGGCGTGCCGGTGCTGCCGACGCCGAAGGGCGAGAACATCCTGATCATCACCGGTGCCGGCGGCTCCGGCGTGTTGCTGTCGGACTCCTGCGTCGATAACGGCCTGTCGCTGATGGCGATGCCGCCGGATCTCGATGCCGCGTTCCGCAAATTCATCCCGCCGTTTGGCGCGGCCGGAAATCCTGTGGATATCACCGGCGGTGAGCCGCCGATCACCTATGTCAACACCGTCAAGCTCGGCCTGTCGGACGATCGCATCCACTCGCTGATCCTCGGCTACTGGCACACCATCGTCACGCCGCCGATGGTGTTCGCCCGCAACATGGTCGAAGTGAAGAAGGAGATGGAGGCCAAGGGTTTTGTGAAGCCGATCGTGGCTTCGCTCGCCGGCGACGTCGAGGTCGAGGAGGCCGCCGAATATCTCTACCAGAACGGCATCCCGGCCTATGCCTATTCGACCGAACTGCCGGTCGAAGTGCTCGGCGCCAAATACAAATGGGCCCGCGGCGCGGGCCTGCTCTGAGCTGAACGATCCATGCCGCTTCGGTTCGCCGAAGCGGCATTTCCATTTGACCAACGAAGCTACGGAACTTGCCGACCGACGCGCCAGCAGTCTAACTTGACGGATGGATGCAGCTCGCGATGAGGCGAAACGTGATCCGGCGCAAACCAATCGAGCTGAAATCAGGTCCGGACCATGAGGCCGAGTCACGCGACGTCGGCGTCCAGTCCGTCGATCGTGCGCTCTCGATCATCGAAACGCTGGCCGAGGACGATGAGGGCTATCGCCTCAGCGATCTCGCCATCCGCACCGGTTTGTCGACCTCTACCGTGCATCGGCTGCTGGCGACGCTGGAGAGCCGCCGCTTCGTGCAGTTCGATCGCACCGAATCGAAATGGCATGTCGGCGCGCGCAGCTTTACGGTGGGCGCTACCTTCGCCCGCCGCCGCAATTTTTCAGCTCAGGCGGTGCCTTATTTACGCAAATTGCGCGACCTGACGCGCGAGACCGCCAATCTGGCCGTCGTCGACGACGAGTTCATTGTCGTGCTGACGCGGATGGAAAGCCGCGAGATCATGCGTTCGGTGACCAAGGTCGGCGGCCGCGTCGCGATGGTGGCGTCGGGTGTCGGCAAGGCGGTACTCGCGACCTGGTCCGACGAAGACGTCAATGCGATCATCCGCCACCACGGCATGCCGCGGATGACGGAAAAATCGATCGTGCGGCCGAGCGATTTGTTCAAGGAGCTCGAAAAAGTCCGCCGCCAGGGTTTTGCGATCGATGACGAGGAGGCCTGCATGGGTCTGCGCTGCATCGCCGCCGTGGTGTACAACGACTGCAGCGAGCCGCTGGCGGCGATCTCGGTGTCCGGCATGACCAGCCGTCTCACCGACGATCGCTTGCCGTCGCTGGGGGAGACCGTGCGCGAGGTCGCCGCCGAGCTGACGGTGGCGCTCGGCGGCGTGTTGCCGGAAGCGAAAGCCGGCTGACTTAGCCCGCCGCACCGGCCGCTGCAAAGAACTCTTCCGGCCCATCCAGCTCAACCAGTCGCTTCCGCTCGATCAGCCAGAACCGGTTGCCGACGTTTCGCACGAAATCGCGGTCATGCGAGACCAGCAGGCAACTGGCCTGCGGGTCCAGCAATTCCGCCTCCAGCGCTTCCTGGCCCTCGATATCGAGATGGTTGGTCGGCTCGTCGAGCAGATAGAAGCTGGGCTGGGTCAGCCGCAGCACCAGCATGCCAAGCCGCGCCTTCTGCCCACCGGAAAGCTGTCCAACCGGCCGGCCCTGTTTTTCGATGGCGAGGCCACAGCCTGCAAGCAACGTACGTGCCCGCTGGTCGCCGACATCAAAGCGGCGGACGATCGCGCGCATCGGCGTCTCCGCATCGTCGAGACCGGCCAGCGCCTGGTCGCAATAGCCGAGCACCAGCGATTGCGTGGCCTTGATGCCGGCGGTCGCTGCGTCCGGATTTTCGATCGCCGCGCGCAGCATCGTGACCAGGCATGTTTTCCCTGACCCGTTCGGCCCCAGCAGCACGATCCGGTCGCCCTTGCCGATGAACTGCTTGCCGGTCTTGAACAGCAACCGGCCGTCCGGCGTCTTGACCGCGGCGTCCTCCAGCGTCACCAGAACCTTTGCATGCGTGGCGCGGTTGGCGAGCCGGATCGCGCCGGCCGACCGTTCGAGATGCGCGGGCTTGGCCGCATCTTCCAGTTTCTCGGCGCGCGCCTTCAATTGCCGGGTTTTTGACAGCAGCAAGTCGCTGCCGGAATTGATGCCGATATTGTTGAGTTTGGCGGCCTGCTGGCGCAGTTGCTGCGCGGTCTTGAGATCGCGCGCGTAGCGGCGTTCCTCCGCTGCGTCGGTCTCGCGAAGCGCGGCGCGCGCCTTTGTATAAGGCAACGAAAATAGTTGCGACGCTTCGGGGCGCAGGAACAGCGTCCGGTTCGTCGTCGCATCGAGGAAGGCACGATCGTGACTTGATATGACGACGGGCATCTCGCGCGGCAGCGCGTTCAGCCAGTTTTCTAGCTGGCCGATCCGCGCGAGGTCGAGATGATTGGTCGGCTCGTCCAGCAGCAGCAAATCGGCCTCCGTCACCAGCACGCGGGCCAGCATCGCAAACCGCTGCCAGCCGCCGCTCAAGTGCTTCAGCGGCATTTCGCGCAGCGCCTGGGGCATCTCGAGCTGCTCCAGCGCCAGGTCGACGCGCCAGCTTTCGCTGAGTTGCTGGTCGGCCGAGAGCGCCGCGAGCACCGCCGTATGGACCGGGTGGTCCATCAGCGCTTCCGGCACGTTCTGCTCGACATAGCCCAGCGTCAGTCCGCGCGATCGGGTGATCTCGCCGTCGCTCGCTTGGAGGTGACCGGCCATGCAACGGAGCAGGGTGGTTTTGCCGCGGCCGTTGGCGGCGACAAGTCCGATCCGGTCGCCGGCATTGACGACGAAATTGAGCCACGAGAACAGCGGCGCGCCAAGGCTCACGCCGAGATTGCGGATAGTGATAAGCGTCATGATCGTTTCTCTGATCTTGCCGCGATCACGTCATCCGGTGGCACGCAGGCCATCGTCGGATGTCGGTGTCAAAGCGCGGCGATGAATGAATGCAGGCAAGCGCACAACAAGCGCCAAGCCGCATGGCCACGAAGGGCAGACCAGGAAGAATTCTGTAAGAAGTCCTAGGTCAGCCCTGCAAACGCATTTGCAGGGCGTGAACTGGGCCACGCTGGCGATAATGCCGGAAGAATGTCGTCATCGCGCGGCCCTCCTTTCTCGGTTGAGTGAGGTCAAAATAACGCAGCCGGCGAGGGAGAGCAAGCCGGAAGCGCCTGAGCAAGTAGGTCGCCGAGCGCCGCGGGCCGACAGCGCTCACTCAATAGTCGAGGTCCGACAGAAACGTCGTGTTCACGATTTCAAATTCGGATTCCTGCCATTGCTTCATCAACGCGGCGCGCGCCAGCCGATGTGACTTGAGATCCTGAATTCGGCATTCAAGTGAGCGGTGAGAGAGACCGGATATCTCCATCAGGCTGGCAAAGCTCGCCTGCCGATCCTCTCGGCCCTCAATTTCGGCGAAGTAGACTGTGTGGTCGTACTTGCCGATAGCCCAGCACAGCTGCGCTGACACTTCATTGGAGCTAGCCGATGCCGGATTTGCAGCGAGCAGCGGTGAAAATACGAGCGCACCAACGACCGAACAGGACGCAATCAGATTTCTTATAGTCATCGATTTCTTGCCTATGAAACACAATGACCTCCATCATGAATGTAGCCCAATACGGGATTTTCGGATGTGAAGTAGGCCACATCCGGCCGGTGATGTTGACGCCTTTGCGAACAGCCGGCTACAGGAATTTATTTCTTACAAGAAACCAGTAGCGTTTTGAACACGTCATAGCGGCTTTCAACGTTCACCGGTATTCCCTGACAAATTGGCGCCACGAAAAACCCGGTGCAGCGATTTTGCCGCAATTGCTGTTTTGTCGCGACCATGGTTGCGCTTATTCGGCAGGAAGTCTTGCCCTTGCATCTCTTGACGGCGAGCTCATAGAGGCCGGGAATGCCCGTGGCACAATAGATTCCCGCATCTGCTATGTCCTCCATAACGACACCTTTGGCCAGGGATGGCGAAGTACAAGCGAGCGTCGCAACTACGAGCGCAATGCAGACTTTAAACATGAGTGCCTCCCACAGAGATGGCTAACACGCATGGTCTCGGCCATCGCAACTATTAATTGCAACATTCTTGCATGGATATGGCCGCTTGCACACTCAAAATAGCTTCCCAACCGGCCCTGCATTCACCATTCCGCAGGGACGACCCGACGCCTCGCTTACTGCATCGCGGCAGCAATCTTTTCCGCCGTCATCAGAACTGGAAAGTTGGTGTTGGCGCAGGGCACGACGGGGAATATCGAGGCGTCGACCACGCGCAGGCCCTGCACGCCCTTGACGCGGCCCTCTGTGTCGACGACCGCCATCGGATCGTCAGGACGGCCCATGCGGCACGAGCACGAGGCGTGCCAGACGCCGATGGTGGCCTTGCGCACGAAGGCTTCCAGCGCCTCATCGTCGTTCATGACGTCGTCGAAGGTAAATCCCTCGACCACGAAATTGTCGATCATGTAATGGCGCAGCGCCGCCGGCCCGTCCATCAAGGCGGCGGCGATCGAGGTGAGAATCCTGTTCTTGGTATTGACCACGCCGATCTTGCGCACGCGGTCGGTATAGGACGCCGGGAATGGCTTGTCGGTGACCGCCTTGACGGCTTCGCTCATTTGCACCGCCGCCATCTTGCGGAAACCGCTCATCAGCCGATCGAGGTCGCGCCGGTCCGACAACAGGTTGAACTCGACGATCGGCTCGGCAGACGGATCGCGCGAGGCGAGTTTGATCTGTCCGGTCTCGGAATAGGTCTTGTTGACGAAGGTCAGCGCCGAGCCGATTTGCGCGCCGACCGCATGCCAGGCCGATTTGCTGAGCACCACGACGAACATGTCGCCCTTTGGCACGCCTGATAGTCCCGACGAATAACGCAATCCGACCTGCATGTGACGTCGGGTATGCTCGTTCATCCGTCCGCCGCGGCGGACAAAAGACGACAGCGAAATCGAGGGATGGTCCATCAGGCGCTGGCCGACGCCTTCGAGCCCCATCAGGACGGGAATGCCCATGTCCTTGAGGTGGCCGACCGGGCCGATGCCGGCGCGCAACAGATGCGCCGGCGAATGGATGGCGCCGCTGCAAAGAATGATTTCGCGGCCGCGGAATTCCTGCTCCCTTCCATCGACCGTTGCCTTCACGCCGACGCACTGCGTGCCTTCAAACAACAATTCCTTGACCTGCGTGTTGGTGGAGATCGTGAGGTTCGCGCGCTTGCGCGTTTCGCGGTCGAGATAGCCCATCGCGGCTGAGACACGTTGCTCGGCCTGATTGGAGTGCGTGACCGGAAAATAACCGTCGACGAACTCGCCGTTCTGGTCCGGCAGGAATTGATGGCCGGCCTGCTGGAAGGCTTCGGCGAAAGCCTGCGAATGCCGCGTCCAGTGCTCCTGCGGGATCCGGCGAACCGGGATGCGGCCATCCTTGCCATGGTACGGTCCGTCGAAATCGAGGTCGCGCTCGACCTTCTTGAAGTAGGGCAGCACGTCCTTCCAGCTCCATCCGGTGGCACCCCGCGCGTCCCATTCATCGTAGTCGGTCGGTGCGCCACGGTTGGCCATCTGGCCGTTGATCGATGAGCCGCCGCCCAGCACCCGCGCCTGCTCGTATTTGCGTAAGGGAGGACGCTCGGTGGGATTGTTGTGGCTGACGACCTGTGTGGTGACCTTGAGTTCGGTCCAGTGGAAGCGCGGATCGAAATAGGCGGTGCCCGGATAGCTATCCCGGATCTCGGCCGGCTCGTTGCCGGGCGGGGTATCCTGGCCGGCCTCGCAGAGCAGCACCTTGTTGGTGCTTTTCGTCGACAGCCGGTGCGCCATGACCGAACCCGCCGAACCGCCGCCTACGATGATGATGTCATACACTTTGGCATTTCCTCTTGTTGGTCTTGTTGTTGCCGGAAAGGTAGCGCACCTCTGTTCGTCAGGGCAAACCTCCCTTTTGCTTCCAAATGTTCAGGCCGCATAGTAGCGTTCGCGTTCGGACCCCCGGTCAGGACGACGTGTCGCGGGATGACGCCATCAAAGTGGGGCTGATTTCTTGTTTCCAACCGATCTCGCCGCGTTCCTCGATCTCCTCCGCCAGCACGGCGATGCGGCCTATACCTTCATATTCGCCTATGCGTCCGCGCACAGCCTGCTGATTACGCTGTTTGCGGGCTACGCCGTGCATTCGGGCGCGCTCGATTTCGGCAAGCTCATCATGGTGTGCTGGGTCGGCACCTTCACCGGTGACGTGATCCGGTTCTGGATCGGGCGGCGCTTTGGCACACGATGGCTGAAATCCTTCCCGAAGCTCGAACGCTTCGTCCAGACCGCAGCCCGGCTGGCTGACCGTCACTACGGCTGGATGATCCTGTTCCATCGTTACCCGAACGGCATTCGCAGCGTCGCCGGCTTTGCGTATGGGATGTCGCGG
>Ga0193742_1001541_pt1 | contig 13869 bp, 16 predicted proteins | sample L2c1metaG_FD_165511 | JGI IMG/M metagenome (GOLD analysis project Ga0193742, IMG submission 165511) | Soil microbial communities from a riparian zone of the East river system, Colorado, United States - L2c1 | ecosystem: Environmental > Terrestrial > Soil > Riparian zone | place: USA: East River... | reverse complement strand
CAACGGCCGATATTCGCGTCCAACCGGAAGCGGGGCCGGAAATCAGGAAAGAACAGGGAGGGATCGATGACCATTACGTTGCAGAGCCTTGCGCTCGACCGTTGGGTCAAGCCGGCCAGTGGACTGGTCGATATTCCGAGCGCGGTAGACGGCCACATCGTTGCATGCGCCTCGAGCGCCGGACTGAATTTCGCTGATATGGTCAGGCACGCGCGCGAGACCGGAGGCCGGGCGCTGCGAAGGCTGACGTTTCATCAGCGCGCTGACGAGCTGCGGCGTTCGCCACCCATCTCGGCGCGCACAAGGAGGTGCTGTACCGGTTGGCGGGAGATACCGGCGCCAATAAACGCGACAACGCCATCGACATCGAGGGCGGAATCGGCACGCTGTCGGCTTATGCCTCGCGCGGACGCCGCGATCTGCCCGATGCGAAGTTCAGTGTCGAAGGCGACGTGGAGGGGCTTTCCAAAGGCGGCACGTTCGTGGGCCAGCATATCCTGTCGCCATTGCACGGCGTCGCCGTTCAATTTTCCGTGCTGGGGGTTGTTGGAAAAATTCGCCCCGGCGTTTCTCGCAGGCGTTCCCGTCATCGCCAAGCCTGCGACGGCGACCGCTTATGTGACCGAAGCGCTGGTCCATCTGATACATCAATCTGGCATTCTGCCCGCCGGCAGTCTTCAACTCATTTGCGGGCCGCTCGGCGATCTGTTCGACCATCTCGGCGGCTAGGACGTCGTGGCATTCACCGGTTCGATCGAAACCTCGGAAAAACTGCGCAACCATCCCAACATTTTGAGGAACTCGATCCGGTTCGTTGCCGAGCGTGACTCGCTCAATGCAAGCGTACTCGGCCCCGACGTCAAGCCGGACGAACCGGAATTCGCCCTGTTCGTCCGCGAAGTGGTTCGCGAGATGACCGTGAAGACCGGCCAGAAATGCACTGCGATCCGGCGGATCCTAGTGCCGAAACCGCTGGAAGCTGAAGTCATTGCTGCTTTAAAGACCGGTCTGGCAAGGATCAAGCTTGGCGACCCCCGCACCGACGATAAGGCCATGGGCCCGTTGGTCAGCCAGTCGCAACGCGAGGCGGTAAGAGGGCAGATAGCGAAGCTGAAAACCGAGGCAGTGATCGTGTTCGGCGATCCAGACCAGTGTGGCTGCGAGGGCATCGATGCGGCGAAGGGTGCCTTCCTCTCGCCGATACTGCTTCGTGCGACCAGTCCGATGACTGCGCAACGCATTCACGATACCGAGGCGTTCGGGCCGGTGGCGACTGTGATCGCCTATGACGGAATCGATCAGGCGGCTGAACTGGTCCGGCGCGGCGAGGGCAGCCTCGTCGCATCGCTATTTACCTATGATCGCGAAGTGGCGGAGGCCGTCATTCTCGGCATCGCGCCGTATCACGGCCGTATCCTGATCATTGACCGGGATTGTGCGGGGGAATCGACCGGGCACGGCTCGCCTCTGCCAGGACTGATGCATGGCGGACCCGGACGCGCCGGCGGCGGTGAGGAACTCGGCGGACTGCGCGCTGTGTTCCACTACATGCAGCGCACGGCGATACAGGCATCGCCGGGCCGGCTGTCGGCGCTCACGGGAAACTGGCATAAGGGAGCGCCGGCGCCGCTTGCGGAAGTTCATCCCTTCAAGCGCAACTACGATCAACTCGTCATCGGCGATACAATCGAAACCACGAGCCGCCCGATCACGCTCGACGATATTGAACATTTCTGAATTCACCGGCGACAAGTTCTACGCCCATATGGACGAGGCGGCGGCGAAGGCAAATCCCTTCTTCCCTGGCCGCGTCGCCCATGGCTATTTGATCCTCGCGTTTGCCGCCGGCCTATTCGTCGATCCAGCGCCGGGTCCTCTGCTCGCGAATTACCGTCTCGATAATCTGCGATTCCTCAAGCCGGTCTCGCCCGATGACACCATCCGGGTTCGCTTGACGGTGAAACAGAAATCGCCCGCGCGGAAGCCGCAATATGGCGAGGTGCGCTGGGATGTTGAGGTCATCAACCAAAACGAAGAGCCTGTGGCTCGCTACGATCTTCTGACCATGAGCGCACGAGCGGCATAAATCCATCAGCGAGTCCAGCGATAGAGTCGAAAGCCCCGACTTTATCGCGGAATCTTGCAGCACAGATTTGACTTGGCTTTCCGCTCAGCCTCTGAGGAGATCGGAAACCTTGTTCGCCGACCTGATCAGGTTGAAGAGTGCAAGAAATTGCAGAACAGCGATCAAGAGCGGACCGATCGTTTTCCCGACATCGTGCTGAAAGAGCCCGACGCCGGCGTCGAGAAGCTGCGCCGCTCCTGCAAGCGTTCCCAACGGCAAAGTCCACGACTTCCGGCCGAGTGTAGCCAGCGTGATGAGCGCGAGCGGCACCGTTCGAGCTGCCGCATACATCGCGAAGACCTCCGAGGCCGTCGTCGGCAATGCGCCTGGCGGCAAGATGGCGCTCGGGCTCAGCACGCCGGCGGCCGAAAATCCGCATGCGACGACAACATTAAGTGCAGTGACCAGTGAGGCCACGCGCAAGGCAGTTTTTTCTGAGCGGACACTGATCATCGCTTCTTCCCCGGTGGCAAGCCAGATCACCTAACCGCCCAGTTTACGCTTGACAAGGTCACTTGGTGACTTAGTGTCTAACAAATAAGTGATCAAGGCTGGTCCGATCGGAGCGCGTCTCCCAGCGGGCCTCCGAGCGCTGAAGTCGTCAAAGGGGGGAAGAATGCATATCGATTTGAGGAAGATTGGCCTTGCCGCGCTGGTCGCGGGAACTGTGATACCGTTGGGGCAGGCAAGGGCCTACGAGTCCGGCTCCCCCGGCACCCAAGTCCCGTCCGGCATTGCGATCGGCAATACGACTGGTGCGGCGCCAGGGCCTGGCATTTATATGTTTGACCAGTTCTGGACGTATCAGGCCCATATCGTCGGACCGGGAGCTCCGAAGGTGGGCGGGGCCGCCACCACGATCAACGTCAACGCCGCCACACCCGGCTTCCTTTTCGTTCCGGGCTGGACTTTCCTGGGCGCAACATATGATGCTGTGATCGTACAGCCCTTGGCCAACGCAGATACGGGCGTTCCCGTCAGCACCATGAAGACCGGGGTCCACAATACATTCTTGGTGCCCGTCGAGCTGAGCTGGAAGCTTGGTCAGTCGGGGTTTTTCGTCAAGACGGGCCTCGGCATCGGCGTGCCCGACGGCACCATTTCCGGAGTCAACGGGCTGGGCAATGTCGGCAATCCCTGGTGGACCTTCAGGCCGGAGTTCATTTTCTCGTATCTGAAGGACGGGTGGAATCTCACCTCCGCCTTCTACTATGAAACCAACACGGAAAATACAATCACCAAGTATCGCAGTGGCGATGTACTCGACGCAGAGTTCGCGGTGACCAAGGCATTTGGAAAATGGACGCTCGGCGTCTTGGGATACTATACAGCGCAGGTCACAGACGACACGTCGAGTGCCTTCTACTTGAATGCAATCAGCGCGAACCGCTTCCACCAAACGGCCGCGGGAGCGCTTGTCGGCTACAACTTCGGCCCAGTTCAGCTCAATGTCTATGGTTTCCGCGAGTTCGATGCCGGTGCATCTGGCGGCTCGCCAAAACCTCTCGTTACGGACCGGGCGGCGATCACACAGGGATACAAATTGTTCGCCAATATCAGCTATCGGCTGTGGGCTCCGGAGGAGCCGGCACCGCCAAAGAGGCCGCAGATCTTCAAGTAGCGGACAGGGACCTCCGCTATCCGGTGGCGCCTTTGGGCGCCACCTCTTTTTTCATCCTTGGTCATGGTATAAAATGAGCGGCCGCGATTGCGATCGAGGATCGCTGCTCTACTCCTGCACGCGGGTCGATTGCCAAAGGACCAACCTTGCCGCCCCGGACGCCAATGCCCAGACGCCGGCATACCGGTTCACGGACGTGCGCCTCACGCCGTCCACCGCCACGTCCATCTCAAGCCTGCCCTGGACAATAGCCATGGATCCATAGCTGCGGGTCGCAACGTCGGAATGATCGAGCCGGTAGCAACGTAGGCCTCCGCTCGCAAACTTCTCGATCAATGACTGCTTGGTATCCAACTTGGATGACGCGTGCACCCAGACGAGGTCGTCTGCAAACAGGCCAGCGAGAACCGGCAGATCGGCTGCCAGCATTGCGCCGCGACGCGCCGTTTCGAGTCCGTCAATCTCCTCCGTATTCATGAATCTCGTCCGTATGCAAGACGGGCTTTGCCACGCCGACTGTCGCCCGATCCAATCAGCCGACCCGCATCAGCATCGTCGACAGCAGCTGACGCAGCTTGGGATCGTTCAGCCGAATTTCCTTTGCCTTCGGCAAGGCGGTGATCAAAGCGACTGCCTTTGTGTGAAATTGCTGCGCCGACGCGACTGCCTTTGCACGATCCCGCGCGATGACAGCTTCCACCAGTTGCATGCGGATTGGCTTGAGCTTTGTGAAAATGCTGCGCCACTGTGTAAAGGTATCGCAGAGTTCATAGCCGAGCTCGGTCTGGAGTTCGGCAAGAAAACCGCAAAGGGCGGCGAGCAGCGGATTGTGCGCGGCGGCCGCCATGGCGCTGTGAACGGCGAGAACGGCCTGCCTGGCCGCTTCGGTAGTGGTGACCCCGTCGAGAGCGGCGAGCGTGACCCGCAGACGCTCGTGATCCTCGCGTGTGGCGGCCTCGGTGGCCAGCGCGGCCACGTGCTCGTTCAACGCGCCCCAGACGCCGAGGACGTCGGCGACGCCGAGCCTGCCAAGTTGAATCACCGCACTCAACGACATAGCGACTAGCAGGTCAGGGTCGGCGACGACATAAGCGCCGCTGCCGTGCCGCACGTCGGCAAACCCTAAAAGGCTCAGGCCGCGGACCGCTTCCCGGACCGTCGGGCCGCTCACGCCGTAGCGTTGCGCAAGCTCCTTCTCCGAAGGCAGTTTCGTGCCGCGCGGAATGGTGCCGAGAACGATGTCATTTCGCAGGTCCTTGAAAATCTGATCGGCGATGCGTTCGCGATCGACAAGCGGTGACGTAGCGCCACGGAAAGTTGCCATTTTGGATTGCTCGGTGCTGCATTTTCTGGTTGATAGTAGGTGACCTAGTGACTAGCAGTTTGTGGTGCTTTGATCAATGCGTTTTGTTTGCAAGTCGCGCCGCGACCTGAATGGGGACTCAACGATGATATCCTTGTCCGATGCGTCCCGCGTGGTGGACCATGCCCTGAAGACGGCCCGAGAGATGAATTTTCCTCCCATGACGGTAGCGGTGTTGGACGCAAGGGGCTGCCTTGTCTCCTTCAAGATGGGAGGACGGGTCGAGCCTCTTGCGCGAACAGATCGCTAGAGCCAAGGCATGGTCCGCATTGGGGATGGGTATGGGGACCCGCACGTTGATGGCACGCGCGGCTCACCATCCTTCGTTCTTTGTCGCGCTCTCCTCGCTTGCCGAGGGATCCATGGTTCCGGTTCCGGGCGGTGTACTCATCCGCTCGCACACGGAACGGTGGTCGGAGCGGTCGGGGTGAGCGGTGACATCCCCGACAAGGACGAAGCGTGTGCGGTTTGCCGGCAATCCTCTCGGTCGATTTTGTCGCCGACCCCGGCGCCGCTTGACTGCAAAGCGTCGGGACGTCCGCAAAAGAATGTTGCGATTTGCGTCTTTCCAAGCGGCGAGGGATGTGTCACAAAGACACCAAGTCACCTTGTATCCCCAGCGGGAGGGAAAGCATGTTCAAGCCAAATCGACTGCTCGGGATGCTGGGGCGAGGCGAGATTCCGCTCGGCATCCAATGTTTCACCGGCGATCCCGCGCTGTTGGAAGTGCTCGGATTGACGGGGTTCGATTTCGTGATGCTGGACTGCGAACACTCCGGCAATAACGCACGAGGACTAGAGAACCTCATTCGCGTCTCGGAACAGGCCGGCCTCGTGCCCTTTGTGCGCGTCCCCGATCGTGCCGACGAGGCCGATATCCGGCGCGCGCTGGAGGCCGGAGCCCATGGAATCTTCCTCCCGATGGTGCGTTCGGCGGAGGACGTGAAACGGGCCGCGGAAGCCGCCTTCTTCCCGCCGCGGGGAACTCGCGGGATCTGTCCTGCGATCCGGGCAGCAAAATATTCGCTGCGGACGTTCGAGGAATATGCCGCCTGGAACAACAGCGAGATCTCACTCATCCCGATGATCGAGCACCCGAGCGCGGTCGAAAATATCGATGAGATATGCGCGATGACGGACGTCAAGATGATCGTTTTCGGCGGTGGCGACCTGTCCTACGCGATGGGTGAAGGCACGTCGATGATGAGAAGCCCGCGCGTTCAGGAGGCCTATCGGAAGGTGTTGGCTGCGGCGAAACGACACGGCGTCGCCGTGATCGGCGGTCCCATCCTCGACCCCACCCCGGCATCCTGCCGCAAGGCGCTCGACGATGGAATCACCGTGTTCTGTCTCGGCCTCGATACGTTGGGCTTTCGCCGCTTCTGCGAGCAGACAGTCGAGGCCCTTAACTCAGGACTTGAGGGTACCAATTATCGGCGCGCTCAAGCGCCGGACAGCGGCTTTCCAGCCCGATAGCTCCAATCATTTAGTAAACACGTTTTCGCGAGAGTAAAAATGGCAAAATGGAAACGGTACGTCGTTGGGCCGAATGTCGACGGAAAATCAGCTGTCCTGATGCACGAGGCGACCAACGTCCAGGAAAATCCTGGAATCTTCTACCGCGCGACCTTGTGGGGCACAAAGGAGGTTCCGGTCGATAACAGCATCGACGCGGATCGGGCAATCGATATCAAGACCCGGGAGCCGTTCCCTGGCGGCATGCTTTGTCGCGCTCTGGAAATCCCTCCGGACGCCGGCGACAGGGAGGGGCATGTCCGGGCACTCAAGCAATTGAATATTGAAGTGAAGCAGAAGCACGAGCCGACTGCGGAGGACCTCGCGCGTCATCCAAGTATGCACCGGACGGACACGTTGGATTGCATTACCTGCGTGAAAGGCGAGATCTTTCTGGTAACTGACGTCGATGAGGTGCTGATGAGGTCGGGCGACACCGTCATCATACGTGGCACCAACCACGCCTGGAGCAACCGCTCGAGCGAAGCTTGCCTGTTGGTGGGCTGCATGATCGATGCAAAGCCGTTGAAATAGCCGAAAACGGCTCCCCGCCGACCGCAAGCAAAAAAACAAGAGCGGTAAACCGGCTGGTTTGGGAAAACGCCCGTGATGGAGTGCACATGGTTTCGAGTGAAAAGTTCGACTTGGAAACGATCGTCAATTCCGGTCGGATGGGTCGTTCACAGTTCCTGATCGTTGCGATCTGTGCGCTCGTTGCCATGATAGATGGCTTTGACACGCAATGCGTTGCATTTGTCGCGCCTGAAATCGCCAATAGTTGGCACGTAGAGCCCTCCAAATTTGGACCCGTCTTTGGGGCCGGTCTTCTCGGCGGTATGCTGGGCGCCATGTTGTTGGGATTGGCCGGCGATCGCTTCGGCCGCAAGCCGGTGCTCGTGGTTTCGGTCGCGCTGTTTGCGATATGCTCGTTGATTACGCCTCTCGCGACTTCCGTCACTTACCTCGCCGCGCTCAGATTCGTGACAGGGATCGGCCTCGGGGGAGCTTTGCCAACAGCAATTTCATTGACCTCGGAGTATACGCCGACGCGGTTGCGGGCGACCGTCGTCGCACTGATGTTTTGTGGCTTCCCTTTAGGGGCTGTGATCGGTGGCTTAGCTATGGCCAAACTCATTCCGTGGTTAGGATGGACAAGTGCATTCTATGCGGGAGGCGTGATTCCACTCGTTTTGCTGCCATTTGTCGTCGGTTGCGTTCCGGAGTCCATTCGGTTTCTCGCCCTGAAAGGAGACCGGGTTGCCATCCTTTCAATTCTGGATCGGATGAAGCTTGAGAAGAAATGGAATGGCAATGTCGAACTGGCTGTCAAGACATCTGCGCCCATCTTCAGCTTATTCGCCAAGGGCATGGCGCTCGGCACGACCCTGCTTTGGATAACGTTCTTCTTCAGCCTCATGATGTCCTACTTCCTGCTCAACTGGATTCCAATGCTCGCTCGGCAGGAAGGGCATAGCATCGAGGATGCCGTTATAGCGGTGGCCATGATTAATCTGGGTGCGATCATAGGCTGCGTCACACTCGGGCACTTGGCGGGTCGTTTCGGACAGACGCTGGTGATCGGTGCCGGCTATGGTCTGGGCGCATTCGCTATCATGGCCATTGGATATGTCGGCACCTCGAGCGTGCTCTTTCTCGTCATCTCGATTCTTGCAGGGATACTGACTGTCGGCGCGCAAATGTGCACGGTCGCCCTTTGCGCGAGCTTTTACGACACGCGTCTTCGAGCTACGGGCATAGGCTGGACCATGGGTATTGGACGCATTGGTGCGATCCTTGGTCCAATTCTGGGCGGCATCTTGATCGGGGCAGGCTTCACGGCGCCGATGTTCTTTTTCATAGCCGGCCTTACGTCGCTTGGAGCGGGCGCGTCAGTGTTCGCCATGGGCAGATTCGTGCTTCGCGGCCGCTCGCCCAGCACACAACCGACCAATCTCCAGAGCGAGATTGATGCCCTCAAGGGCTATTCAGGGTAGAGCCGGCAAACTCAGTCTTGCGGCGGCATTCGTCGCTCTCATCACGTGTCGTTCAAGCGAGTGTCTGCACTGTCGTGATGAACCGCTCTTTTCAAAAAGCAGGCTGTGTAGATTCGCTAACGGCTTACCCGTGCTCAGACTTGTGCGCGACGCCGGCGAATCTCGAAAATGGCGGGTTGAGGCGAGATGCGCGTCTTCCGATAGGTGACGTCTGGGACCCCGATAAACCTACCCAGTCGCTCACCACGGGGCGGGCGGAGCTCCGGATACTGAATTGGCGGCACAGCGGCTGTCGAAAGCCCCGACCGCCGGCGGGAGTCCTTGCTTAAGCAAACCAAAAAGAGTTGCTGCTTACGCGCCCCAGTAGCGGCAGGGGTGTGTGACGTTGTGCTGGGACCTGGTACGCCGAAGGAGTTGACCTTTGCTGTGCCTTGAGCGGGACGGGTTAATCGCTTGCTCGATCCCATCCACGCTCAACGCGATGATCGCCCTGTACCGCGAACTCAGACCGGATGCTCAGCCCCATCCCACATCCCGGCGGCCGCCGTGAATACCTCAAATGGCTGTTAAATCTCGCGGCAGGCTCGACCGAATAGGCTACAGTGACGCGTCGATGCTGAATCTAGTTGGACCCGTGGAAAAAAGCGTTGAGATGGCGTTCTCTGCGGCATCAGTCATCATAGTGGCAGCTGGTGGAAGCATCGTATTGCGGGAATCAAATAGCCGTTACCGGGCGGCGCTCATAGAGACTTAATTGAAAGCATTGGATGACTAGGCCCAATAAAGTTGAAGGCGCACGCGGCAGGACGCGACCATCAGTTGATCACGAGCGAATTCTCGGCCTTGCCGTAAACACCTTGGGACGGAACATTACGTGGGGCCTGACTCAGCGAACGGCCCGCCACGGTGTCTTTCCAGGAAGTCACGTCGGCAATGCTAACCACGTTCGGCTACCGAGTTCTTTAGCGCAAGATCCTCGTAGCCCGCCTTTGTCTGCTCGTGCCGACACGGCCACTGACATTCGCTAACGCTAATGGCGACCATGGTCTGGTGCGCCGGGCACCATCTTTCCGTCGATCAGAAGGTTGAAATCGCTTATAAGCTTTGCTCTCCATTTGAACGGGCCCTCTGGAGGCCATCGAAACGCTCCGGCGCGATGGCACGTGTTGGCATCGCGCGCTCAATGCGTCAGCGCCTGGCGGCTTCATGATGCCGAATGACTTCGCGAATGACAAAGCCAAGAAACTTTTCCGCAAACTCTGGATCAAGTTTAGCAGCAGACGCAAGTTGGCGGAGACGGGTGACTTGCTGCGCCTCTCTCCCGGGGTCAGACGGCGGCAAGTGGTGCTGAGCCTTCAAGACTCCAACCTTCTGGGTACACCGGAAGCGCTCCGCCAGCATGTGGATGATCGAGGCATCTATATTATCGATACTGTCACGTATGTCTTGAATCTCGGCCATGGCGGCGGAGGGACCAACATCAGTCAGTTTATGATTAGACTCTTTGATCGGCGACACGATTGCTCCAAACAAGTGCAATTAGGTGAAGACAGCTCGCAACTACTCGATGCGGTGTCATTTTATGGATTAGAAAATTACAAAAGTGTGTCAATGATATTCTTTGTCTATTGCAGTCGTAATAATCAACCGACTTGACGACTGTGTGTACCGAAAACCATGTTCGAGTTTATCAAGCAACAGAATCGGCTAAGCTAGTCTTAGTCTAGCGCGATGATTGCGCTGATTTGGTTTGTTCTGGCTGTGCGCCTCGCCATTCAAGTCGAAGAGCAGGCTTGAGGTCGAGAATGCGGTTCTCTGGCATCAGCTGATCGTCTTGCGGCGCAGGGTGAGGGGGCGAGCTCAGCCTACCAACAATGACCGCTGGTTCCTCGTCTGGATTGATCGATGGTTTCCATTCCAAGCTGAAACGCCGGTGCGGTGGCATCGCGCCGGCTTCGCAGCTATTGGTGTTGGAAATCGCGGCGGCGGGGAGGGCGCCCGCGAAAAGAGATAGAATTGCGCGCGCTGATCCGGCAGATGAGTACGGACAACCAGCTTTGGGGTGCGCCACGCATCAACGGCGACCTGCTCGAACTTGGGTTTAGCGTCGCTCAATCAAGCGTCGCGAAGTATCTTCTGCGAAACCACGCTCCGGACACTGCCGCCATGGATTTGTTCGTGGTGCCGACCATCGGCTTCAGACTGCTGTACGGCTTTGTCATCGTGCGGCTTCATCGCCGAGATATCGTCTGGATCGACGTCACAGCCAACCCGACAGCCGAGTGCGTTGCACGCCGGCTAACCGAGGCATTTCCTTGGGATGGGACTCCGGGTTATACGGTCCGTGAGCGCGATCGGATCTATGGCGCCCTTGTCACACGCCGACTTCGCGCCATGGGCATCCGAGATAAGCCAATTCTGCACCCGTCTCGCCCTGGCGGAATGGCTTTGCCGAACGGATTATTGGATCGATCCGGCACGAGTGCTTGGATCGTGTGGTGATCTGGGGCGAGACGCATTTGCGCCGGATCCTGAAATCCTATCCCGGCTACCACAATGGCGCCAGAACGCATCGATCTTTGAATAAGGACGCGCCAGTGTCTTGCCCGGTTCAGCGGATCGGTGTCATTAGTTCACGCAGTATCCTAGGTGGACTTCATCACCAATACGATCGCGTTTAGGTTTCCGCTCATTGTTGAGCTCGCCCAGCTTAACACTTGCATCACCAATCAAACGGAATAGGTCGGAGCGCTCCGCGTAGGCTAATGCCGCTAAGATCAGCGTGACGCCGGCCTTGACGCACGCCTCGATCATCTGCTCGGGCTGGGCCGAGTATGCGCGACGACGTTCGCTTTCCAATGGTGCTGACGACGGGAGCATAAATTTGAGGATCTGCCGAAAGAAAGCGCATGGTCGTGATGTGCACGCTTTGCAGGCGAACGGCCGCTTCTGGCCGCAAAGCGGACGTTGGCGACTGCCGCCAATTCGCTGAATGAGCGGTCATGAAACGCAATCGCGGATTCGTCTTGCGATTTGATTTTATCCCGAATAGCTGCCGAAAGCAGAGCGCCACGCGTCGCCTGATCTTCGCCATGCATGTGTTCGCGCGGCTTACAGCCGCAACCCTTGTGCCCCGAACTGAAATAGCGCCGTAGCGCAGCCCATTCAACTTGACGGTCTCACATCGGCAACGGGAGACCAGCAATGAAACTGACTCCAGTAGACGCGTTGATGCACCAAGTGCAAACTCGGCCAAAAAGCGCGGCATTCGTGTTTCACGAAGAAGTTTGGACCTACGAACGGCTTGCGGTCGAAGCCGAAAGCCTTGCCCGCGGACTGGCGGTGCGCGGCGTTGGACCTGGCGATCGCGTCATCCTCCATATGATGAACCGACCCGAGATGATCGTCGCGTATTACGCCTGCTTTCAATTGGGAGCGATAGCGGCCCCTTTGCGAACCGCGTTCAAATTCGCCGAACTTGCTCCGATTCTGCAGCGACTGAAACCGGCACTCTATCTTGGCGAAATGAGCCTTTACGATAATGTCGCGCCGGTTGACGTCTCAATCCTCGCGCCGGGCAAGCGCTTTGTCGTCAACGGGATCTTCGAAGGTTACGGGGTCCAGCCGTGGGAAGCGCTATTCGACGCTACCGGCAACGGGAGTTTGCTGGTCCCGCCCGCGTCATACAAGCCCGCTGTGCTGATCATCACATCCGGGACGACCGGCCAGCCCAAATTCGTCGTTCATACGCCGGCGACGCTGTCGGAGACGACAGACCTGCTTGTCAGCAATTGGGGATTGTCAGACGACGATGTCATGATTGAGCCCTTGCCCATGGCGCACATGAGCGGAATGATCGCCTTTCTCTGCTATATTCAGTTCGGTGTCCCGTTCGTTTTGCTCGAAAGCTTTGACGCCGACACTGTCCTCGAGACGATCGAGCGCTATCGTTGCACCTGGTTGCTCGGTTTTCCCGCCCAATATGCTGCGCTGCTCGAGTGCCAGCGAGCCCGGCCACGCAACCTGACTTCCCTCAGAATTTGCTTGACCGGAGCAGATGTCTGCCCGATCGACCTGCAGGAGCGAGTCACTTCGACCTTCGGCTCACCGCTTTACAACGTCTGGGGTGCAACGGAATCCGTTGGATCTCTGACCTTCGGTCTGCAACGCGGGCCGGTCGTGCGGATCGTGAAGGGCGCGTTTATCAGGTTGGTTGACGAAAATGGCGCTGAAGTCGCCGACGGCGAGATCGGAGAGCTCCTGATCCGTGGAGCAAATGTCTTCGACGGTTACTGGAACGATCCTGAAGCGACCGCGGCAAGCATGAAGGCTGGCTGGTACCATACTGGCGATATGATGCGGCGCGGCGAGGGCGATGAACTTTGGTTCGTATCGCGCAAGAAGGACATCATCATTCGCGGCGGCACCAACATCTCGCCTGTCGAGGTGGAGGAGGCGCTGGTCGCCTGTCATCCCGCAGTCGAGGAAGCCGCAGTGGTGGGTATACCGGATGTTGTGCTGGGCCAACGCGTATTCGGCTTCGTCAAACTCGCTGCCGGAACAAACGACAAAATTGTTTCCGAAATCCTCGACAACGTCGCAACGCGGCTTGCATCATATAAGGTCCCCGAGGGTCTTTGTGTACTCGATCAATTGCCCCGCAACGCGCTGAGCAAGGTCGATCGCAACATGTTGCAGGCCATGGCGGCCAGCACTGACAAGGGTCGCCTTCCGCAGACAATGGCCGCGCCTTCGCAGCCGAAACGGCTCGACGAGCGGCTGGGACGGCGTGTCGCGCAGATCAAATAGTCCTTCTGCGCAGAAAGCGCGTGTGAAAACGGCGGGCGTCCCCGTTTCACAAGCCTCCACATCGCGCCGTGTCGAGCACAACGATGCGCGCCATTCCCAGGAGATCCAATCATGCGAAACCTGATCAAAATGGTAACGTTGCTGACTCTGCTCGGCAGTCGGACAACGACTGCGCAGACCAAAGTAAGCGTGGGATCGTCGGCCACGCCCGCAAATCAGATCGTGTCCTCATCGCGCGCGAAAGAAATGCGATTGATCGAGGCGCCAATTGGCCACCGCCAGCCGTACGCGAATGACGTTACGTCGGTGAACGCCTGCGATCTCGAGCATATCGGTGCGGAGGACGTTGCGGTCGATCGGAATCTCATTATTTGCCGCGGCTGCTGAGGGCGCGGAGTAGTGAACGGCCAGACCTTCGCAAAATCGCACCGCGCGTTACAGC
>Ga0193742_1001539_pt1 | contig 13882 bp, 21 predicted proteins | sample L2c1metaG_FD_165511 | JGI IMG/M metagenome (GOLD analysis project Ga0193742, IMG submission 165511) | Soil microbial communities from a riparian zone of the East river system, Colorado, United States - L2c1 | ecosystem: Environmental > Terrestrial > Soil > Riparian zone | place: USA: East River... | reverse complement strand
AGTCTGAGAGAGCCGGAGATGAGTTGCACATATCAGACGTCGTGAATTGATGAGTTCCTGGAGAACATCTTCTTTATCACAGTGAAAGTCGGGCTCAAGAGGTTGAGATGGGTCGAAGCGTTCATTTGGTGATGATGTCAACGGTTGCGACCCAAACTGCTGTTTCTGTGCGACGGTCTGGGAGAATTTGAGGCTGCCAGGGTTTTTGCAGAGGTATTTTTTTCTTCCGTGAGCGTATAGACGATGAATTCGGCATCTCTAGGATGATAGAAACTGTCAAATAAATAAATAATGTCGATCAATTTCAAGATCTACTCAAAAGATCTTATCTTGTGTCCAAAAGAGGAAAGAAAAGAGACAAAAAAGAAGTTTGTAGTACATTTGTATATTAGAGTCCTTGAGCACCTCCAACTCGATTTATTTATTTTTTGCATGAGACAGACACAACATTTGACAAAGGCACTCAGTGGAAATTCCCACAATTTCTTTTTTCGTACCTTGGCGCACAATTTATCCATAAAACTAACACTAGGTCCTACTCAGCAGTGAGTATACGTACCAGGAACGTACCACCTTTCATTATAAGTAAATGGACTTTGGCTGAAATCTTCGAATCCCACTGAAATGGCAAACCATACCTAGAACCTATACCAATTAATGTATGTAAAATAATTTTTATAATTTTTTTCTCGTTCTTTGAACATCAATTGAGCGGATTGGAGAGACAAAATAGCTTGAACCCGGAACGTGCCAGCCTAACGGGTAATAAAAGTAAACCATGTCTAACGAACGTCCTGCTACTACAAAGAGCAGCTATATCTCGAATAATTTTTCCTCCTTGTGGGGGCACGTAAGTGAAATTGACATGACGTGTGAGTATGGCTCCACAACCTGGGACAGGGCACGAATGGGTGGCTATGACCATGATGTGAGCCTGTTGAACGCCATAGCCCGTCGCTGCGATGGAACGAGGTCTCAGAGGAGACACGCTGAAATCCCTGATAAATGGCTCAAAAAACTGAACGTCTACGGAGTGGGAGGTGCGAATGTCGGTTATCGGATGGGAAGGAAAAGGACGAGATGGTCTAGGTAGACGAGAAAGACAAGGATTCGGAAACGTGAGGGTTCAGGAGGTCCGAGACCAGAAAGTGCTGCGGTATACCTCCCTCCTCTAGGAGTTCCAGAAGGTATCCTGGGGTACATTTATCACAGAATGCAAGAATATCCTCCAAGCGTTCGTGAGGAGGATGATCGAACGATGCAACAAATTTTATCACGGCTGCTGCAAAAATAAATTGTCCAGCTGATTTCTTGACAAGAACATCGATGATAGATTCTTGAGGCCAGGGTTCTGGGATTGTCAACCTGAATGGATGACTCTCTTTGATCTCGTAGAACTGGGATGAAAGAAATAATCGAATATCGTCTTCTGGTTTGAATGAATCGTCTAAAGCAAGTTTGGTTGATAGTTTGCTGAGACTTCCTGTCTCAAACGCGGAGCGAATGTGTCCTTCTGGACGACTGACAACAAGAATCTTGAGTGGAAGCTTGTGCTGTAGTAGAAGACTACCAAGGATTTTCAAAACCTGGATCTGGGCAAAAGCGTAATCGCATTCGTCGAGACCGTCAATCACCAGTAAAGATGGGGTGGTTGGCCTTTGCAGAGTCGTTATAGATGTTTTCGGTAGGCTGTTGGATAGTTTGAGAGGGTGCACAATGAGTGCTTGGACTTGATATTTGAGAATTTTGTCGAATATCGATGGATCTTTCTCGACCGCTCTTTCGATGTATTGGCGTGTAGCAGGAATTGTTTGTGCCAACTGGTACGCGATTGTGGAGATGAATTGCCTGATAGTATTACGACCATCCACAGTTCTAGAGAAGAAAAATGTGGCGAGAAGCAGCCCTAATTCTTCATAATGTTCAGCTATCGACCGGGCAATGGCTGTTTTTCCTACACCTGTAGGACCATGAAGCCATAACATAGAGCCATCGAGGCCTTGAATCCACTGCATAATAATACGCAGAACGGCGAGCCGAGTTTTAGGATGACATTTCGGCTGATCAAAGAGGTCGGCACCAGAGTTATGCATAGCACCTGGAGCAATATGTTTGTGCAGGATCTTGAAGCCTTTTTGAAGGTACATTTCAGCCTCTCAAACTCGAAAGAAAAAAAAAACGTTATAACGACAACTAACCTTTGCCTAGTAGTCCAGTATTGCCTTGAACGGTGTGAACGAATGTTCCTCCAGTGAAAAGGGCATTACGGAGGTCGGGGAACATCGTTGACAGAGGGCAAATGAGCCGTCAGGCCAACAGTGTCGACGACGCGTGAAAAATAACGACCCATTTGACACAAGTAGGCCAGTTTTATGAAGGATTGAAGGTGAGGGCCTTGGGGCGTGGCCAACTATTGGAACGAGCCCGGAGTCCACAGCTGAGTTTGAAAAGGGGTGCACCGATTATGATCGGTGCACCTAAAATTTATAGGATTGTCAAATTCAATTGGTTTGCGCCTGGAGGCCTAGCCAAGCTGGACTCAATACAGGAATTTCATATACCCCCTATCGGAGATATTGATCATTTTCTCCGCCCATGGGAACTTTTTTTGCCCTTGATTTTTTTCTGATGTATTATACTGTGTTCGGATATTGCTTGAGTAGGGCATCATAGGGAGGATACTGTGTGACCAGGGAAAGGATGCAAAGTGCGGTGGACAAATTAGAGACATAACCAACGAGAAGAGGGAGATGACGATGTCGATGAGGCGTTGGTATAAAGGAGCAAGTAAGTATGCGGGGAGAAAAAGTGGGAAGTGAAAGGATAATGAGTGCGTATAGATTGCTGAACGGTGGAATAGCCCATTGCGCATCTTTTTCGAAAAATTTCTGAGAGAAATTTGGACTAACTATCACGTGATATTGCCTTATATAGACGAATTTGATCCATATAAAGTAATTGGTGCCTGGTTTTCAAAAACCTCATATCTTACCCATTTTTTTATCTTACCACCCCAAAACATCCCAAAAATCGATTTCCCATCCTCATTTTCAGCCTATTTCGACATACGGTCTTTTTTTCCGATTCCGGTGCCCCTTGGTCTACGCATCTCTCGAAACCGCACAAAAATCAGCGCATTAATTAAACCACATGCTCAAGCCATGTAACTCACTAAGCACTCTGCTAACCCATGCCTGCTCACAGTACACCTCTTCAAAAGGCCCACGCGGCCAATAATCTTGCGGGAATCCTTGGAAAACCTCAAGTCTGATGGGAAAAAGATCAAGGTTAACGAAAATTCGCCTCCTAAAATCAATCGGCATCGACGACACGACCAGAAATTTACTAAATCGAAAACGGGTATCGGTAACATGAAGAAGGAGGAAGGATTTTCAGTAGATGAGCCGCACATAGGGGCTTCGGAAAAAAATGTTGACGTGGCGATGGACGAAGGTTGGGAGGAAAGGGAAGAGAGAGAAGATGCCGACGTGATGGAGTTATCAATATCAACAAAGATTCTGCCGTATCGCTGTCAGACAACGTTTCCAGCTTGCCATCCTTGATTTGAGAGGATAGTTTTTCTGAATTCATATTCTAACACCTATTCCTTGTATATTACTAGCTATCTGTAATGATTTTAACGACATTCCCCAGCAGCGTTTTTGGCTGTGTTGCCAGACCCCACTTAAGTCTTAAAACCTAGGCCCTTAGGCTACTTGATACCGGTCTTTGTAGCCGTCAAGTTGCAGTTGAAAACGCTCACTTTTACTTACGAAAGGCCTTGTAACTTGTAAGTAGCTATAGGATCAACTTAATTGTTTTATACCTCCTAGTCATTGCTATGGCTAGACAGAAAATTAAATTGTTTTTATACAAAGCAAAGAACCCCTAGACTCCTCCAAAACACGGAAAGAATCCAAAGAAGAAAAAAAAAATGATCAAATACAATTATTTCTTTTTCGCTGCCTCATCATCCTCCTGCCCACGCATGCTCATCTCAATCGCCCTCGCGATCGCAGCATCCTCGTCTTCATCCTCTTCGTCCTCTTCATCGTCCATATCAACATCGTCATCTTGGGGCGTTGACATAGACAGAGCCTGTTGAAGCAGCCGCTCCTCTTCAGCGTCTGTGGGATCAGCGGGAACGGTTGTCGTTGACGATACTACCGTCGTCGTTGCTGCGGCTGAACTACCAGTAGTTGCAGGTGCAGTTGCAACAGGGGTTGACGATGATACTGCTGCTTCTGCTGCTTCCCGCGCTTGAGCCTCTTGCATTGACATCCGAAGGGCCTAGACAAAAAAATTCCATTGAGTACCTCAGACCAATCGATAGCAAGATCTATGGATAATACCATGGCAAGTTCGGGGTCAAGACTTGGGTCCACACCAAATTCAAAGCTGTTTGATGTGCTTGGACCAGCAGCAGAAGGCGCACTGCCGCCGAGCTCTTCCGGAATACTTGCGCTACGATCAGCTGAAAGTATTGGCGACGAGATCAGGGCATCTGAGAGTAAATGTGATCCTGGATGCACAGTCAGAAGGTGTCTAAAAAATGATCAATTGATGAATATGAATATAAACAAGAGATTAGACGAACGAATTATCACTGCTCGTCACATGCTCCACAAACGACTTCAAGACTGTCTTGCCATCCGCCTCTGCTTCTTCTATCCCATCTCCGTAGCTTACAATATCAACAGCCACATTGTTCTTCTTTAGCTTTTTCGCCAACTTCACCATCGATTGCTCATCCGTTCCGGGACCGTCCAGCGGTGAAGCAACGAATACGATGATGCGCTGACGAAGATTCTTGTTCTCCCGATGCTTGAGAGCAAGTTGAGCGATGGCAATAGCGGTCGGGATGTCAATACATCCTCCGATCTTGCCACCAGCAGCATGGACGCCTTGAATAATTTGACCAAGATCTTTCGTGTGTGTTACAAGAACCTCTGGACTGTGGTTAGCAAAAAAAGACGAAATCAGTATCACGAGCAAAATAGCTATCAGAAACAGAGCTCACATACCCCTTTCCTGCCATCGTCATTATGCCTACAGTACTTTCCGCATTCGAATCAATTTTTGTTTGGAAGACGACATTAATAGCATCGGCTTGCGCCTCGAATCTCGTCGGTTGGTAGTCTCCATTTCGCATGAATTCTGAGTTGTCAATAATCAGCATAGTGGCCTCTAGCGGCATATTGGGCAATTTTTGTAGAGGTAAAAGGGAGAGATAAGGTATATAGCTGTGAAAGCAATACTTGCTGAGATGACGCGTCGAACGCGACTTTTTGTTTGGTCCTGTTTACATGCACTACAGTCGACACCCTCATAACCCATGACTTTGATAACCCATAAACCCCGAAATCCCATATATTTTTTGGTCCACCAACTCGGTGGGCGGGGATTTGCATACCATAACCCATAAGTCCTCAATAACCAATAACCCATACCCTTTTTCTAGAAAAACCCATAGTTTTGGGACTATATTAGCCGCAGCCCCCGGACTATTTGACGAAGTTATTTAATTTACTGGTTGCGGATCACAGTCTGCATCACTCAGGGGCTTGAAAGCAACAATTTAGTGGCATTTGCTGTCAAAATACCTCTACCATGGCTCCAAAACCTATCAATTCTCTTAAGAAAGGTCTTGCAAAAATTTCGAAGCAAATCAAGGCTTGCAAGGATGAATTAAATGCAAAATTACTTTGAAGGGAGACTATTTCACCAGCTGAAGAGGAGTGGTTGGACCATGAAGCAAACACAGTTGACGAACAACCTCGTCTGACTTGATGTGATGTCCTCAAGGCAGCATCAACTATCACTCGATACACAGAGGACATGAACGAGCCTATTGTATGCAAGATGGAAGCATTGTTGGGAGCCTTCAATAGGCCACTCCGCCTTGATGAGACTAGAGGCATGAAAGATACTCATTTAACTGAGTTTTTTCAGAGGAAATAAATTTTATTGTTCAGAGTAGTATATGTATACATTGAGTATGAATATATGAATACGCATGCTAGAACTTTTTTCTGATTTTTTCTGATTTTTTCTGATTTTTTTGCGATTTTTTGAATGCTATTTTTAGCCTTCCTCCGCAAACCCATAACCCCCGAAAACCCATACTCTGGACCGTCCACGGATGAGTATGGGTTATGAAGGTGTCGACTGTACCACATTAGTTTCTCCTTTTTCAATCCAAGAGAGCCAAATTGTAAATTGAACCTTATCCAGGGCACTCTCCTACTCCTATTGAAGGGGGTTTGCTAAGCTTCTTAAGCGGACCAGGTCAAAATAATTCTGTTCTGTAAGGCTTGGTTTCCTTCAAGTCTCCTTGGCTGTGGTACCTATTGACCTCTATGTCATAAATCGCACTGCAAGTCTGCCTTTTCATGAATATTTATCCTTGATGAGTCACATCACCCATCGCGCACTGAATGGGAACACTGATTTTTTTTAGAAACTAGGATCTAAAGACTAAGTAACGAAAAAGGATGTTAAAAAAACTCAAGGCTTTATAACACTAACAAGTCATAGTTGCGTCGCAATTGCTCCAATTGTACTTGCCACCTCAGATTGACTTTCACCTCGGCCTCGATGTTGCAGGCTAGGTAATGGAGGATATAAAACATTCGATTGAGAGGCTTGTATAATTTAACGGCAGTAACGGCGCCTATTGACAATGCATGAGTCCATAACTCAATTGTTTGATTTATTTTTTCAGCGTCATGACTGAATTTCGGGTTTATACTTGTATTATGGATCCACGGACTCAGGCAGTAATTGAACATGTACTGTATATCCGTTTGCAGGATTGTATAATATATAAAAAAGGTTGCAAGGGAGAGTCCTATGTTCAAAGCTGGAGAGCCCGCCTCCCTCTCACACATTTGGCGGATATGTGGTGAACCACATCGAGATTCGTGCGGTGAGCCCAATTACGACACAGCCTCAGCCACACATGACTATAAAAGGCAATGCACCTAAGCCTGCCCTCATGTAATCGGATAAGGTAAATTCAAGAGTTAAAGTTCACCTCGCCCTTCACCCATTACCATCTCAGTTTGCATACTCCGGAGCTCATCAAAGGTACTGTCCCCATATCCGCAGCTCGCAGTTCCAGATATTAATTATCACTCATTGTCATCTGCTGCGCAACCACGATACTTATAAATACTAAAATGATGACAGCTCACTTATCGCATCTCAACTTACTTTCACTTTTTTTAACGAATAATCATCATGGAGGAGGAAGTAGCAGCCCTCGTACGTAGACACTTGTTCTTACTAGAGTCCAACTTGAACTCATTGGGCTTCTAGGTTATTGATAACGGTTCTGGCATGTGCAAGGCTGGCTGTGCGTCTTTTCTTGGTGTCTCATCGTTCTTCAAACTCATCAGGTCCTATCTATAGTTGCTGGTAGCTACCTTTCGTTGAGTTCTAACGTTTGGAGAGGTCACTGACGTGCCTGCAGGCGACGATGCTCCCCGTGCCGTTTTCCCGTAAGTCACTCCACACTCCACAGCTCTCTACGTGGTCTAGAGAAAGATCTAACCATTTGTTATTAGTTCTATTGTTGGTCGTCCCCGTCACCAGGGTGTGATGGTCGGTATGGGTCAAAAGGACTCTTATGTTGGGTAAGACACCCTAGATTGTCTAGCAATCAACCACCTCAATCATGATAATAGTGATGAAGCCCAATCAAAGCGTGGTATCTTGGCCTTGAAGTACCCTATCGAACACGGTGTGGTTACTAACTGGGATGACATGGAGAAGATTTGGCATCACACTTTCTACAATGAGCTCCGTGTTGCGCCAGAGGAGCATCCCGTCCTTTTGACAGAGGCCCCACTGAATCCCAAGGCCAATCGTGAAAAGATGACTCAAATCATGTTTGAGACTTTTAATGCCCCCGCCTTCTACGTTGCCATCCAGGCCGTCCTCTCTTTGTATGCCTCAGGTCGAACAACAGGTATAGTTTTGGATTCCGGAGATGGTGTCACCCACACCGTCCCCATCTACGAAGGTTTCGCCCTTCCCCACGCCATCCTTCGTCTTGATCTTGCTGGTCGTGATTTGACCGAATACCTGATCAAGAATTTGACGGAGCGTGGGTATCCCTTCACCACCTCCGCTGAGCGTGAAATCGTCAGAGACATCAAGGAGAAGCTCTGCTATGTCGCTCTGGACTTTGAGCAGGAACTCCAGACCGCCGCTCAATCTTCTTCTCTTGAGAAGAGCTACGAGCTGCCTGACGGACAGGTCATCACTATCAGCAACGAGCGGTATGTTCACAACTTTGTGATCACGTGCTTAGTAATATGATGCCATCGCTGTCAGATTCCGAGCACCCGAGGCCCTCTTCCAACCCAACATGCTTGGACTTGAAGCTCAAGGTATCCACGAGACCACGTAAGGAAAACAATTTTATCAAAGTAAAGACATGATCGTTGAAGGACCCACTCATCACAGCTACAACTCGATCTTCAAGTGCGATCTCGATATCCGTCGTGATCTCTACGGAAATGTTGTCCTGTCGGGAGGAACGACCATGTTCCCTGGTATCTCCGATCGTATGCAGAAGGAACTGACTTCTTTGTCACCTTCAAGCATAAAAGTTTGTTATTTGTTTCATATTCCTACGCATGGCCCTTGATACATTTTTTCTTTCTCTTTTCAGGTCAAGATCGTTGCTCCTCCTGAGCGAAAGTACTCTGTGTGGATTGGTGGATCTATTTTGGCTTCTCTTAGCACCTTCCAAAACCTTTGGTGCTCCAAGCAGGAGTACGACGAATCTGGCCCTGGTATCGTTCACCGCAGTAAGTATCTCATTATCTTGTGTTTTGAACACTCGTTTCTGACGTTATTATTATAGAATGCTTCTAGACAAATTTTAACGTAAGAATAATTTCGCGAAGGGAGGTCTGAAGAGGAAAGAGAAAAAACTTGGATCGTGGAAGGGAGAGAGTGGGCGCTTGCTGGGATCGTTCATGTTTCGCCTTTTTGCTCCTCTTCTTGTAATAATTGAACACATGTTGTTTCTTAATCTCATCTGACGATGGTTTCGTGGTTTTTCTTACTTGATCCTTTTCTGGTGGTGTTTGTGTTTGCTCCCTTTTTATTGAGAAGTCCGCGTCAGTACTCTTGATGAAAAGATGAAAATACGATCGAGGGTGCGGAAAAATGCTATATGTGGTACCTAGGAATCTAGTTCAAGTTACAATTTCATGTGAGTACCAACAAATTTCCAAGAGACCGGAAAATTTTCCGCCAGAGAAAAAAAATCTATAAGAATATACAGCACCTTCGTCGCGAGTCCAGTTATATATACTCAAACCGTACCGCCACAAATCCTTGCTGAATTTTTGTTCGTCTTCCTTGACCAGAGCTGAATCTTAGTTACCCGTCGCTCTCAGCAGCTTAGCTTCTGGCCACCAGCTCTCAAAAAGCCTTTCATCTCTTGCATCTTTATCCAGTTTCTCACAACTGGCATCCTATTGAATCCATGATGATAATGTTTGAAGTTGACATTAGGGAAGCCATGAGGGGAGGAGTTGTTAGTACTGAGCCGTTCATTTGATATAGGAGGAAGGGATTATCGAAGTCGTGTGTATATATATGTATGTGTAGTTAAAATTAACAAAAGCATCAAGCGAACCCAAATGACAACAGAGGGATTCGAACCCTCGCCCTTTCGGACCAGATTGACCATATAAGTCCTGATTCTGGCGCCTTAGACCACTCGGCCATGTTGCCGTATAGTCTTCTCTTTCAAAGAATGTATAATGTCATCGCACGTACTTACGCAGTTTGCACCTCGGCTAATAATAGAATGACCGTCTTTCGCTCCAAAAAATCATGACCATCATCTCTATGGCATCTCCCCAAGCTACCAACGACAGTGTTTGCCCTATACCTGTAACGGATCCCGACTACCATCCCCTCCCAGGACATCTGGGAAACCTAACAGACGTGCAGCTACATACCCTAGATAAACTAAGGGAGGAGCTGAAAGACGAAGGTCATTTCGTGGAGGAGAGAATGGACGACGCGATGCTTTTGAGGTGAGCCCAACCTTCATCCCTATCTTTGTTTCTCAGTTGTGACGGTCGTGTGCCTCTTTTTTTCTGTCATTCATTTCCACGGGTCCTGCCTTCTCATCGGTACAATGCTCGATCCAATGGGACGCCAATATATATTCTGCACTCTGCACCCTTTATCCGACGTCCAAATGTGTATAACACTCCAGATTCTCACGTGCGCGTAAGTTCGATCTGATCAAGACGAAGGAAATGCTGCTCAGTGCAGAAAAGTGGAGAAAAGACTTTAAGGTCGATGAGATCGTAAAGTTCGTTTTCTATTTCGCCTTTCTGTGAGAATCAGCCGTTTGATGGAAACACAACAGAAACTTTGAGTTCACGGAGAAAGAAGAAGTCGATAAATATTACCCTCAATATTATCATAAAACGGATAAAGTACGCCTTGTTTGCCCCCACTGCCCATTGCCTGAATATCAACTAACTTTTCACTCAATTATTCAGGAAGGCCGTCCGCTCTACATTGAATGCATCGGAAACCTCAATATGAGAGCCCTTAACGCGGCTACTACAACCGAACGTCAACTCCAACGTCTAGTCTTTGAATACGAAAGATCGCTCACAGAGCGTCTTCCAGCATGCGCTATATCTATTGGCCATCCAGTGGAAACATTTTGTACCATCCTCGACCTGGGGGGCGTCTCCCTCTCCAATTTCTACCGTGTCAAAGACTACGTCTTTGCCGCTGCTTCCACCGGACAGGACAGATACCCAGAAACGATGGGAAAATTCTATATCATCAATGCTTCATGGGCTTTCTCAGCAGTTTGGGCCATTATTAGACCATGGTTAGATGAAATAACGGCGGCGAAGATCCAGATTGTGGGAGGGGGGTATAAAGAAGTGTTGTTGAAACAAATTCCAAAGGAGAATTTACCCAAACAGTTTGGTGGCGAGTGTGAATGTGTTGGGGGATGTTCGATGAGTGATGCAGGGCCATGGAATATAGAGGGGGGGAAGGAGAAAATTCTGGACTTTTAAAAAGGCGGCGTTTTGCGATATGGATCCTTTTCATGGGTCCATGGTTTACCTCAAGTTTATACTCCCGTCTTCACCTAAACTTTTCACGTACAAGGGTTCACCTCGGATACCCCGCTTTTTCTTCACTATGATTATCATTGGAATGTCAGCCAGCCTGTATACTGGTCCCCGACGTTCAAGCTGTATACCCAGGGCATATGTACAATTGTAAGTATATTCCGCAGTTCTAAAACAACACAAGCATTCATTCCTGCAGATACTTATTATTTTAATTTCGTCAATGATCAAGCTCATTTCATTTTGGTGGAGACTCGAGAGCTTTCACCGCATCCATACGATGCAAACACGGGTCCAACTTGGACTTGATCCAAACTAGTATTGTCAGCCGTCTGTCCTGCTTAGTTTCTATTACCAGGCCAATATGCATTCCGTCTCTTCGTTCTTGACCACCTCCTTCTCAAGTTCCTCATGGCGCCCTTTATCACAAATTCTGCTTTCAGGCTCCATCCCAGGCTCTCTCGTCTTTATCTTCGCCTCCTCAATGCTCATAGCAAAATCCACAAGCTATCTAGCAGCATGAGGCACAAATTACATTCCGCTGTCTCTAAGAACCTCCATGCCCGCCAGTTGTCCGCCCCTATCTCTTTCTATCACTCAGGCGATATAGGCCCAGGCCCGGGACCCGACCCGGCGTCCCCCCCTTCCAACGTCGGGGAAGGAGCACCAGTACGACACCGTGACCGCCTTTATCCGACACCGCCCAATCATCTCAGTGTATGGGCCTATCTGGCTTTAGCATTTGTGATTCTGGCTGTGGTGACTGTGATTTCGTATATGATCTATTCATGTTATCATACGGCTGGGTTGAGGGCTAGATCGAAGCCTGAGATGAGCGTGGGTGCAAGTGCAGATGCAGGTGTGGTTAAGGGTGGCTGGCAGACATTGGAAGACCCTGTTAGAGAGGTGGGTGATAGTCAACCGGCTAAGGATCGGGACGTTGGAGAGAAAGTCGACGACTATCAGGATCAGGATAGGAAAGTTGGCTCAATCAATCCTTGGAGCGACGGAAAACGGTCGGGTTTGAAAGGGTTGGGAATACAACTTTATACGAGTTCAAAGTCACAGGTAACGCACTTATACAAAAGGTTTCGACTATCAACAATTCTGAACGTTCTTGCCTTTTTTCTAGCACGATTCACATCCTAACGAATCACAAGCCTCTATCATCTCTGGCAGTCCTCATAGCACCTGCAGTGACCGCAGCCTTGGAAGCACTAGCGATCATAAACACGAACAAGATCTAGAATCTTCCGAAGGCTCCGATTGTCCTTCCATGGGTGCTCTACCACTTGCCCACACCACCGAGAGATGCCTCCAAACCCATTTACCTATGCCTCTACCTCTACCTTTGCCTCTCCCACTGCCAATCACGCCTTCTCCTCCCCACCAAGTTAAACAGAAGAGGACACGTCTGAGAGCGCTTACGCAGATCCTGTCCCTCAATCTGATGCAGAACCAGAAGGGCCGGGAGACGTATTTCGAACTTCAACCTATGATCACACCAGAACACGGAGTTGGTCAATCCAAAGGGTTATCGGAAACTAGAGAAGAATCAAGCCCACAGGATTCTCCATCTCCACGATCCAAATTCTCTCCTGCACAATTCGCTTTCTTCGCGAATTATCCAAACTGCAACTCGGCGTCATCCAACTCGACGACGTCTAATTTAAACACCAACGCTACTTTTTCCTGGGGTAACAACAGCTCATGTTCGCCTACTACTTTCCCTACGACGCCTATCACACCTTTGACGCCTATAACTCCAATGACCCCTGTCACACCGATTAAACCTGAACCTTCTACTGCGGAATTGCAGTTTGATTCCAACGATATCCAGTTTGTTGAGACTCCAGCTCGTAACTCCGATGCTAGCTCTGGTGCGAGTCCTCCTGACATTCAGGGTGCTCTTGCGGCTGTTTCTATGAGCCCTTTGACACGGGCTGAGATGTTGTGGAATGATCCTAAACTTTCGCCTGTCCAAGGTGCTTTTGGTTTGGATGGAGAGAAGACCATCCCGATGATGGAAGTCAGTCCTGCAGAGATCGCCATTATGAAGACAACTTCCGTTTGGCGGATTCAGAGAACTTTTAGTTCTATTCCCGGGTCCCCTCCTCAAGTTCAGGTTCCCCCTCCTGTTCTGGCTACTCCAGATCAAGTTCATCGTGGATATGTAAACTCACGTCTTGGCTATCTCCGCCGTGGTGTTTCTCTTTCTTCTCCTCCCTCTCCATCGCCTTCGTCTTCCAACTCGGCGTCTTCTTCCCCTTCCATTGCTACCGCTAGATTTATACTCGACAGGGAGGGGCTGAAAAGAGACAATTTGAGGAATAGGGATGGTCTGGATAGAGAGAAGGGGAGAGAGAAGGAGAATATGAAGCTTTTATCGCCGATCCCGAGGCCTGTGTTCTTACCACATCCCAAACCTTCCAGGTTCCAGGATGAGCAATCTTTTTGAGAGGGTTTTTTTAGGGTGTTAATTCTGGTTCAATGGTTGAAGTTGGGTGTCAGTGCAGGGTCTGGATCTGTTTTCGTTGTTTGCTTTTCTTTCTTCTTGCTATAATCTCTTATCCCCTGCAATCGTTCTGCTCATGTGCGTCATATACCCCTGGAGTCCTTGCTTTATTTTGTTTATTTCAAAAGTCACATAATCGTAGATTAATGACATACCTATGATACCTCCTACCATAATAATATTGATATACATAAGATCCGACATTCATTCACATGACTCTTGCGATCGTGGT
>Ga0193742_1001538_pt1 | contig 13898 bp, 14 predicted proteins | sample L2c1metaG_FD_165511 | JGI IMG/M metagenome (GOLD analysis project Ga0193742, IMG submission 165511) | Soil microbial communities from a riparian zone of the East river system, Colorado, United States - L2c1 | ecosystem: Environmental > Terrestrial > Soil > Riparian zone | place: USA: East River... | reverse complement strand
TCCCAGTTCCGATTATTCCTAAGCCATATGACCTAACGCGCTCAGCAAGAAATCCGATATTAGATAAAGGGTTTCCGCGCTCTCGTCGCAAACCGGCTCTCCCAACAATACGAAACCGAAATCGAGACCGTCAACAAAGTCTCCCGATCCCAGAAACGGGACCCCCTGTGACACAGTAACCCTCCTTCCCATTTGCTCCGTTCTATTGGCCCCATTAGAGTGGCAACAGCATGTCAAACATCCTCGACCTCTTCCGTCTCGACCAGAAAGTCGCCCTCATCACAGGAGCTGCCACCGGCCTGGGTGCCGCCATCGCTGAAGCTCTCGCGCAGGCGGGAGCCACCGTAGCGGTTCACGGCAACCGCCGCGCAGCTACCGAGACCGCCGAGGCCATCGGTTCCAACGCCGCAGCATTTCGCGCGGATCTCTCCACCACAACAGGCGCGGAGGAACTCTTCACCGAGGTCAGGGGAAAATTCGGAAGAATCGACATCCTCATCAATAACGCCGGTACCATCATCCGCCACCCCGCGGCCGAGTACCCGCTCGACGATTGGCAGACGGTGCTCCAGGTCAATCTGACCAGCGTCTTTCAACTCTCGCAGCTTGCAGGACGCGACATGATCGAGCGCAACTCTCCCGGCAAGATCGTCAATATCGCCTCCCTGCTCAGCTTTCAGGGAGGCATTCGCGTACCCGCCTATGCAGCCAGCAAGGGTGGCGTCGCACAGCTCACCAAATCGCTTGCCAATGAATGGGCCGCGAAGAACATCCAGGTCAACGCCATCGCGCCCGGCTATATTTCAACCACAAACACTGAAGCTCTGCAGGCCGACGAGACTCGCAACCGGCAGATCCTCGAACGCATCCCAGCCGGACGTTGGGGCCAGCCGATGGATATCGCCGGAGCAGCTCTCTACCTGAGCTCCGCCGCAAGCGACTACGTTACCGGCACCGTTCTCACCGTCGACGGCGGCTGGATGGGGCGCTGACTTCTCTTTCCGGAGGAACCATCATGTCGCAGAATTCTTACGAACACGCCGCCGAGCTTCACAATCTGGCCGCACACGCACACCTCGCTGCGGCTGCCTCACACAACAAAGCCGATCATCTCACCGCGCACGAGCTCTCACAGAAGGCCCACGAGCAATCGATCGAAGCCCTTCGTCATTCGAAGGACGCCGCAGAGCAATCAAAGATCGACAAAGGCCACTAAGCCGTTTTGATCACTCGATCGGGGGCAGCTCAATGCCTCCGCGCTCGCTCGAGATGTAAGCCGCCTCCACCGTCTGCATCGTATCGATCGCATCTTCAACGCTCGTCGGCAGCGTGTTCGCCTCTCCCTGCACGTATGCCTGCAGCGACCCCATCGAGCCCATAAACGCATCCGGGAACCAGTTCCCACTCACCGCCATTTGTCTCCATCCCTTGCCATCCCGCAATGCGTACCGCAGATTGTCCGGAAGCCCCATAGGGTAGTTCAGATTGACGCCCATCTGCGCCTGCATAGCGCCCGAAATTCCCTCCCACTGCACAAAGCTCCGCTGCATCTCCGGATCGAAGTCGTGGCTATGATTGGTCGCAATAAACGCTCGCTTGTCGTCACCGTAATCCAGGATGATGACGCTCTTCGTAGCCGCAAGCTTGGGCGTCCTGGGACTCTTCACGGTCTTCGCATACACCGTGCGCGGATTCCCCAGCCAGCTTCTGACCAGATCGACGTAGTGAATCGAGTGATACAGGATCTCAAGCCTGGGCGCCGTATTCAAGAAGCTCCAAAGATCCCATGGCGTATGAACGCTGACCTTGACCTCCATATCGTGCAACTCACCAAGCGCACCTGAGTCTGCAATTGCACGCGCGCCCAGCATATTCGGAGCCCAGCGAAGCTGGAAGTTGACCGCCGCCGTAAGCCCCTTCTCGCGGCAGATGTGCAGAATCTCGACTGCCTCAGCTAGCGTGTCGCCCATAGGCTTCTGCATAAGAACCGCTGCGCCGTCCGGCAATTGTCTGAGGATCGAAGGCAGAACTTTCGCGGGAGTCGCAACATCGAAGACGGAGTCCTTCGGAGCGAAGCGAATCGCCTCGGCGATCGAGGCAAATGCGCGAGGGATAGTAAATTCCCTCGCCAAAGCCTCGGCCTTTTCCAGATTTACATCCACCAGCGCGGCCACAGGAAAACTCGCCTTCGCATAAGCCGGCAGATGCGCGTCATGAACGATTCCCCCCGAGCCAATCATCACCACCGGCCGAGCCACTCGCGGCCGCAGAGCCACCGCCTCCTGAATCACCTTCTCCAGATCCATCCCTAGAAGACCTCTTTCACCCGTTCAATAAAAATTCTATTCCCAAAACCCGATAAGTCCTTCGAGAATAACCGCAGCGGCGAGTTGCACCCTCCCCTCGCACCCCGTACCCTACCAGAAGATCTATGACCCCCGCGCTCGAACTCGCTCTGGTCTCCTGCGCTCTGCTGGGATTTCGTCACGGCTTCGACTACGACCATCTTGCGGCCATTACCGACATCACCAGCGTGCAGCGCACCTGGCGCGAAGGCATGAGACTGGGCCTGCTCTACGCCCTCGGCCACGCCCTCACGGTCGCATTGCTCGGAGCCGCAGTCATCTTCCTTCACCTCGGACTTCCGGCGCATCTTGACGCCTTTGGCGAGCGCCTCGTCGGCGCAACCCTGATCGTTCTCGCACTCTATGTCCTTCTTACCTTCCTACGCCGTAAACCGGATGCCACGCATCAGCACGCCATCCCAGTCAGCCGCATCGCACTTCTGATCTCCGGCGCTCGTTATACCGGCTGGAAACTGCGCAGCTTCGCCCATCCCGACCTTCCCCGCCCAGAGCCCTTTCGGTTCCAATACGACCGAGGCTCCGTCTTCGTCGTCGGTATCATTCATGGTCTCGGCGCGGAGACTCCCTCTCAACTCCTTCTTTTCCTCCTCGCAGCCAACCTCGGCGGCACCAGCCGGGGCTTCCTCGGCCTGCTTTGCTTCATCGCGGGCCTGCTCGTGATGAACACGATGATGACGGCCTCCGCCTCCGGAATCGTTGCCTCCAGTAAGCACCGGCCGCGACTGCAGATATTCATCACTTCACTCACAGCCGCCTACAGCTTCATCATAGGAAGCATCTTTCTCTTCGGCATCAGCGATAAGCTGCCTCCACTCGTGCGCTGATAGCGTTCTCCTCTACACTGCGATCATGCTCCGCGTCCCCTTCGCTGATCTCCATGGCGCGCTCGAGAGAGCGATGCTCCGTCTCGGCCTTGCACCCGATGCAGCACAACTCTCCGCCCGTCTCTTCGCCGAAACCACCTGTGATGGCGTCTACTCCCACGGACTCGACCGCTTCCCTCGCTTTGAATCCATGGTGAGGAATGGAAGCATCGACGTACGCGCCGTCCCGACACGCTCTGCGACCTTCGGCAGCATTGAGCGCTGGAACGGAAATCGCGGCGTCGGTAACGTGAACGCCTACGCTGCCATGCAACGAGCCATCGATCTCGCCCGCATCCACGGCATCGGCGCCATCGCCCTCGCCAACACAAACCACTGGATGCGCGGAGGAGCCTTTGGCTGGCAAGCCGCTGACCAAGGGATCTTTAGCCTCTGCTGGTCCAACACGCTCGCCAATCTCCCGGCCTGGGGAGCCGTCACGCCCACTCTGGGCAACAATCCCATGGTTATCGCCATTCCGCGCGCAGAAGGAGCCCACGTCGTCCTCGACATGGCCATGAGCCAGTTCTCCTATGGTGCACTCGACTCCTACGCGAAACGGAATAAACCCCTCCCCGTTCCCGGTGGATTCGACAGCCAGGGCCATCTCACCCAGGATGCCGCGGCCATCGAAGCCTCGCAGCGCGCGCTCCCCATCGGCTACTGGAAGGGCTCCGGCCTATCGCTTGTGCTCGACATGATCGCGGCCATGCTCTCCGGCGGCCTCGCCACGCATCAGCTTCCTCTTGAGCCCACCCTCGAGACAGGCCAGTCGCAGATCTTTCTCGCCATCGACCCCGCCAATCTCGCTACTGCGAAAGAACTCAACCACATCGCCGACAGGATCCTCGATCACCTCCGCCAGGCGCCCCCCGAAGACCCTGCTGAGCCCATTCGCTATCCGGGTGAGCACACACTGCATCTTCGCGAAGAAAATCTCCGCCTCGGCGTCCCGGTCGATCCCGAGATCTGGCATCGCATCAGCGGCGCAGCCTGAAATCTCGCCAATCGCCGCAGACTCCGCTAGCATCTACATCAGCATGGATCTTGAAGCAAAACGCGCTCTGTTGAAGTCGACGCTCGAGAACCTCGGCAGCGTAATGGTCGCCTACTCCGGAGGGACCGACTCAGCTTTTCTCGCCTGGACGGCTCACGAGGCGCTCGGCGATAGAATGCTGGCGGTAATCGCCGATTCGCCGTCGTTGCCCCGTCAGGAACTGGCTGCAGCACTCGCGTTCGCCACACTTCACGGAATCCCAACGCACATCCTCCCCACCGCGGAGCTTGACAATCCCGACTACCAGCGCAACGACTCGGAACGCTGCTTCCACTGCAAGGATGAGCTCTTCACCCGAATGGAGGCTGAACGCTCCGCACGCGGCTTCCAGCACCTCGCCTATGGCATGAACCTTGACGATCGCGGCGAGTTCCGGCCAGGCCAGCAGGCAGCCTCGCTGCATCACGCGCTCGCTCCGCTTGTAACAGCGCAGCTTACAAAACCAGAGATTCGCCAGCTTGCCCGCGAGGCCGGCCTCGAACTCTGGGACAAGCCCGCCTCCGCCTGCCTCTCCTCCCGCATCGAGTATGGTCGCCCGGTCACACGCGAAAATCTCGCCCAGGTCGAACAGGCCGAAGATGCCCTGCACTCGCTCGGCTTCCTCCAGGTCCGCGTACGCCATCACGGCGACCTCGCGCGCATCGAGATCGCACGCCCAGAGCTGGACCGGGCCCTCGACATCACCATGTTCGACCGAATAGCCGCTGCCCTCCGGCCACTCGGCTTCCTCTACATCACTCTCGACATCCAGGCCGCCACCTCCATCGCACCTGCCATCGTGGAAAAATAATCATCATGCGTATCGCTTATCTCGAATGCTTCGCCGGTATCAGCGGCGATATGTTTCTCGGAGCCCTGCTCGACGCAGGCGTCTCCCCCGATGTTCTCCACGACGCGGTCAGCGCCCTCAATCTCGGCGCATCACTCTCACTTAGCAAGGTCGACCGCAGCGGAATCTCCTCCACCAAAGTCGAGGTCCTCGAGAACGGCAAGCCAGCGGAAGCCGCGAGCCATTCCCAACCGCACGACGACAAGGCGCACACGCACTCCCACAGCCACTCCCATTCGCACTCTTACGAAGAACACCACGACGAACCTACTCACAGCCATCCCCACATCCACGGTCGTTCGCTCACGGCGATCCGCCAGCTCATCAGCTCCGCAAAACTTGCCGATCCCATTAAGCGCACCGCAATCCGTGCCTTCGAGCTGCTCGGCGCCAGCGAAGCCAGGATCCACAACGTCGATATCGAAAAGATTCACTTCCACGAGGTCGGCGCCGTAGACGCCATCGTGGACATCGTCGCAGTCAGCGCCGGAATCCATGCACTCGGCATCAACGCCTGGTACGCCTCTCCGCTCAACGTCGGCGGAGGCATGGTCGACTGCGCCCACGGCCGCTTCCCTGTCCCTGCGCCTGCGACTGCCGACCTTTTGCGCGGCCTCCCCACCTACTCGGCGCACATCCAGAAGGAGCTCGTCACTCCTACCGGAGCTGCCCTCATCCGTGCGCTCTCTCCCACCTTCGGCGCCCAACCTGCCATGCGTGTCGAAAAGATCGGTTATGGTGCCGGCTCCCGCAACCCGAAAGACTTTCCTAATGTCCTCCGGCTCTCCATCGGAGAGAACAGCGACACAGCCCACTCCTCTGTCGCTGTTCTTGAAACGGCTCTCGACGATCTCTCGCCGCAGATTCTCGCGTACGTCACCGAACGCGCCCTTGCCCTCGGCGCACTCGACGTCATGTCCACCGCCGTGCAGATGAAGAAAGGCCGCCTCGGCACCCTCATCACCCTTCTTGCCGACGACGCCAAAGTCACCGCCCTCGAAGATCTCCTCCTCCGCGAGACCAGCACGCTCGGCGTCCGCATCCACCACGAACGCCGCTCCTGCCTCGACCGTACACACGTCGCCGTCAACACGCCCTATGGTGAGATCCGAATCAAGCTCGGCTCTCGCTCCGGAGAAATATTCAACGCCGCCCCCGAGTTTGAAGACTGCCGCACCGCTGCCGCAACGCACAATGTGCCGGTCAAACAGGTCCATCAGTCTGCCATCGCCGCCTATCAATCCAGTAGGACAACCGAGGCGCGATGAACCGGAATCACCTCCTCGAGCTTCTAGCCTCCGTCGAACGCGGCAGCCTGACCTCCGAACAGGCCGCCGAACGCCTCACCAACCTTCCCTTCGAGGACATCGGCCACACCCGCATCGACCACCACCGCTCCCTGCGCTCCGGACTGCCGGAGGTCATCTATGCTGCCGGGAAATCCCCTGCCCAGACTGCCGAGATCTTCGCCCGCATGGCCTCTGCTGGCTCTGATGTCCTGGCCACGCGCGCCGACGAGCCGACCTCGGCCGCGGTCCTGGCCGTCGTTCCCGCAGCCGTCCACCATCCCCAGGCACGCACCCTGAGCCTGCGGCAATCTCCCGCCCCTGAAGCCGGTGGACACATCGCCATCGTATGTGCCGGTACCAGCGACCTCCCCGTCGCCGAAGAAGCCGCCGTCACAGCCGAACTCTTCGGCGCACGCGTTACGCGCCTTTATGACGTCGGCGTCGCCGGACTCCATCGCCTGCTCGCGGTGCGCGAACAGCTCAACGACGCTCAGGCCGTCATCGTCTGCGCCGGAATGGAAGGCGCTTTGCCCTCCGTCGTCGGAGGCCTCGTCGGCGTCCCCGTCATCGCTGTTCCCACCTCCGTCGGCTACGGCGCCAGCTTTCAGGGGGCCACTGCACTGTTGGGAATGCTCAACTCCTGCTCCCCCAACGTCACCGTAGTCAACATCGACAACGGCTTCGGCGCGGCATACACCGCCACTTTAATTGCAAGGATGGCACAGGGCTCGTAACTCGCTCCACGTCGACATACCGCCAGCCTCATCGCCCGCGCCCCAGCCCGTTCCCAGCAGCTTGATCCTCCCAGCCTCAATCCAGCGGAACGACGCTTCTACTCCAGAAGGCATCCAAGACCACATGCATCGTCGTGACTTTCTTAAATCAGCCAGCGTCATGGGAATCGCCGCATCCGTCCCGGCAGCAGCCAGCCAGACCCCTTCGGCCACCTCGAAAACCACCACACGGCCTGCAGCCCCCGGCATGATCTATCGCACTCTCGGCACCACCGGCGAGCGCGTCTCGGCCATCGGCCTCGGCGGAGCCCACCTCAGCAGCGGCGATGCCGACAGCAAGATCACTCTCGTCCGCTCCGCCATCGAGGGTGGCATCACCTTCCTCGATAATTGCTGGGACTACGGCGACGGCATCGCCGAAGTCCGCATGGGACAAGCCCTTCGCGACGGCTACCGCCAGAAGGTCTTTCTCATGACCAAGATGGACGGCCGCACCCAAGAGTCCTATAACCGCCAGCTCGAACAATCCCTCGGCCGCCTCCAGACCGACATGATCGATCTCGTCCAGTTCCATGAGGTCATCCGCATGGAAGACCCCGACCGCATCTTCGCTCCCGGCGGAGCCATTGAGGCAGCAGTTGCAGCGCGCCAGGCCGGCAAAATCCGCTATATCGGCTTCACCGGCCACAAGGACCCCGCCGTCCACCTCCGCATGCTCGAGATGGCCCAGAAACACAACTTCCACTTCGACACGGTCCAGATGCCCATCAATGTCATGGACGCGCACTTCCGTTCGTTCACGAAGCAGGTCATGCCCGTTGCCATCAAGCAGGGCATCGGCGTCCTCGCCATGAAGACCTTCGGAGACCATTTCATCCTCAACAGCAAGACGGTCGAGCCGATGGAAGCCCTGCACTACGGCCTTACCCAGCCCGTCTCCGTCGTCATCACCGGCATCGACTCCCCCCAGATCCTCACCCAGGCCCTGACCGCCGCCAAGACCTTCAAACCACTCAGCGAAACCCAGGTCACTGCGCTGCTCGCACGCACCAAAGACGCGGCCAGCGAGGGACGCTTCGAGCTCTTCAAGACCTCCAATCACTTCGACGGCACCGCCGCCAACCCGAAGTGGCTCGGCTAACGCGCTTCGCTGGTATGATCGAAGGCATGACACAGCTTGATGTTCTTTATCGGTACGGCGTACCGCCGACGGAGGCAGGTATGCTGGCCATGGCCAGGGTTCGCGAAGTCTACGGCGTCCGCGCCCTTGCCTTCGACGAACGCGGGAAGACGGTCCGTGTAGAATACGATGCGACCCGTCTTAACGAGCCGATGATCCACCAGCTGCTGCGCCGCGCCGGTCTCGACATCGTCGAAAACGTAACGTTGTTCACCATACCGGAGCCCGTCGAAGCTCCCGCCGCTGCTGCGCCAGCAGTCAAATAAGCTGTACTGCGATAAAGTAGGGTTATGCGCCCGTAGCTCAGCTGGATAGAGCATCTGGCTTCGAACCAGAGGGTCGGAGGTTCGAGTCCTTCCGGGCGCACCACATACAGTTGCAGCTTGCCTTAGAGTCCAAGGGAAAATCGAGGGCAGGATACGAAATGGGCCAAAGAGCCCTCTCCTGCTCTGATCTAACGATAGTCCGCAACCTCCTCTCTCTTGTGTGATTTTCCCTCCCGGACCGATGTAAGTTCCCCGATCACCAAGTACGCGATTGACTGTACTTATCGATACCCGTAGGATTTTCCCCATGAAACGGCGTGACTTTGTAAAGGGCCTTGCAGTCGCAACGGCAACGGCGAGCAGTGCACTTGGACAACAGCCTGCACCGCAGGCGCAAAACCCACCTCCAGCAGCAAATGCGGCAGACCAGGGCACCATGGCGGTACAGCCTTCTGCAGCATCCGGTCGGAAGGCGATGTCTCGTGTGGAGGCGATGGCGCGGTTCCACACCCCGAACATCCCAGTCTCGCAACCCGATGCTGTCGCCATGACGGATGTGAGCTACTTCACGCCTTTGCGTTATGCCACTCTGGTGCATCTGTGCGAGATCATGATGCCCGCCGGGGATGATTACCCCAGCGCCAGCAAGGCTGGCACCCCGGAGTTCCTGGACTTCTATCTCGGCGCCTCGCCGGATGATCATCAGGCCCTGTATAACAACGGCCTCGATCAACTGAACGCCGACTCCATGAAGCAGTTCAACATTCCGTTCGCAAAAGCTGACGCGAAACAGGCCGACGCCGTGATCCGTCCGCACCTGAAGGGGTGGATGAACGACCATCCGCCTCGGGAAGGCCAAGTTCGCTTCATCAACCTGGCGCATCGTGACATTCGCACGGCCACCATCAACTCGCCGGCATGGGCTATTGCGGCTGAGGCTGTGGGCGAGCGCACACCGGGAGTAGGCCTTTACTGGCATCCCATTGATCCCGGAATCCAGACATGGGTGAACCGCGGGATGGCTCAGGCCACACCCACCACGAAGCAGAAGCACTCCTAAGACATTTCGCCTCACAGAAGGAAAGCAGAGAGAGCATGGCACAGAAGAAGGTGGACGTCCTAATCATCGGGTCGGGACATACCGGCGGTTTGGCGGCAAAGATTCTGACGGAAAAGGGTATCTCCTGCACGATGCTGGATGCGGGCCCTATGCTGAATTTCGAGAAGTACCGCGAACTGAAGCCGGTGCACGAGCTGCCTTATCGTGGCTTCGACGCGCCGGGTCGTCTTCCGCACGTCTTTCAGTCAAGTGAGTTCAATGCGAATCAGTGGGTAGATGAGAAGGTCGTTCCTTACTATCATCCGCCAGAGCAGCCTTACAACTGGGTCCGCGTACGTAGCGTGGGAGGACGTTCTCCCTTCTGGGGACGCCAATCCTTCCGCCACAGTGACTATGAGTTCAAGAGCAAGGATCATGACGGCTTCGGAGAAAACTGGCCCATCTCGTACAAAGATCTGGAGCCGTACTACTCCCCTGTCGAAGCGCTCTTTCGCGTCACCGGACACACAGACGGTCTGTCGCAGTACCCCGACGGCAATTTTATCGAAGACAAATCGCCGTGGTCCGACGCGATGCAGCGATTTGTCGACTCGGGCAAAAAACTCGGCGTGCCCGTCACCAAGCCGCGCTCATCCCTCGGCAAGGACGGCATGGCTGCGTCGATCAACCTCTTCCTTCCCGATGCGGTAGCCACGGGCAAACTCACCACCATCCCTAACGCGATCGTGCGGCAGGTCACGATGGACAAGAAGACCGGTCTGGCGGATGGCGTCATCTTCATCGACCGCCACTCGCACCGCGAGATGGTTTTGAAGGCGCGGGTCGTTATTGTTGCGGCCGGCACGCTGGAGACGACCCGTCTTCTGATGGCGTCGGAGATCTGTAACTCCAGCGGTGCGCTCGGTCATTATCTGACAGACCAGATCTACGGTGCAGGCATCATCTGCTCGGTTCCGGAGGCGCGTGACGGCAAGGCGGCTCACGGTCTGATGGGAGGCGGAGCCTTGATCCCACGCTTCCGCAATCTGGAGACGAAGACGAACGGCTTTCTTCGCGGCTATGCCGTCAATGTCTCCTGCAACAACGGCCCGTTCGACGCCCGCGCTCTGCCCTTCTACGGCAAAGAACTCGAACAGAAGCTGCAGAGCTATAACGGAAGCGGTTTCTCCACGAACATTATGGGCGAGACGCTCGGACACTACGAGAACCACGTCTCGCTGAACAAGCAGGTAGTAGACGCCTGGGGCATGCCTACGCTGAATATCTACACAAAATACACCGATAACGAAACCAACATGGCGAAGGACTACATCGACACCATGGCAGCGATGGCTGAGGCTGCCGGATTCGATATTCTGATCAAGAACTACGAGTTCAATCCGCCGGGTTACTCCATCCACGAACAGGGTACAGCCCGCATGAGCGACGACCCGAAGAAGGGCGTCGTGAACAAATGGAACCAAAGTTACGATATGAAGAACCTGTTCATCACAGATGCCAGCGTGTTTGTAAGCGCGGGATGGCAGAATCCGACGATAACCATGTGCGCCCTCACCATGCGCGCATCCGAATACCTGGCCGAGGAGATGCGCAAGGGTAACGTCTAACGTTCCCCAGCGTGGTCTGAAACTCATCGACGTGCCGCTTTCCTGTGGGGAACGGCACCCCCGCTCTCAGCGAAGAGGTTTCGCATGCAGAAATTCCTGCTGATGCTTGTTGTACTGTTCGGTTCTACCGCGGCCATCCACGCACAAGACGCTGGTACGCCGGCCCCCAAGCCGGCTGCGTCTTCCGCGGCGGCCCCGGCGCAGCCCATTGCCTTCGACCACAAGCTGCACGTCCAGACCGCGAAGATGTCCTGCAACGACTGTCATGAGCCGCGTGGCGATGGCACTACGCTGTCCATGCCGCAGCCGCCCAAGTGCATGCGTTGCCATGCTTCCATCGCAACCGACAAGCCGGACATCCGGCGTCTTGCCGAAGCGGCCAAAAACGAAGACCCTATTCCATGGGTCCGCGTCTACCGTGTACCTTCCTTCGTAACCTTCAGCCACAAGACCCACTCCGGCAGCACGTGCGAGGAGTGCCACGGCCCCGTGGCCGAGCGGACCGCAATCGCACCCGAGAAGGACATGAGTATGGGCAGCTGCATCGCATGTCACCAGACCAAGGGAGCACCGGCGACCTGCGATACCTGCCACGGCATCATGTCGAAGAACGGCCACTCGCCTCTTGACGTGGATCGAACCGTGCTTGCCCGCCTCCACATTCAGCCGGCAGGAAAGTCCGCAACTAAGGTGCAGGCACAGTACGGTAGCCCGATCATCGCGCCACAGCTCGCTGCCATCGCCAGCTTCCTGCACGCTCCGATGTTGTAGCGTTCCCGCATCGGATGTCGATCAGGAATCGGTTGCAGAGGTGACAGGTTCTAACTTCAACCTTCCACCTCTGATCGCGTCCACCTAATCTTGTTGGACGCAGGTATTTCCGGGCAACGCGGCTACTTCTAACCCAGAAATATTCGGTTAGTTCAAGCTCGAATGCACAACCGGTGCGATGTGAATGGCAATCTTCTCGCCGGAGCGGATCTGTGCTTTTAGAGCAACGCGAGTGAATGAAATTCCGTAGTCGTCGATCTTCTCGGACGTTATCCTTATGCCGGTCGGTGCCACGATTCGAATACGCACGGTCTCTTCATTCGCTGTGAAATCCAGTGTGGAAGCGTCTACCTGTTTCCACTGTCCGTGAGTTGTGATCGCCTCTTCGACCGGAATCGTACCTTCGACATCATATGAGTCGACGATGTCGACGCTGCCTTTGCCCTCACGAGAGTAGCTGACTTGGCGCTGAAGGTGTTTGAGGGCCGGAGCATCGTAAGCATCTGTCATGTCGATTGTCATGTTGTCTTCGTTCTCCGTGAAGTGAGTCGATAACACCGGTGCTTTCACCTTGAGCGAGTTGCGTTGCAAGTGCCCGTCGACGACAGGAACTGGATGACCGTACGAGTTAAGCAGCTTCGATAAAAATCGATCCTTGGAAAAGGTCTGCGAAGTGTAGTACGCCGGACCACCGGGCTCGCCTGCAGGCTGTGCTGATCCTAGTCCAATCGCATAAGATCCGACGTCGTTGTGATTATGCGGGCCATCTCCCTCGGCTTTGATGGTAAAGGCTAGTCCCGCATTATCTCGCGGCCTTTCCACAAGTATGCCGGCGACCGGATAAAACGTTCTCAGAGGTGAATCGTTCGAGTCCGCGATAAGGCTGGACACCGCAGAATGCGAGGGGAAAAAGGTGATCAGGTCGAGAGCCAGAGTTCCTTCTACCGGATTTGTCGCGGCCCCTACTGCGACAGATTGATGATTGAAGGTGCGCGCGATGTACGCCAGTAATAGCGGGTCGGGCTGCGAACCAAAATGGGCATCGGAAAAGTACGCGATGACCCCAGGAAGCATTTGGATATCCTGGCCGAATCTGGCTGCCTTCTGCACCTTCGTATCGTTGAAGAGATCGATCTTTCCTCCCGTTGCCCGCCACAGCTCTTCGCGCAGAATTGCATAGTGGGAGAAACCATAGTTCCAATAACTAATTCCTTCCACTTCGAATCCGTCTGCAGGAAAGCTTTTCATGTAGAACTGCTGGTAATACTCGGCGGCAGCAAGAAAGAGTGCGCGGTCATGCTTGTTCTGCAGGACCGCAAGTGCGGCTCCAGTCGTGCCAGCAAGACAGACTGCATTCCAGTTTGACTCGACGCGAAGCCACGTCTGTCCTTTGCCTGAAGCGTACGAGGCACGCATCGGAGCAAACATCCGCATCTCAAGTGAGCTCATTACCTTCAAACGGGTCTGCGCGGGAATACGTTCACCCAGCAGCGCCAGGGACGTCGCGAGCATGTAGCCCATCTGCGACGAGTTTAGTTCAACAAAATATCGCTTCCCGGTAATGTATCCCTGATCAACATCATGCGCTGGCAAGGCCCAGGACTTCTGCGTAGCGAGTTCATTCAGAACCATCGTTAGAGCAGGCACGAATCGCCCCTTCCACTCCGCGCACTCCGCCAGAAGTAAGGGCATCAGCCATGATTGACGCGCGTTCAGCATGGTCTGCCCTACCTCACGGCTGCCCGACTTGAAATATGTGTAGATGTCGGTTATGTTGTCACGATCCATGAAACGCCTCACTGGTGCGGCTTCCGGTTGGCTGATGGCCACATAACTCAATACATTTGGCTGACTCGCAGTTCTCGAAAGGAGTCAG
>Ga0193742_1001537_pt1 | contig 13899 bp, 11 predicted proteins | sample L2c1metaG_FD_165511 | JGI IMG/M metagenome (GOLD analysis project Ga0193742, IMG submission 165511) | Soil microbial communities from a riparian zone of the East river system, Colorado, United States - L2c1 | ecosystem: Environmental > Terrestrial > Soil > Riparian zone | place: USA: East River... | reverse complement strand
ACCAGGACTGTTTCAATAAGCCCCTCGATCAGCAGTACGACTGCCTCACCCAAAGCGGAACGCAGACCCTGCTCGATGACGGCCACGGCCAGACCGTCGTCTCTCTGCTCGCCAACGGCTCCGGCTCCGACTTCATCAACGCCGCCTCGGCCACCTCCATGGCCGGCGGAGGAGTCTACTCCGCCTACGTCGGCGCGGTCGTCGACCTGATTCGCCTCACCAGCGGTCTCCACACCGCCCAGTACCAGTACATCCCCGCCATCGCCTTTCCCGAGACCGAACAACTCAATCTCCGCCTGAATACCCCGCCCTCCTTCCACAATCCCAAATCCGTCATCGTCATCGGCCTGCCCTCCGTTCAGGCCGCGGTGCCCCCCCCTCTCCGTGCCTCCGACGTCAAGCACGTCACCTGCCTGCTCCAGCCCTCCGTCACGCTCCCGGTCGAAGGAGCGCCCCTGGTCTTCTCCACCGGCTTCGCGCACGATCTCGTCCTGCACATCAATGGCGGTGCGCCTCGCGCCGATATTCCCCTGACAGCCGACTCCTTCAAAGGCGGACTCGTCCTCTCCTCGACCCCGGAGCGCAAACCCCTGGCCCCGTCCGGCGACGCGAAGCCCGACTCTGACGCCAAGCCGCAGCCCTCCGGCCCCAAACAGCCCACCGATGCCGCCGCCCCCAAGACCGAGATCACCGGAACCATCACCGGCTTCTGGGGCTTCGATCCCTTCACCGGCCCCACGCTTCCCCTTCAGGACGTTCCCGGCACCGGCTGGAAGCTTGCCACCGACCCGTTCCTGATCGCCGGCCGCGACAGCCACCTCACCCTCACCTCCACCGGAACCGCCTGCATCGACACCATCACCCTCGAAGGCCGCACCGGCAAACAGGCGGAGACCCAGTGGAAGCACTCCGATAAACCCAACGTCGTCGACGTCACCCTCTCGCTCAAATCCGTCGATCCCGGCAACATTCACCTCGACGTGCACCAGTACGGAGGCTCCCAGACCGCCGCCGTCTCCGCCCAGACCTACTCCGAGCCCGCCCAGCTCGACGCCCTCGTCCTCCACGCCGGTGATACCGTCGCGACGCTTACCGGAACCAGCCTCGACCAGGTCCATCAGATCACCTTCAACGACCTCACCTTTACTCCCTCGAGCGACCCCACACCGCAGCCGTCAGGCACCAACCCCCACGCCCAGAGCCTCAAAGTCGCTCTGCCCGCCTCCGCGCAGGCTCCCAGCGTCCACCCGGGAGACCATCTCACCGCCCACATCACCCTTCGCGACGGACGCTCCCTCTCGCTCCCCGTCACCATCGATACCTCCCGGCCCTCCATCACTCTCCTCAGCAAGAACATCGCGCAGCCCTCTTCACCCATCCATCTCGCCAACCCGGACGACCTTCCCGTCGACAAGAAGCTGACCTTCTCCCTGCGCTCTGCCGTGCCCTTCCCGCGCAATGGACAGATCGAGATCGCCAGCACCGACGACAGCCTCCGGACCACCCTCACCGTCTCCTCCGGTCTCATCCTCCAGGACGCCCATACCCTTCTGGGAACCTTCAATCCGCTGAAAGCCTTCGGAACCTCCGCCTTCGGCCCGGTCCACCTCCGCGCTCTGGCCCCCGACGGAACCGCCGGCGACTGGATCCCTCTCGCCACCCTGGTCCGCCTTCCCGCGCTCGAGGGGGTCCGCTGCCCCAGCGACCCTGCCGCACCCTGCACCCTCAACGGCTCCGACCTCTACCTCGTCGATTCCATCGCCCCGGAACCCGGCTTCGCGAACCCGATCTCCGTCCCGCCGGGCTTCGTCGACACCACCCTCTCCATCCCCAGGCCTCCGAAGACCGGCTTCTTCCTCAAGCTCCGGGACGAACCCGGCTCAGCCAACCTGGTCAACCTGCCCATCCAGATCCAGCGAGGCTCCGCCCCGCCTCCACCAGCAGCCGCCGCAGAGCCATCCCCTCAAGCCCCGGCCACGCCACCCGCCACAACTGCACCACCGCCAACCGATCCCACCCCACCACCCGCAGACTCAACCCCGCCGCCGCAAGCCAATCCACAACCCGCCCCCCAGGCTCGCTGACCGCTTACCTCTAGCAAGAGGATTGCCGTTCTGGTCAAATGCCCTGAATACGGGAAAGTTGATGGGCTGTAGTGGCGCCTGCGCCAGAGCCGGCAATGTCCACAGAAGCAAAAGTAGGAATCTACGCATTTCTCTCCTTAAATAAGGAGTCGCCCCTGATGGGCGGCCTCTGTCGTACTGCTTGGAATTGTCTTACTGTTTCGTGGCGATAATAATGTCTTGATAGCTTAGAAACTTTTCCCGCCCGCACCATGAGCCGGGGTGGACGCTTTTAATAGATAAGCCATTTGCTTTAAATAGCTTGCGCGCTCGATCCTCTCTATACCCCAGCGCGCCCTCTGGATTCTTCCGGTAGGCCGTGAAGCAACCATCCAACTCATGAATGAAGTTTTGCGAGCTTCTGCCCTGATCGATTAGCTTCATGGACTCTTCATTGATTAGGAACATCGTAATGGAGCAGGTACATCCTGGCTTGAGAACTCCCGAGATCTCTCGGAGGTAGTTGTTGACCGAGGGTGGGAACATGTGCGTGAACACGGAAGTCAGGAAGACAAAATCGAATTCTTCGCGGCCGTAGGGGAACGAGTAGCTTTCTGCTTCGTGCCGTCCGTCAGGATTGTAGAAGTTGTTTCTGATATCAGCGTGTGCGAAGTGAAAGTTGCCGAATCGAGAGGATATATTTTCTCGGCACCATTCGATGTCGTCTTTAACGATGTCGAAGCCGCAGTACCCACTCTTCAGATACCCGGTGAGCGGAGCCGCCATCCGGCCTATTCCGCAGCCAACATCCAACACTTTGTGCTCCGGCAGCAGCCCGCCTTCCCTGATGAATAGATTGAGAAACTCTCTCCCGGTACCCTGAAAGTCGCCGGCCCCTACATTTCTCTTCGTTCGCGGTGGAACCATTTCCTTCTGTCGCCTGGATGAATCGAAGAGGTCGAGTGTTCCCAGATAAGCGTGCTTTTACAAGTTTCTTGGCAGAGCGATTGATACTCAGCATTGGTAAGTGGCCCTCGGTCGTCCATGATAACCCCATTGACTTTGCGGACGACTTTTTTGCCGTATCAAATCCTTCACAGCCTTCGAACCTGGGTGAGGTTTCCACCATCATTGCTCCACGCGCATCATCACTCCTCTAGCTCGTCATCATCATCGCTCCTCCAGCTCTCCTCCTCATCATCTCTCCTCCCAGCTCGTCATTCTGAGCGAAGCGAAGAATCCCGTATTTTTCGCAGGATTCCAAAGGCCACCACCACTCCTGTCAAGCGCCCTATCCACCCAACCAGTACAAATAAAACAAGATAACCGCCAAAAAAAGTGCCGATCAGTTCCCCGCCAACGGCTAGAATAGAATCAGGAACAGAAAAAAAAGCCCCTGATCTCTCCGGGGCTTTCACCATTAAGTCCTCTGAATACAAGACTTTAGCCATAAACCACGTATTTAGAGGAATTTACAAAGCAGTCCAGAGCTAAACTGCTGCGAATCAAGACTTTGCATAAAAAAGGGGGGTTACCCCTTCACCTTCACCGACTCCTGCAGCCGCTGCCGGACCCGGCTGTGCTTCACGCTGTAGCTGAAATAAACCACCAGGCCGATCGCCAGCCAGACGATCAGTCGAGCCCAGTTCAGCCAGCCCAGCTTGATCATCATGTAACCGTTGAACAGGATTCCCATCACCGGCACAAACGGAACCCACGGTGTGCGGAACGGACGCTCCTTCGTTGGCTCGGTCTTGCGCAGCACCATGATCGCAATGCACACGATCACGAAGGCCAGCAGCGTACCGATGTTCACCATCTTGCCGATATCGTCGATCGGAGTCACCGCACCCACTAATCCGGCCAGCGTTCCCACCAGGAAGGTGTTCCGGAACGGCGTGCGGAACCGTGGATGAACCTCGGCGAAGAACTTCTTCGGCAGCAGACCGTCGCTGGCCATCGCATAAAGCACGCGCGTCTGTCCCAGCAGCATCACCAGCATCACGCTGGTCAGTCCCGCCAGCGCGCCGACGACGATAATATCGCTCGCCCACGTCAGGCCGCGATCGAGGAACGCACGAGCGATCGGAGCCTCAATGTTCACCGACTGCCACGGCACCATGCCCGTCAGTACGCCCGCCACGCCGATATACAACAGCGTGCAGATCACCAGCGACAGAATCATTCCGATCGGAAGATCGCGCTGAGGATTCTTCGCCTCCTGAGCCGTGGTGGAGACCGCATCGAAGCCGATATAAGCGAAGAAGATGTAAGCAGCTCCCGCCCCGATGCCGCTGAACCCATAAGGAGCGAAGCTGTGCCAGTTGCTTCCCCAGTTGCCCGGATGCACATACTTCGCACCCAGACCGAGGACGAAGAGCACCACCGCAACCTTCACCACCACGATCGTCGAGTTGAACTTGGCCGACTCCTTGATTCCGATCGCCAGTACCGTCGTCACAATCAGCGCAATCAGCAGCGCCGGAAGATTGAAGCCGATCTCGTGGCCGAAGATCACCGGAGCTCCCAGCAGCGCATGCGCCCGGGTCACCATATCCTGCGTAGGCGAAGCGATCAGCACCGCCATCTGCTTGATGTAATCCTGTGTTCCCGGAACCAGCGAGGCGAAGTTGCTCGCCATCACGTCGCGGGCCACATGCTCCATCGCCTTGCGCAGGCCCGTCCAGTGATCGTAGGCCAGCCAGAGCGGGAACTTGAGGTGAAAGACCTCCAGAAGCTCGACGAAGTTGTTCGACCAGCCCGAACTCACCGTGCTCGCGCCCATCGCGTACTCGAGCGTCAGGTCCCAGCCGATGATCCACGCGATCAGCTCGCCCAGCGTCGCATAGGCATACGTATAGGCCGACCCTGCGAGCGGGATCATCGCCGCGAACTCGGCGTAGCACAACCCCGCGAAGGCGCATCCCATGCCGCTGAGAACGAACGAGAGCATCAGCCCCGGGCCCGCGTAGTGCGCGCCCAGGCCGGCGAGTACGAAGATTCCCGCGCCGATCACGGCTCCTACGCCCAGCGCTGTCAGCTGGAACGGTCCCAGCGCACGCTCCAGCGTCTGCTCGCCCTCGGCATTCGCCTCGGCCATCAGCGCATCCATCGACTTCCTTGCAAACAGCATCGACATAATTGTTCTTTGGTTCTCCTTCGCTAGATCCCGGTTCTCAACTCGGCAGCCTCCGCCTCAACCGCTGCGCCCTGCCGCCTCCATACCAGATACACCGGAACTCCAAGCAGGACGATGATCAAACCCGGCCAAGTATATTGAGGTTTGTAACGCAAGAGTACAACACAAATCCACGCCGCCATGACGATATAAAGCGCCGGCAGCACAGGATACCCGAAGGCTCGATAGGGCCGTGGAGCCTCGGGACGGGTCCTTCGCAGAACGAACAGACCCACAATCGTAAGAATATAGAAGATCAGCACCGCAAAAATCACATAATCCAGCAGCTGCCCATAGCTTCCCGAAAGGCAGAGCAGGCAGGTCCACGCGCATTGCACCCACAGCGAATTGACCGGCGTCTTCGACCGTTCATTCAGCTTGCCGACCGACTTGAAGAACAATCCATCGCGGCTCATCGCGTAGTAGACCCGCGCTCCCGTCAGCAGCATCCCGTTCGCGCAGCCGAAGGTCGAGATCAGAATCGCCATCGCCATCAGCTTGGCTCCGTTACCGGCGAAAGCCCTCTCCATCACCGCCGTCGCAACGCGATCTTCCGTCGCAAACTGGATTCCCCGCCCTGTAATCGTCGCCGCGTGCGGATCGCCCGCCAGCGGAAGCACGCTCAGGAAGACGAAGTTGCAGAGCACATACAGCAGCAGCACCACGCCGGTTCCCACCGCAAGAGACAACGGCAGATTGCGCTTCGGATTACGGACCTCGCCCGCCGTGAAGGTGACATTGTTCCAGGCATCGGCGCTGAACAGCGATCCCACCTGCACGATCGCGACGATCGTCAACACGCCAACGTACTCGCTTCCACCAAGCTGCGACGCATGAAGCGAGCTCCATCCCGCGCCCGTCCAGAAGTTCCTCCAGCCTTCGCCGAAGTTCGCCGCGATCGCCGTCGAATCCCGGACGATCAAGCCCACCAGAACCACGGCGCCAAGCGCCAGCACCTTGGCGGAGGTGAACAGGTTCTGCACCGCCGCTCCCATCTTCACGCCGCGCGTGTTGAGAAAGGTCAGCAGCACGATGATGATCACAGCGGCAAGATTGGCGGTGTTCAAACCCAGGTCCATATTTCCCAGGACCATCGGCCCGACATGCCATGCCGGAACATGCCCGATGTGCCACAGCCAATGACTGGTACTGACGGACGGGAAGAAGACTCCCAAAAACTTTCCGAACGCGACTCCGACCGCCGCAATCGTTCCGGTCTGGATGACCAGAAACAGCGTCCAGCCGTAGAGAAATCCCCACAGCGGTCCCAGCGCCTCGCGCAGGTAGACATACTGTCCGCCTGCCTTCGGCATCATGGCAGCGAGCTCGCCGTAGCTGAGCGCGCCGATGATGGTCATCACCGCCGTCACCAGCCACGCCGCGATCAACAATGCAGGCGATCCCAGCAGACGCGACATATCCGCCGGGACGATGAAGATGCCCGATCCGATCATCGAGCCCATCACGATTGCGGTCGCGGAAAACAGTCCCATCCCCTGCACAAATTGCGGGGAGCTGTCAGGTTGCTTCTCGGAAATCTTCACGTTGCAGTCTTTTCTATCTCAATTAGACGAGAAAGTCTCCAACCATCTGTTTACCGCTGAGGCGGCATCGCCTCGATAAATCTCCGCACCATCTTCGCAGGGCTGGCCGAAAGGTCGAGCAACGCTCCGACCACCGCAACGGAATCAGCGCCCGCGTCGATCACGCTGGCCGCATTCTCTACCGTGATCCCACCGATCGCCACCAGAGGACGAGACGTCAGCGCCCGTGCTCGACGTACACCCTCGAGTCCCACCACGGGTTCCGCATTTCGTTTCGTCGATGTGGCAAACACCGGACCGATAGCTACATAATCGGTGCAGCTAATATCAGCCAACCGTACCTGCTCATCGTTATGTGTCGAGACACCCACCCAGCGCTCCAGCCCCACCATGTGCCGCGCATCCTCGGGAGACAAATCGTCCTGCCCCACATGCACGCCACCAAACCCCGCCAGCACCGCCAAGTCCGCGCGGTCATTCATGATTAACCGACAATCCGTCCCAGCAAACGCCTCCGCAATGACCTTGGCATTTCGCAAAATATCTTGCGACTGCGCATTCTTGTCGCGATATTGCACCAGCTGCACACCTGCCGCCCTCAACAACTGTGCATACGCAGCAATCGAAATGCCTCGCGCGCGCAACACGGAGGGGTCGATCAAAGGATAGAGTCGAGGAAAACTCATTGCCCCGTTTGCGGCGGAGTCTTGCCTTCAGCGATCAACGCCGAGTCGATCATCCGGAAGAGAAACTCCTTTGGCACAGCGCCTTCGATTCGCGCTCCATTCACAAACAGCGTCGGCGTTTCGTCCACATGCAGAGTATCCGCTTGTCGTATCGAAGCCTCTACTTCAGCTCTATCCTGCTTTGCGACGCACTCGTTCATCCGCGCCGAGTGCACGCGCTTCTTCTGCCCCTCTTCCTTCACAATCGTGTCCAGCGACTCATTCGCAGCGGCCAAACTCCGCTCCGATCCGCCCAGACCACCTGCGCGTAGATGAATCGTCTCCACAGCTTCCCAGAATCCCTCAGGGCTCTGCTTCGCCAGGCAAGCCGTATCCACTGCAGCTCGCAACGCCCACGGATGCCCCGCGCTCGGCATATCCATGTACACCACGCTCACCAGGTCTTTATAGCGGTCGAGCACCGCAGGAAGCAATGTCGCATGCAGACGAGCGCAAAATGGGCACTCCAGATCATCGAAGACGACAATCGAAACCGGTGCCCTCTCATCTCCACCCAACACCGGCCTATCTCCGGTCGTCACCATCCTGCGCGGATCAGCGCTGATATCGAATTTGTTGAATTGAACCAGCGTGCTTCCATCCCGCGAGAGCAGAAACGGAATAGGGTGGGAGCTCTCCCCCGGAACCGAATAGTTGACGGAGATCAGGTCATACCCCGGAATCTCGCTCGCCGTGCGTGGCCCAATCTGTACTGTCGCCATCTTCGGCAACTCCAACTTCGAGCGCAATAGAGCTTCGACCTTCCATGCCAACTCCGGCGGAAGCCTGCTCACCATCGAGGCATTTGCCTGCGCCCGGCATGGCACAGAGAGCACCAGTATCAAGCCGGCAGCCCATTCGAACGCTTTTATCCTAGACACGCCAGCTCGCTCCTCACGGAATCTCTAGCTCTCTTTCTGCCGATCCTGTGATCGTTCCTGAGATCGCTCCAGGAAACGTTCCATAAACTTGGTGTCAAACTTTCCGGCGCGAAACTCCTCATCGGCGAAGATGCGCTGATGAAGCGGAATCGTCGTGTGGATACCCTGCACAACGAACTGGCTCAGAGCGCGCTGCATCTTGTTCATCGCCTCTTCGCGATCCTTGCCGTGGCAGATGAGCTTTGCGATCATCGAGTCGTAGTAAGGTGGCACGACTCCTTCGGCATATTGCGCGGTATCGACGCGAACTCCGTTGCCTCCGGGAACATTGAACGCCGTAATCTTGCCGGCGCTTGGTGTGAACTTCTCCGGATGCTCGGCGTTGATACGGCACTCGATGGCATGGCCGCGAATCTCGACGGGGCCGGGCACGATCGAATTCAACTTTTCTCCCGCGGCAATTCTGAGCTGCGCCTTCACCAGGTCAATGCCCGTCACCATCTCGGTCACGCAATGCTCCACCTGGATGCGCGTATTCATCTCGATGAAGTAGATCTTGCCGTCTTCATCCATCAGGAACTCGATGGTTCCGGCGTTCCAGTAGCCGATGTTCTCGAGCGACCGCTTGATGGTCTTGCCCAGCTCTTCACGCAGCTTCGGCGTGATCTGAAGGCTCGGGGCCTCTTCGATCAGCTTCTGATGACGCCGCTGGATCGAGCACTCGCGCTCGCCCAGGCTCATCACATTACCGTGCTCATCGGCCAGCACCTGGAACTCGATGTGGCGCGGGCGCTCGATGAACTTCTCCATGTAGAGATCGCCGTTGCCGAATGCATTGGCCGCCTCGGTCGAGGCCTGGTTATAGAGTCCCGGAAGCTCCTCGGGGTTGCGGCAGATGCGCATGCCGCGTCCGCCGCCGCCAGCTACAGCCTTAAGAATCACCGGGTAGCCCACGCTCTTCGCCCACTCCAGAGCCTCGCCCTCGCTGGCGATCACACCATCGGAGCCCGGCAGGATCGGAACCTTGGCCTTCTTCATCGTCTGCCGCGCGGTCGACTTCTCGCCCATCATGCGCGTGACCTCGGGCGGTGGTCCGATAAACTTGATATTCGAGGCGCGGCATACCTCGGCGAAGTTCGCATTCTCGCTCAGCAGGCCGTAGCCGGGATGGATCGCATCCACGTCCGTAATCTCCGCCGCCGAGATCACCGCCGGAACATTCAGGTAGCTCTCCGCCGAACGAGGCGGCCCGATGCAGATGGCCTCGTCGGCGAACTTCACATGCAGGGAGTTCCTGTCGGCCTCGCTGTACACCGCAACCGTGCGGATGCCGAGCTCCTTGCAGGCGCTGATCACGCGCAGCGCAATCTCCCCACGATTTGCAATCAATACCTTCCGAAACATAAATCCAGATGCCTTCCGTCGAACTTACAAAGCCGTCGAACTTGAAAATTCGTCATTCTGAGCGAAGTGAAGAATCCCTGTATTCCGCCCGTAGCGCCACGGCTGTCTAACTTAATGCGAAGCCTACCGCGGGCGGATTGCAAACAACGGCTGTCCGTACTCGACCGGTTGTCCGCTGCTGGCGATTCTCTTGACCACCTCACCGGCCACGTCGGATTCGATCTCGTTCATCAGCTTCATGGCCTCGACGATGCAGAGCACCTGGCCGACCTCGACCTGGTCGCCTATCTGCACGAACGACGAAGCACCGGGAGCAGGCGACTCATAGAATGTCCCCACGATCGGCGATTTCACCTCGTGCAGCTTCTCCTCGGCCTCCGCACTCGCAGCCGGGGCAGCCATTCCAACCGAAGCTACCGGTGCCACCACAGCACCTCCCGCAGGAGCCGAGGCCATCAGACGGCTCAGCTGGACCAGATCGATTCCCGAAGCTGCGGCCGCAGGCTCGCCCGCGAACTTGATCCGGACCTTCAGGTCCGCCTGCTCCATGTCGAACTCGGCGATCTCATTCGCCTTCAGGAATTCGACCAGTTCGCGAAGCTCTTGCATCTTTGTTCCGTCCATCATCTCTCCTGTGCCTGTTGCGGCACTTTTTCTTTGTTTACAGCTCGACCCAGGCCTTTACGCTCGGCGTAAGGACCTCATGGCCTTTCGCGGTCACCAGGACCATGTCCTCGATCCGCAGACCGAATCGCCCCGGCATATAAACTCCCGGCTCGATCGTGATCACCATCCCCGGCTCGAGCGGCTGCGTCTGTTTTGCCGCCAGCCTGGGTCCTTCATGAATCTCCAATCCCACGCCGTGACCGGTGGAGTGGGTAAACCAGCCATCGAGTCCAGCCCGCCGAAGCACGCTCCGCGCCGCCTCATCGACTTCGCCCGCGATCACGCCAGGTGCCACGGCCGAAACCGCAGCCTCCTGCGCTTCCAGAACCGCATCATACACGTCCCGCTCACCCAAGTCCTGACTTCCGCCCAGCCCGGGCCGCGCCTTTCCCATGTGAACGGTACGGGTCATATCGCTCATATAACCGTCCAGGACGACTCCGAAGTCCAAAGTGATGAAGCCCTGCTTCGGCAGTTTCGCGTTGCTTGCGTGGCCATGCGGGAGCGCGCTGCGCTCTCCTGAGGCCACAATCGTTGCGAACGACATCGCCTCCGCGCCTGCGTTCCGCGCCGCATGCTCGAGTGTCGCCGCAACCTCCCTCTCTGTGAGCCCCGGCCGCAGATACTCCAGCATCCCATCGAAGAGCCTGCAACCCAGCTTCGCCGCCGCACGGATCTTCACGATCTCATCGGCGTCCTTCACCTGCCGGAGCCTGGCCACCAGCGGCTCAACGGCCACAAACATCCCTCGCCTTGCCTTCGCCGGGACGGACTTGCGCATCGACTCCAGCGCCGCGACCGTGGTCTGGGTCGCATCGAAGCCGCAGCGCTTCACTCCGGTTTCAGCCATCCATTCGCAGGCCGCCGCCAAAGCGGTTTTTTTCGCGATCGCCACCCGCGTCCCGAGGGCCTCGGCCTTCGCCTGCGCCGTGTAACGTCCGTCGGTGAACAGAACTGCCTTGCCGCCCGCCAGAACCAGCGCTGCATTCGATCCCGTGAAGCCGCACAGATAGCGGACATCCGGCAGATGGGTCAGCAGCAACGCGTTCACTCCGGCTGACTTGGCCGCCCGGCTCGCCCTGGTCTTCCGCGCTCTGAAGTTCATCCTTTTGATTCTACTCAACCATCCACTTCCGTTGCATAGCCTCGCGATACCGCGAACCGTTATCATGAACTATGTCCGTTGCTACGCGCGACTCCTCTGCTCCAAGTCTTACCCGCCGAAGATTCATTTTGGGTTCCGGCCTGACCGCCGCCGGCCTTGCCCTGTATGCGGGAGAGATCGCGCGGCACGAGATCGATCTGGTTGAAAATACCGTCCCCATCGCCAACCTTCCCTCCTCCTTCCACGGCTTCCGCATCGTCCAGCTCTCCGACATCCATCTCGACGAGTTCACCGAGCCCTTCTTCCTCGAGCATGTGGTCCACCGCATCAACGCGCTCTCGCCCGACCTCGTCCTGGTCACCGGAGACTTCGTCACCCGCGGCTCGCTCACCTTCCTCGACAGCCGGCACGCCGCCCACCGTTCCGCCGAGATCCTCAGCACCCTCAAGGCCCCCCAGACCTACGCCATCCTCGGCAATCACGACGTCGCCGTCAGCTCGTCGCTGGTCATTGGAGCCTTGCGCTCCCAGAAGATCCCTGTCCTCGTCAACGAGCACATCGCCCTCGAACGCGGAGGCTCCCGCATCTGGCTCTGCGGCACGGATGATGCCGTCGCCAGCCGCCCGGACCTCGACCTCACGATTCCCGAGAACCCGGACGGCCCGGTCATCCTCATGGCCCACGAGCCCGATTACGCCGATAAGGTCGTCCAGCATCCGCGCGGCAAGTTCGTCGACCTGATGCTCTCCGGCCACTCTCACGGAGGCCAGGTCCGCATCCCCTTCTACGGGCCCCTGATCCTTCCACCCATGGGACAGAAGTACGTCATGGGCAGGTTCCAGTTCGGACGAATGCAGCTCTACGTCAACCGTGGCATCGGAGCCGTCGGAGTCCCCTTCCGCTTCGACTGTGCGCCTGAGCTGACCATCCACACCCTTCAGCCAGCCTGATCACCCTGGAACGCCGTCATTTAGCGAAGCGAAGAATCTCCGTATCCTGCCCGTGTCACCAGAGATTCAGAGCCAGATGCAACACAGCCACCAGAGATAGCTCACTTCTTGTTTCTGCGAAAGCAGGTTGCAGAGTGGTCATCGACCACGCCGGTCGCCTGCAGCCACGCATAGACGATCACCGGACCCACAAACTTGAAGCCGCGCTTCTTCAGCTCCTTCGACATCTCCTCTGAAAACGGCGTCTTCGCCGGAACCGTCCCGGTGGTATTGCGGATCGGCTTCCCTCCCGCCATTCCCCAGACAAACTTCGAGAAGTCCTCGCCCTCGTCCCGCATCTTCAGGAAAGCCTTTGCTCCGCCGATGGTCGCCTCGATCTTTGCGCGGGAGCGGATGATCCCGGCGTTGTCGAGAAGCCGCACCACATCGGCCTCCTTCATCCGCGCCACCTTCTCGGGGTCGAAGTTGTGAAAAGCCTTGCGGAAGGCATCGCGCTTGCGCAGGATCGTCAACCAGGAAAGCCCCGCCTGGAAGCCGTCGAGCATCAGCTTCTCCCACAGGGCGCGGCTGTCGTGCTCCGGCACGCCCCACTCCTCATCGTGATACATGCGCAACAGCGGATCGCTCTGCGCCCAGGTGCAACGAACCATCTCTTTCTTCATGGAAGAATTCGATTCTCAGGGAGTCGCGAAGATGTCAGGAATTTCAGCGGGCGCGTCCAGCGGGCTTCTTCTGCTTCGGCGCCACCACCGTTGCCACCTGCGGCTTTACACCGCTCTTCTCATCCATCCAGGAATCGAGCAGCGTCTTCTTGAACCGCCAGCGATTTCCCAGCTTGAACGCCGGAACGAATCCCTCGGAGGCATAGCGATACAACGTATCTCCGCTGATGCCAAGGTACTCCGACGCCTGCCGGATATCCATCACCTCACGCAGTACCGTCTGCAGCTGTGCCATCGGATGAGACCTCCACAATCCCGGAAAGAAACGGGCGGAAACCGGAAAGAACCCGGTCCAACCCGGCACACTCTTTGTATCCCGTTTCTTCCGCCCGTTCAATCAAATTCTTAGCCATTGATCAGTAAATAACTGATAACGCTAAACCTCCTGACGACAAGAGTGCGCGCCGCGAGTGCGCCCTGCGCGGGCGGCGGTCACTTCGTGACGCGTATACCGGCTTCGCCGTGGGCCTCCCGAGGGTCGGCATGAAGATTCTTGATCGCGACCAACGGGAGGGCCACACGACGGAGTACACAAGTCACGAAGTGACCGCCCTCCGCGCAGGAGGGCCGACCGGCAGGCCATCCTCTTTCCTAAAAAACGAATCTCCTCTTCACTTCGGCGGCTGCAATCCCTTCATCACCTCGAGCAGGTCCTCCCCTA
>Ga0193742_1001536_pt1 | contig 13905 bp, 12 predicted proteins | sample L2c1metaG_FD_165511 | JGI IMG/M metagenome (GOLD analysis project Ga0193742, IMG submission 165511) | Soil microbial communities from a riparian zone of the East river system, Colorado, United States - L2c1 | ecosystem: Environmental > Terrestrial > Soil > Riparian zone | place: USA: East River... | reverse complement strand
TCTAATTCTTTTATTTATTTTATCAGCTGTATTAGACAGATTGGGTGCAATATTTATTATTTTATGCTGAAATAATAGACAAAAATCGCAAAAACCGTGCTTATGCAGATCTAGGTCATATCAGCGGATCAACAGAAAACTCCATTTGAACTAATGTTTGGAGAAAGTCTAATCACTATACCATTATCTTTTGAAAACACAAAGTTTCCTGCCATCAAAATAGAATGACAACCCTGATCAAGAACAGAGAAGAAGCCCTTGCCGCACACAAACTAGCATGCTCATGCATGGCAGAAAGAAGGAAATCAACCATTACTCCATTCAAAAAAGGAGATAAGGTGTGGCTCAATTATAGAAATCTGAAGACCATTTATCACAAGAAGATTGCACCAAAATGTCAAGGACCATTCATTATTGCCAAAGTACTTGGTCCAATCACATACAGACTGCAATTGTCAGCATCATGGAAGATTCACAACATCTTTCATGCCACATTACTCTGACCATATCAGGAAAACAAAATATATGGAAAAAATTACCCAGAACCGCTAGCAGAATTAGAAGACAGAGAAGAAGTGTACAAAGTTGAAACCATCCTTAATCACAGAAAAAGAGGAAGAAGTTACCAATACTACATCAAATGGAAAGGATATCCCGTTTTGGATGCATTGTGGGAACCGGAACAAGCATTTTCCAACGACGGTGACATGCTGTCTCTTTACAAACATCAACACAAACTTTGAAACCCTAACAAACATGCCTTCCCTCAAAGAACAACTACATGAAATCAACTGGATGTTCGCCTCGCTGCTTGACAACTTGTATGACATCATGGACGATTTGTCTTATATAAAATGGAAACTCGCCAACAGATGAAACTCTACTGTCAACAACAACTTGATCTTTGACTTGTTCCGAACGATAGGAAGATTTTGAAACTCACTGTCAACATACTGCTTTTCTTTTCACTTCATCCTCATGTCACTACAACTTTCTCCCCTTGAACTCCCTCGACTTGTTGTCATGCCTGGCGTTACTGACGAAATGGCACAGATTTTTCAGAACCAACCCCTTTTCATCCTTGGACTTTGTTATTTCACATACACTAGTCAACACATCAACCGATTACAGAGAGAAACCAAACAGGTGAGACACGAACAGGCGTTCCTATTCAATAGGATTGTTGAAGATGAATTTGAACAGAAGATCCGACCCCTTGTTATCAGACACCACCGACAATTTATTCACTGCCAAAATCAACCTTACGCCACTACTCTCTCCTCCAATTCTGACAACTCCAAAGAACCACCCTCTGCTCCATCATTGTGAGCAATTGACAAGATTGTACATCAAACCATTCCTCACTGCTGGAACCAGGTGGTGTTTCCCTTGGAAAAACCTATTTTTAGACAGGTTTTGTGATTTCCAAACAGTTTTTCTCATAGAAACACAAAAAATTTATCTAGCACTTTAAGTGTTTCCTTGATAAAATCTTAAAGTGCTGGATAAACTTTTTGTGTTTCCATAATGAAAACTGTTTGGATATTACAAAACATGTCTAAAATAAGGTTTCTCCAAGGGAAACACCACCTAGTGCCAGCAGTGCCTCTATGTCGTCAACGGCCAACTCACATTCCTATTTTGTCTAACACTTCTTCTTATCATACAACGGCCAAACCACCTTTAGGTTCAGAAGAAAATCTGATTATCGTTGAAGACGATGATGAATTTTTGAACCAAGGACGAATTGTGATCTATCGCATTGTAAACAGTGAACATATTCCCATTCCTTTTCAAGAAGGACCAAAGGACGAACTCAACATCTCTGACCGTTAAAAGTCTGGGATCCTTTTGGCTAAAATGGAGGTAGTGTTACAACCTCATTTTTACTTTTCTTTTACTTACCTAACCAAACAAACAATACCTATGTTTACCTTTTTATGTTTACCTTTCTGAATGAACAATGCTTTCGCATTGTTCTCTCTTTTGAACGAACAATAGAACAATGCACTTGCATTGTTCTCTTTTACTTATTGTCTGACAATCTGATTGAACAATGGTTTACCATTATTCTCTCATCTAGACCTTTCATTGTCCTGACAAGTATATAAATCCCAGTAGTTTACCACTTGTTCCTTAGTTAGTCTTTAACAAAGACTGTTATAACTCAACAAACTTAAGACAATACCTTTGGCAACAAAGGCACTCTTTTGTCTCGACCAAACTCAATATCAAACAACTGGCTAAAATCACAGCTGAAAATAGCCTGAATCTCTCAAAGTCATAACAGAAAGGAGCCAAACTGTGGTGGAAGATTGAAGATTAATTGAACCTGAGCAACGCAGAGACCTATGAAGTACCAAAATACTGTTATCATCAGCTTTGAAGAGTAACATTTCTGAAAAATAAATTATCTGCTATTCCACCTTCAGATTTGAACAAGTTGGAATCATCCACAATAAATGAGCTGACTTTGCCACTGCCCATCCACTTTCATTTACAGAGGACACCATATGACAATCAAACCACCATTAGGATCAAAAGACAACCCTGTCATTGTTGAAGATGATGACAAAGACATTCAATACACTGACTAAAGCATTGAGAATAGCAAACATGTTTCTTCAAATCTGGGATCTTCAATGGTAGTGGAGGTAGTGTTACAATCTGCAATCGAACACATGTTGAATATAAGGACTAAGGTCACTTTATCATCAGAGTCAACATGATGAAGAAGCATGGAAGTAAACTATTTTTCTTATCTACATGTGTTTGCCAGATGACTTTCATTTTACTTCCATGCTTCTTCATCATGTTGACCATGATGATACCATGCCTTTTCCTCATTTTAAACACATGTTTCACTTGTATATAAACTGTAGTAAGACTATGCTACTCTTTAGCTAGTCTTTATTAGATCTCTCTTTTACTCAAACTCAGCTTGATCATAAGACAATACTCTGGAATAAAACCCAGGGCATTCTTTTGAGTCTATCAAAACTGAACATCTTTGAACTTGACTGTCTTTGGTCATGACTGTAAATTCTGAACCTATCAAAGTCTCCCTTTTTAACCCTAAGCCAAAACCTGCCTACCAAAACACCCTTATATGTTATTGTATAATTATATATGATCACTGTAGAAGTGTCTTTTAAGGCAACAACAATAACAAGCCGAACACTGTAATTATCCATATTATATCTCTGTTCCCCAAAACACCCCTAGAATCTTTAAATGTATTTTCTAAAAGAAAATCAGTTTTATTCCAATAATTACAAAATGTTGCATTATTTTTCATTAAAATATTTTCATATAGTATAAGTTTTTTAAAAGAATTATAAGATTATTAGTATTTTTATCTTTGTATTAGTATATTAACAATATTCATATATTCTTCTTTATATGTAAATAATAAGTAAAATTATTTGCAGTATCCTATTTATTTAAACTTATTGTAGATATATTTGGAAAGTAAATCTAGTTTTATTTAATACTTGTATAACATTAAAGGCCAAATGACACTTTGTAGAATAAGATGAGAAATAATTTAATATGTCTTTTTTGAAAAAACTGTCATTTGGCCTTTAATACTATATTTATTCAAATAACATCTTTTATCAATATTAAAATGTTATACAAGTATTAAAGAAAACTGGATTACTCTTTAAATATTTCTACATTAAGTCAAATTATTTTACATCTTATTCCACATGTTAAACCACTTTCAATTACTGATCCAAGCTAAAATCATAAACCCTTTAATAAATTTATCACTATGGTATATTGTTATAATATGTATTAAGATAAGGAAATGGTGACAGTCACCTGAGCATGTGTATAACAGACAGAAAAATATATAGATCCATCACAATGCATACAAGCAATGCACTAAACCCTGTGATGTAAATGACCTTTCCTGGATAACAGAAACAACACATATAATACTTATCACAAGACATAAACAACATAAAATAAACACTGTTACATAAATGATCTTCTCTGAGTGACAGACACCTGGCAGAGAAATATCTGGACACTTGCACAATAGATCTATTGCAACACAGACAAACAACATATACCAGACTCTGAGACATAAACAATCTTCTCTGACTAACGTAGCTGGACATGTCAGGCCCTTTCAGTGCATCAGAAAATCATTTGACAAGAATATACTGCACATCAAACTCTGATGTCAATTAAAAGCCTATTTCACAACAAATAAACTCAGCACACCTGAAATCACCTTTATTTCAACTATTATCCAAGGCACCTAGGCATCCATCAACACAACTTGATTTCATTTTATTTTTTGGATTTAATTGGATTTTATCTGGATTTCTCTAATTGTCTTGGATTTATTGTTTGATTTTTTCAATTTATCTTAATTTATTGGAGGTATCTTAAATTAATTGTATTTGTTTTGGTTTTATCTAATTTATTCTGATTTTCTCTGATTTTCTTGGATTTGTTGCTGATTTTCTAAATTTGATTGGATTTGTTTTCATTTGTTCTACTTATCTTTGAGTTATTTCCATTTGGTTCTGTTTATATATTCTCTCATTTTTATTTCAACTATTAACACATCTGGGTTGATTACATATAATATTTTTAAGGATTTAATTTAGATTTCTCTAATTCTCTTAGGTTTATTTGTCAATTTCTTAATTTCTTTGGATTTGTTTTCACTTTCTGGACTTATCCCCAGAGTTATTTGACCTTCTCTTATTTTCCGGTAATTTTTAAGTTTCTCTTATTTTTCTATGATTTTCCTTTGATTTTCTCAAATTCATTCATTCTATTTATCTTTTCCTACATCTATTTTTAGGCTTTCATCTGATCTGACTTTATTGATTTTCCCCAATTTTCTTGAATTTTTCTAGATTTTTCTGGATTTTTCTTGTATTTTCTTGTATTTTATTGTCTCCAATCTGCATAGATCTTCAATGAAGATGCCAGAAGATCCATGAAGATGCCAGAAAATGGTTTCTGATGGTGTATTCAGAAAGTTTTGCTTAGTAATAATCTTCATGAGATTGACCCAGGTCCAAATTTTGATGAGAATAGTACTAGGCAAACTTGATTTTGTCATCTTCCTTCTTCTTCTTGCTGTATTGGTCAAAGTAGGAGCATACAGAGTTAGCGGTTTCTCGAGTCCAGCCCTTTGGCAGCAGTGAGTCATCTTCAGGGAATAGGCCATGGACAACACCAGTAATGGCCTGCCATTAAGTAAAATGGAGCCTGGTCATTGATAAACATTTGAACTAACATGCTGTGAATTGTATGGCTGGGCATTGGGCTATGGGATGAAGTAAACCAAAGTTGTGAATTGAGAGGAGTGCAGTGACAAAGTGCAGAAAGAATGCATAGATTATAATTTCTATAACCACCTTTTCTAGAAATGAATGAATATATTTGTTTTGCAAGAAAAAAATAAAAGTAAAAGCTGGCCTAAGAAGCTCATCAACTCCATAATGATGTGACCGGGCTGCATTCTCAAATATAAAACCTGCCAGGGTCAGCCTTCAACAAAAGAAAGCTAAGTGGTATAGTTTATCCGAGAATAGCCAACAAAATAGTGTATGCATGAGGCTCGACGAACATCATGCAGAGGGTTCAGAGATCTGCTGCATAAAATTTTAAGCGACGGATTGACAGCGCTATGTGGGAGAGCTCACTCATGGCAAAGGCACGAGGCTCAACGAGCATCGCTTAGAGAGTTCATAGGAGTCTGCAGCATAATCTTTGTAAGGGATAGGTTGAGTTGCTATAGGGAAGAAGTTACTACTAGCTGTTAGGGGACACTCCACATCATCCAACATCTCCTCTGATATTTCTCCGTCACCTCTATACATTCCTCCTCATCGTTGCTAGTCCAAGACGGAGTGCACTCGCGGCTGCGATACCAAGTCCGATGATCACGTGACATAGCATTCCTATCACTGTTTCACCATTCTCTATCTTTTTCATCATTTCATTATTTTTCATCATTTTATTATTTCCACTCCGATTTTTGGTATATAGACATGCATCCCCTGCTAGGTGCGCTTTCCTGTCGTATTTTATATGTTTATATATGTTTAGGATCCCCTGCTAGATCTCGACTAAGTCGTCCGCAGTTGCCCTAACAGATGAACATTGTGCAGAGGGCTCTTAGGGATCTGCTGCGTTAAATTTTTAAGGGGTAGAACAGCAGTAATACGGAGGAGACCTCACTTGTTGGGCAGCCTGACTAAAATTCTTGCAAGGGCCTTTGCATGGTCGGCCGGGTCCAAACATGGAAAGGTGTAGCTATTGAAGATGAGTAACAGTCCATCTTGGGACACTAGGCATAGGTGATGGAAATGACAGCTTTGTATGAACCTTGAATGCTCAAACTTCACATACAGCCCTAATGCCCAGTTTAAAAACCTTCCTGTTGCTACCATTTTCCTCGCTGCTCCCTTGGCTTTCCTGTTAACATCTCCTTACTTTCCCTAGCATATCATATCCCATGGACACATGAGATCTTGAGCCACACAGCTTGTCAGTCTATAGCTTTTGTGACCAGGCAAATGACCTGCTCGAGGAGCAAGACTTTACTAGTTTTGTTCATTTTGTTTTGACGGGCAGGCATGATAACCGTCAGGTCATCATCAATTCAATTCTCAACAGAATCCCATCCAATGAGGACATTAGTGTCATGAGGGACTATGACTCCTTACTGGGCATTAACAAGAACATTTGACTGATATCCAAGAACGTCCATATTTATTACAATTTTACAAAGGCCACAGTATGTTGTCATCAGCTCCTAGCAATAGCCATGGCTAATGATAGCTTCATAGGGAAATTTTACAGCCCCAGTTCACTTAGTCCCCAACATATGTATTGGAAAGTGGGGGGTGCATAACATTGTCTGTGTTTTTATTCCACAGTTCTACCACAAAAATTAAACACAGTAACTTTCCCAAGACGAGCAGAGAATCTTTTATGAGGCAGGACTACATCCTGCGGTTGAACACCTGGAGCTAGAGAAGTCCAGCGAGTGGCCAGCAATGTATAATGATGAAATGTTTTGAGCCTGAGGAAACAATGGCCAGCTAAGCTTTCAAACAAAAGTTATTGCTGGCTGGCTTCTCCCCTACCTCGGAGACTACATTTGATCAAGCCTCAGCAACGCAGGGTACTCATGGGGTGAAGGCCTTGTCTTCTTGCATCAAATACTGGGTGTCAAACATGCGACCTTAAAATTCTCACTTTTATATCATTCATCAAGTGATGGGCCTATCAGAGTACCGTGCCAACAAAATCACAACTCCTGGAAGCTCCAAGTACACCTGCGACATGGCGTCTCATCTCCATGTGGTCTCTGGCTGTCGGATTGCACCAGGGGATTGTAGCTGAGGTCCTTACGATGTTCAATACCTTCAGATGTATACCACTGATAAGTTGCTGACCTATCGGCAGGACCAAGGCCATTATAGCAAGTTTATTACTTGTACTGCAATATTAAATGGCAAGGTGATGGGCTACATAAAGAGCCTCTACGACCTGTATCGCAACACTATCAAAAATAGTCACTCCCTTGCTCACCTGGAGGTTTGTGTCCCCCTGTCCAAGGCTGATAAGGTCCTCCTGCGTAGCATTGACGAGGACATTCTCCATGATTCCCTTGTGTCTTTTCCCTGTGAGGAATGGTGGTAAGCATGCTGTTGAACCCTAATTTATCAGCTCATGTCCGTGTTTAGGGGCCTATAAAGCTATCACGCACTTGCTGTTCAGTTTGTATTGGAGTGGCAGGGGGAGGGAGAGGTGTCTCTTCAAGAAAAGTGGCCAGCCCTGATACTCACAGCTGGCTCTGCTTGGCTATTGAATAGATAAGGGAGGTTTGAGTAAGGAGCTCATGGCAGCAATGCTGCCTCATGTGGAACACAACGGCACAGACCGTGATGTCCTGGCTTATGGTACCCCCACTGCAGACGACGACATTGATTTCCAAGCTTCTACAGAGTCTGACGAGGGCCAGCCTCCCCCTACAAAGTGACGTCGAGATGCTACAATGCTACCAGCATTTCCATATGGCATCATCTTTCTTCAGAATATCTGTGTAGGCCCACAATACCTGGTGCCTTGTTTGAACAATGAAGGCCTAACGATAAAACCGAATGCCTTCCACTATTTCTTTGGAGTGGACTATGACAAAATGGAAAAGGAGTTCTTCTGCGCTGGGCTGGTCCAGCCAGCAAATCCATCTCGGATCCCCAACAAGGTTCGGTGCACAACCAGGTACCACAAATGGGACAGGGATGATGTCCAAAAGGAATTTAGCATTGCTAGACATGGGTTCTCTCTGCCTTCACCTGCTCACGATGCTGGATCGGATGTGAGTGAGGAGGAGGAGGAGGCAGAGAGCCAAGGTGAAGGTGACAACATTGACGCCCGGCTGACAAAGATCTGGTGACATTTTCTTATCGATATCACTTTGAAGTCTCCAAACAAGAAGCTCGCAGGCAAGTCTTCTTATTTCTTGCTCGACATGGATCAATGCCTGCATGCTACGGAAGCCACGTACAACAACTGTAAGCTATCGGATATTTTCAGCGACTGCCAGTGGAAAATCGCGGAGCCAAGAGAATGGGGCCTCATCTTTGACAGGCTATTCCCACCCAAGAACGGCAAACCTCTCACAGGTAAAGTCCAAAACTACAAGAAGACTCAGTACTATCCAGAATGGGTGAAGTTGAGGGAAAGGGCTGATGACGAGACATTCAGTTGTATGCGCTGGGAGGTAAGGAAAAAAATTGATATGCTATATTGGCTGCCGTTTGCACAGACGGATCGGATTTGGAGGACCAGTTTGGACCTTAGGTTCAAAAGGTCAAGTGGAAAGGATCGACTGGCTACATCCCCTCAGATCCTACTCAACGGTAATGAGCCTGAGTGGTAGCCAACGCCTAGTAGAGCTCTTGCAATAAAACTTTGTTTGCCAATGATGCCTGTAAAGCAATAAGTTGTACAGTTGAGCCTCTGGTATAGGCATCTGTAGAACTGTAAGAGAGGGGAGTAAGGTCCATGCAGTGTGCATGTCGAGGCTCGTTGAGCCTCAGGGAAAACCGGCCTGTAAAATGGAAGGGAAGGGAGGGTCGAGAAGATCAGGACATGGGAGTAAGGTCCAATCTGTGTGAGGGGGTGCAGAGGTTCATCAAACCTCAAAAGTAGAGGGGTCTATGTAGACGTAGAAAGACGGAAGAGGGTGGCAATGCAGATAAGGTGATGGAAACCACAGGAGTAAACTCCTTATGGTGCATCAGACAACGGTGATTTGTCAAGCCTTTCAAGAGGTGGGGAGAGTGGGTGCTTAGGGTTGCTGAGGTTTGTCGAGCCCCAGGGAGAACTGGCTTGTAATTTGGAAGGGAAGCGAGGATCAAGAGGATCCTTAAGGCAACTCAGACAATGGAGGTTTGTTGAGCCTTGAAAGAAAAAGGGCAAGAAAAAATGTAGGAGTAAACTCTGTACATTGAGAATCCAAAAGAAGACGCAGGAGTAAACTCCATATGTCAAAAGGCCAGACCATGGGAAGAGAGGTAGACGGGGGTGGGACAAGAGATAGATGACGATGGTGAGACAATCAATGAAGGGTGATAATGTCACATGCATCATGATCTGTCGTTGTGTGTTTACTTCACGATATTTTACAAGTTTGCTCTCGACTACTACCACCCACTGCATTGATATTGTGAGTTTTACTCGCAATACTCAACAAGACCATTCGGATCTCTGCTGTTGTGAGTTTACTCGCAACACGCACAAGCCAAGACTTCGCTTCTCGCTGGGCATTGTCTATCTTCACAAACTAGGGCTCTACCCACAGTACTCAACAGGACCATTCGGAATGTTGCTGTTGTGAGTTTACTCGCAACATGCACCATTCAAGACTTGGATTTCTCACTCAGCGTTGGCTACCTTCATGAAACAAGGCTCTACTCACGGTGATACACTGACAGAATGCTAACAGGTGCAGTGCACCAAACAAAACACACAACAAACTGCAGTGCAACTGCAGAGGTTGGAAGCGTCTGACTAGAGTGCGCTATTAAGTGAATTCGGGGTTCGTATGGCCTATAACACTGAGACGAATGGGCTGAATCCTTCCGACCACAATAATATGATGTTAGTCGAGGAGCAGTGAAAGACACTGAAGCGTGATGAGACGCGCGCGCTATGGAGAATAGGCGATATGAAACGACGAAAGGCGACGGGCGAGGCAGAACGAGTGCGGTATTGAAACAAGACTAAAACGAGATCTTAAGTGTGAACAGCAAAGAGGGGGGGTTCTTTTTTGTTTATCTTTTACAAGAGATACATGAGTCGTTTTATACTAAAAGAAAGGATATAGGAGACACTGGATCAAACTGATCACATGCGCTCTGGATGGCATGTGGAAGAGATAAAAGAATGGAGTATAAATAAATAAAAAGGAGTAAAATCAATCAGAAGACACAAAATAAAATCATATGACAGTGTGCACATCTCAGAAATGTAAGGTGATCACATGGAATGCTAGATTGTCAAAGCGGAAATGAGTAAGTGGTTGAAATCTAAGGTAGAAACGAGGGGGATCCAAAAGAAAGCGCATGTGTGTGTTGGATCAGCAGGCGCACAAAGACAAATAGAATGATTTGGCTAGCAGTTGAGTAATGACAGAACAGCGATGCCCAGGTGATAGTGGAGATATGCAGTAATATGAAAGCATGTACAGCGTGGGGCGAGTCCATTGACAAGAGAGGAGCATGACCAGATACTGTAAGACTGTCGGAGACTAGTGCGTGCGCACGCGCTACCACATATGGTAATAATGTGACCACTCATGTGATTTGTCTCCTCAAACCTCGAAACTTGCATATAAAATGCTATAGCGGATGGATATGGCTGGGAAGATAGGTGTTGGAACAGTAGGAATGTGGTGAATGCATGCGCAAAGTCAAATAATATGGAAATGAAAGGGGACAGCTTAAGACTTGTATTTTGCATGTGTGCATATTTTGCACATGTGCGAATGAGAGCAGAACCGCGAGCCAGTAGGCGAACAATGGGGAAGGCATGACAAAAAGGCGAAAGACATAGTGTAGAGTGTGGCCATGCTCATCAACAGTGCTCACCAAGATCACTCAAATCGCTGCTATTGAGAGTTTACTCGCAATACCCTATAGCATTCAAGACTTCTGGCCTTTGTTAATTCTCGTATTATACCAATCTCCACGTACATATAATCTACTATGGGATATTCAGAATGTATGTAGCTAATCCTCCACATATGTAAGCTACAGTGTAGTGTATAACACAACATAGTGAAGACATACCATGTATTTAGAAATACGGCCACAGCGCACCCGCTACATGGCTAGTGGTCCCCCCATATATATTAGGGTATATATTAGACATACAGAGACATACAGTGTATTGAATAGATCTGTGCCAGCGTGCCCGCTCAAGCACATATATCCCAGTGGCGGGGTCATGCAACAGCCCAATGCAGCCCGCCAGTGAATAAATAAATGAACCATACCAGTGGGAATTTAGCAACTTTCTCATGAATCGGTGAAATAAACAAAAAATAGATTAGTGATATTGTCAAGGTGCTATCAAGACTATGAGTGAGGAATGCCCCACCAGCGGGGCAGCATTGCCTGAGAGGTGGGAGTCACAATTATAGGACAGGAATATACCAGAGATAATACCATTAAATTAAGGGTGCTCAGTGATCTCAAAACTATGTGTTCAAGAATAAAAACCAGTAATATTTCACAAAGAAAGGTATAGAAATATTTATAAAATATTATATACCCCGTGGCGGGACAGAATCACCTGAGAGGCAGGAGTCAAAATTGTAGCACAGAAATATACCAGAGATAATACCATTAAATTAAGGGTGCTCAGTGATCTCAAAACTATGTGTTCAAGAAAAAAAACCAATAATATTTCACCCAAAAAAAGGTATTCAAACATTATCAAAATAAAGTAGACCCCACGGCAGGAGAACAGCAGCTGAAGCAATCTCACAGCTGTTGCCTTTTTCGACTCTCCCTCTGTGTTGCTGTCTTCTGCCTTCCTCTTGGTAGCAGGGGAAGGGCTTCGGGAACGGGACTGCGAACGGGTGACAGGGCCATCAACAGTGAGCATATCCCAGGTAGAAGACCTATGCCTCTGTGGGACTGGAGTTCCCAGAGGGATAGTGGTTGGCAGGGGAGGTATTGGGAAAGTAGCAGGAGCAGGTGGGACTGACAACTCACAGGGCTGTGGCCGATCAGCTGGTGGGACCAATGACTCATGGGGTTGAGGTTGATCTGGAAGAGTCATGTCAAACATGAACTGAAAGAAAAAATATACATGACTCACCCTTGACACTGGGAGTATCAACGGCGAGCACCTCTGGCGCATCCTGGGAGTTTACAGGGGTGGCAGGGATGAGGTTCAAGGCGGGTGGGTTTGACGGGGTGGGCACAGGACCTGGCGGGGTTGGCATGGTTGTCACAGGAACTGATGGTGTGATGGGGATGGTGGGGACAGCGACGGCGATGATGGGTGCAATGGGCTCAGGAGGAGGATACAGTTGGAAAGGGGGAGGAGATGTTGCAGACGTGGGAGAAGAGGTGTACCTCACGAGAGAGGACACCTCTTGGGGTACGGGGTGAGGCGATGGGGAATGAGAGGGGGATGATGGTAGAGAGGTTTGTGTGGCTGCCTGGGCCACAGCGGGAAAGGATGTACAACCATCCATGGGATAGCCGATGAACCCACACAGACCACTCACCATGTCAGATAACCTGGTTATCTCACTCTCACATTTCTCCAGACGTCCCACCAGAGAACCCTCCTGCAAAAAATCAACGACCCCGCCAATGGTCACAGCCAATACCGCAACACCAGTTTCCACCATATCCAAGCATTTTTCTATTCAGGCAGATGTCAGAATTTTCAAGTAGATAAGAAACAGGAATCTTACTAGATTGCATATCAATGCTAGCAATGTCATGGGGAGTGTTGCGAGGTGCAGCTGGTCAACGGGGAGGACGGGATCGTGGAGCTACAACCCGCTTTGGTCGACTGCATGCCTTTGGAGTTGGAGGCGGGGCAAGAGGGGCCTTTGCATCGCTATCATCCTCACTATCAACCACATTGACTGTGCTGACCCTCCTCCTGGATTTGGCCAGGGAATATTCGCACCTGTGCTTCTTCAGTTTGCACAGTGCACAGGCCCCTCCAGTCGTTACCATCTCCCAGATACGCCCAAGCTGCTGACAGCTCTTGCAGGTGGGGTCGTATAGTTTCCCCGTGCACACTGTCACCAGAATGTGTACCTTCGCCTTCACCTGGGTCAGTGTTTGACCCTCATCATCACTTGCCTGCTTCTGCCTCTGCATCCTGCAAGCGGGTTCCTTCCCTTTTCCTTTTCCCTTTCCCTTCCCGTTCCCTTTTACCTTCCATATTTCCTCATCTGACGATTCAGAGGAGTCTGAATTTTCTATGTCCTTGAAAGGTCGTGAAGCAACCATTGCATTGTTTTTGACTTTGCTTGTCGACGGGGCGACATGCGGGGTGGTTGGAGGCAGAGAACATGGTGGGTTGATTGGCACGCCAGCTGCTTGCGGCCTGTTGACTCTTATGGAAGTACGGGGCTGTGGGGTGGACGGGAGAGAGACAGGTCGTGGGGCTGGTGGGGGAGAGACGGGTTGCGGGGTTGGTGGGGGTGAATGGGCAGATGTTGATTGTTGGGCAGTGGTGCCCCCAGCAGTTGGGTGCCTTTCGACAGTTTTTGGACCAGGTCCCGTGGTGACCATCACCAATCGGGCAGTACTTTACCCTCCCCCACACAATCCGAGCGGATCCGAACAAATTCCGACCTCAGTCTGAGTAAAAAAAAAAAAA
>Ga0193742_1001535_pt1 | contig 13918 bp, 17 predicted proteins | sample L2c1metaG_FD_165511 | JGI IMG/M metagenome (GOLD analysis project Ga0193742, IMG submission 165511) | Soil microbial communities from a riparian zone of the East river system, Colorado, United States - L2c1 | ecosystem: Environmental > Terrestrial > Soil > Riparian zone | place: USA: East River... | reverse complement strand
TGCGGTCAGCATCGCGTGCACACTTCTCTGCCATGCGTGTGTAGTCAGCCTGTTTCATCTTCGTCCCCTTAACAATCGACGTCCCGATGGCAGCCGAAGAGGGCCGAGCCAAGTAAGGTGATTGGCCAGCGAAGTTAACGCGAATAGAAGATGAAGCCCGCAATCACCCGCATGCTGTGACGGCCAGCGTCTGCTGCAAGCGCTTCCGACGCCGTCCTCTCGGAGGCTGATTTCGTTCACTCCCTAGACCTGCACCTTTTATGACTCAGATACTTCGCTCGCAGGTACGCAGGACTTTTTACGGCGTAAGCCGTGGATAGACCCCGTATCACCTTCAGTATTTTCCAGCCGAACACGACCCGTCGTTGACGAACACGACCGCGTAAAGGTCGAGTATCCATGGCTCAGTCCTTAGAGGCTTTTGAGCAAATGACGGCTGAATGGCTGCCAACAGAACGCACCCCACCAAGGGTATTCGCATTTGAGTCCCCACTCTGCGATTACCGATCGTTTCTAAAGTTCCACATTCCAAGCCTAACGATCCAAACCCGAACCGCAGACTCGCAGATCCCCCGTCATCCGGTAGGTGGCAGATGAACAGCGCTTACGGTATTGGGACCGGCGGAGGTTCTTGTCACGGCGGAGATTCATTTCGCGCGGTCCCAGCCCAGACTGGGTCACGCGCGCTTCCGCTGCTTTAACGAATCGGTCATGTTATGTTGGACAGTTAACATGGGCTGGCACCAGGTGCATGCGAGCAAAGATCGGTGATAACTAAGGCCGGTGTCCCTGACGCATTGAAAGGTATGCATTGACCGCACAGCTCCCAGAAAAACAAGCGATCTCGCGAACAACGCTGGAATCGACGATAGCGGAAGCCGTTCAGAAGTCCGCGCCGGAATGCAAACATTTTGTCGGCGTAATTGTTGAGCGCGAGAATTCGACGTCGCGGTCAGAATCAAACTGGGACGTTAGGGGAGTCCGCTTTGGTAAATCGGACCGAAAGAAGGCAAGCAATGCGCTAAATACAATTCTTGAGAGCTTTCGACGGAAATACAGCCTCTCTGAAGGAACTGTAAATCAACCGAAGAAGCGCTAGGCCGATCGAACCGCGCACCTGGTTTGACGGATCGTGGACGCGACACATCCAAGCCTTATGATCAATTGTCCCAAATCGGAACTTGTCTTGAGTTGCAGGCGGATCAACAAACGAGATCTGGCAAGCGGGTAGCGTTTTCTAAAAAGACGTTGCTGCGTCACGGTCAACCCAGCCGAGCAATGGGCCGATCTTAATCAAATGCATTTCGCAGTTCTTCCTTCGCATCATGATTTTTTGCATTCGGAATAGAAGATCCCGTTTGCTGCTTCCGTTCGCTCAAGACACTGCGACGGATCTGTCACCGGTCCCGTGACGGTAAACTCGTATCCACGATTTTTGAGAACGAGTGTGTAGCGACCAGCCGGGAGGATAAGGTCGACGTTTTCAGGTTGAATCAATAGCATTTCCGGGTTGCCCGGGACTGGACGCACCCTGAAGGAATAACTGATGTTGCGGATACTCCACGCGCCACTAACAGGCGCCGACATCGGCCTTCCTTTTGGATCGAACGTCAGCGCGCGTAGTACTTGAGCCACAACACGCACGTCCACCCGCTCGGGAGCTTCGTTGGCGAAGTCGCGCCGGTAAACAATAAATCGCGGGCGCCCGTTTGAAAGAGCGGTCCGGCTGGGCTGTGTTACAGGAGTTGACATTGCAATCCGCTTGTCAGGAATCTGTTCGGAGAGCATCTCGAGTTCGTCTAGCCTGGTATCGTTTATTGCAAATACGCCGTAGTCTCTTGGAATTGGGAACTCTGGTACAACTTGCGCCGGAGGCTGGAGCTTCGGGACAGTTTCCAATACTTGTCTCGCCAAGGTTTCCGGGACTGTAGGCCACACGGCTTGAATTAGCTTGTCTCGCATTAAATAAATCGAGCCGACAATTAGCGAACCTGCGAGCAGCCCGCCGAAGGCGAACAGGAGCAAAACGGAAACGAAGGCAACCTTTCGGCGAGATATGAATCGTCGTGCAGCTAGTTTCGTGGTTAAGTCTATTAATGGTGCAGCCTCATTTGCAACTTCAATACCCTGGGCAAGGTATACAATCGGGCCAGCGTCAGGCAGGGCAGGCGTTGCCGCGTGTCCTGGCCCTAACAGTCTTTGAGTACGATCCGGGCGTGACGAAAATTTCTCGACGCCATGAATGGCTGTTTCGAGTGAGCCCAGTAAACGCTCTCGTTCCGACTCGGTAGCCCACGACAACTCATTGCTCAGTTTTACTCGTGCAAAATCGTAGATCGTGAGACGCAACTGCTCGGGATCCTGCTTGACCTTGTTGATCAGATCGGCAATCAGAAGTGCAAACTCGACTTCCTTGTTCACGTCTCCAAATTTGTCGTGCTCGATCGTAGTGATACTGGTCGCGTTTTGCGGCTCCGTCTGAGCGGGTTCATCGGCTCGATCGGGCAACTTAGACAGCAGCCGCGCGAACTCCACTTCCGGGGCCTGACCGGACCCAAATTCATTGTGCTCGAAAGTTGTGAGTTTGGACTTCATGGCACTCTGCGCGGCGATAGGGGCTATTGTAGCGAACCAAGGAGACACCCGCAATCAGCTCGCACGAGGCGATAGGCTGCCGAAGCGGGCCAGTGCGCTAAATTACCAAGGCAAATTGCCATCCTGGCGCAGAAAAATGCGAGTCCAGGGGAGTGCAGCTTTAGTGCTGATCAGACGCAGCGTCAGCTTCCCCCAGCTCCGCAACACGGACTTGCGCAGGAAAGTTCCTTGGCCACCGATCGATCGAACAGCCACTCGAGGGCACCAAATCAACCGCATGCCGCTTATAGTCCGCCGTAAACGATCGACGTTGACGTCTTTCCTTACGTCACCATCTTGGCTCTTCGAGCCTACTCCAAGTGGCCATCAATTCGGTGGGGGTGAACAATTTATTGGGTTCTAGGCGAGCCACGAAGCGAGCGCCGCGCCAAAGCTCGACTGGTGCATCATCGACTGATTGTCTCGCCACACGATTGCGTCGTCGTCGTTGTCGCAGACGAAGCTGCGGTGCCGGCTTAATCTGCCGGCTTCCTCGATCTTGATGATACGATAGTTATCCTTGCCCCCGCTCAGCCATCGGAACAAGTGCCGAAACCTGCAGCAGCGCATCAGCATGAACATGGATCACTTCACTTAAGTTGAATTTTTCTACGAACTGTTTCCGAAACCTTGAGTACGTTCTCTCCTTAACGATATTATCGCAATAGTAGAGCATCGCATTTACGAGTTCCTGTTGCTTATTTGAAGTAACAAGGTTTCCCAATCGAGGATCGATCAATATATCGCTGGGCCCGAAATCACAGTCGGTAGCGACAACCGGAATACCGAACCTCAAGGCCTCACATATTGCGAGGCCCCAGCCTTCCCATCGAGATGTAGAAACATATACATCACTTGCTAAAAGTGCTTCGTGCGGGTTGTCAGGATAGTATTCGAACTGAACCACCGATTCCAATCCGAGCGATTCGACCCTGGCACGTAGGCGCAGCTCGTCATTGCCATATCCCACGATTTTCAGTCTGACATTCTTGCGAAGCTTGTAAAGTTCGGCGAAGGCTTCTATGAGATCGTCCTGCCCCTTTTGATAGGAAAAACGACCAACATTAACGAAATAAATCAATCCTGCGTCTACAGCTGCCCTTTCTGCCAGGTCTGAAAATTGCCTCACAGGATTGGGCGTCCAGTAGTGGGGAACGCTACAAGGCATGAATTTCTTGAACGAAGCAATTTGTTTGGGACTTACACCAAACACACCAGATAGTTCGCGCAGAACAAAAATCCTCATGATGAAAAACAGGATTTTCGCTTTTATGTGGGATGTCTCCATGTGATGATTTCCATGAAGGTACAAAACAAACTTCCTGCGCAGTCCGATGCACGCAAGCCAACTAATGACCGTCGCCTCGATCTGAGGCACAACTACTAAATCGTAACTTACATCCTTAACTGCACCTCGTATGTCACGAATGACACTGATCCTACCGTTGGAATTCTTTGTGATGTTGTTGTACCCGCGCGCTCCGACTGCGAAATTCTTGTAGGTTGATAGATGCAGAACATCGATTTTAATGTTGTCCGGATAGGCATTGGCAATTCCAGAACACACCTCGTCGATGACACGCTCGATCCCTGCGTAGATTCCCGTGGGTGGGACTATGTATAGTACGTGGATACTCATTTGCACGCCGTCCTCTTCGGACCTTCGACCGTTTGCTCGAACTGAAACACATTGAGATACTGGTTGGCGAGAAGCTCGCTGGTCAACATAGTGCTAACATACGCTCTGCTTCTCGCGAAATCGTGTTTCGGGCATCGCCCGGACGATTCGTCATTGATAAAAACAACATCTCCTCCATCCGATTGTTTGCTTTTTGAACACTATTGGTTGCCCGTGTCACGAGACTAGTCTAGCCGACAAGTAACCTTGACTTGTTAGGTTAAGGCCAGGATGGATCAGCACTGTCGAGGCCTCATTCCTTTTCCACGTACGGGTCTTGCTTTTCAGCTCCTTGGTGATGCCGGAACGCCAGAATTTTTTCGAAACGGGGTGCCTTCTTGGGCTTACGATTGCGGATAGCCGAAGGCCGTCATCCTGCCGTTGCTGACCCTTCCCGCGAAGTCTTTGGCGTTGGTTGCTGAATAAACCCCACATCACGCTAAGGGGGAATATTTCGGCGGCAGGTATTGTATGCTTCATTACATTGTCGCCTATTTTCGCGCCCTAAAACCGGCGAGTTAGCATTAGAACGGTTTGTTGCATTTGTACTCCTTGGCGTGTTGTTCGCGTCGGCTTATCGTTGCCACTTCCTCAGGTTGATCTTGTTTCTTGTTTTCGTCGTTTTTGGCCTCGAGGTTTTGCGGCTCTTCATGCCTGATAGACATGGGCGACCTCTAGACGCGATAGAAAAAGCTGGGGGTCGTTGACAGGCGCCTGTCTTGTAAGGCTTATTCACGTATTTCGAGGGGAAAATAACCAAGCCTGAAGGCGCGTATTCAAGGAAAAATGCTGACAACTAGAGCAGCAACCTAACAAGTGGCTGTCGGTTTCTCTTCATCATCAGCCTTGTGTAAGCCTGTGCCGGATTAGCCAGGACATCACAAAAAGAAGCTATATTCTTCATAAAATAAATCGACTGGAAATCAAGCACTAGGGGCAGTCCACTGGTCCTCGGTTTAAGCTAAAAGTAGTATTTGCTCCTTGAGTCGTCGGGAAATTGTATCAAGCGAGTTGAAAATGTCGTCCCTTTTGCGCGCCGGTATAAAGATCGATAGGTTCGAATTAAGCTCCTGACCAGAACGGGTGCAGGTCTTCTCAGACCTTTTCCCAAAATTCCCGTCCGCCAAAAGGGCCGGATTGTGCTCGCGTTCGGCCTGCAGTACAAATTTGACGGCGAGTTCGCCGAGTTTGCTCAGCGCAGAATCCGCACGGTAAAGTCCCACTATGTAGCGATAACTCAAAGCGAGAGTGGCACAACTATCAACGAAACACGAGCCGCCTTCATCTGCTGCTGCACCGAGATCATTTGTGTGTGAAATTTCGGCAGCCCGTCGGGCTATTTCGAGTGCAGCTGCACGATCTTCCCGACCGGAAGAAGTTACAGGTGGATCAAAGCTGAACCGATGAGATGCGCGAGCGACCACTTTTCGGAAATCTTTACGCCTGACAACATCTGCATCGAGGTAGGCATTAAAAAAGCGATAAACTTTCGGCAACAGCAAGACCTCGTCCGCCTCGACTGGGTCAGCCTGATGTCCGTCCAATGCTAACATCGACACCGAGCTTACGGTTCGAAAGCCCGAAACTTCCAGAGTTGGAAATAAATCAGGTGGTTCCATCGAACGACCCCAGAAAGCAATTTCTGTCGTCTGCTAAAATGATTCCTGATTCGCATTGTAGGCAACTAAATTATTCAGTCCGTTGCGATGATCCGAAAGAGCCCTCCTTGGCGATTCGATGAAGGCACATACCGTGCAAGGCGTGACTTTTTGGAAAACAACTTCTAATAGCCGAAGTTCGGTCATATCTAGGACTCATATTCCCCGTACCTATCGTTAAGCCTGCGTAGAGAGTCCCAGAATAGCTCAGCAGATTGATTTTTGGTCCCTTTTGAAGCGGTCCAAATGAAGGAATGATGCGATACCGACCGGAATCGATTCCTCTTATGTCAACTTTCCAATCAGGCGATCCGAGTGTCGGGATCGAAAAATCTGACAGCCAATCGCGCCCTACACTAAGGGAGTTGCGCGGAACAGCATTAACGATCAGTTGGGCGATTACGGTGCTCATTGCTACCATTAGCTGGCTTTACATCATCATGAGGATGGCCGGGTTTGCTGTCAGTTGGTTGCTTAGTTGAATTGTCTGATATCCCAAGTGCACCCGATTCTTGCACTGACCGAATAATCACAAGCATGATGAAGCGCCGTCAAAGGTGCTTTATCTTACATCGTCATTGACGGAATTTACAGCCTGTGAGCGGAATAGAAGTGCGCCGTATCTTTTGGTGGCGCGCACCCGGAATTTAATGGCAGTTTGAAGCCCTTCTATTGCGGTCCATTGCCGTAGCCACCCCAGCCGAGTGATCGAAGACGTTAGCCGTACTCATCATCGCGGCGCACTTTCCTCAAGACCGGTCTCGTTCCACCCCATGCTGGGGCCGCTTCTTTGTGCAGTCCGTCTCTGGAACCGCGCGGCGCGGCCACGATTATTTCGCAGGTGCGGGAGGAAGCCATGGCTCACTGGAGAAAGAGAAATCCAACTGCGGCGCGGTTCAATGCGCGCCTAACCAGCTGGGCAATCGCGCTTTCAGCGCTGGCCGGTATTTTGTTGGCTCTCTCGATACACCGGCACGTTTGATCGAGGCTGCGTTAATTGGTTGGTCTGGCACTGCTTGCGGTTCTTAGCGCGCTTAGTGGCCGAGAAATACTAGAGTCATGCCTCAGCGGGGCTGTAAACGTTTTTGAAATTGGCCGCGCCGATGGTGACTGCTTTGAAGCGGCGGCAGCGTCGAGATCGTCGCTCGGTTGGACAAAATCCGACGATCGAAAAAAGCAAATGAACTGCCGACAAGGGACGCATCGGAACGCGCGGCCGTCGCGAGCCATCGGCTGTTCGCACGCAATGCAGTAGACAATCATTGGCCGTCGCTTTTTCTGACTGCCGGGCGTTCGACTAAGAAACGTTTACGGCTGGCAAAGTCTTTGTTGGACGAAGAGCCAAGTCGCGCGATTGGCCTCGAGTCATGGCCGATAATGCGACGACTAATAAAACAATGGCCAATTCGCGCATGGCAAATCACAATTTAGTTGGCAGCAACATGAAGGCGAAACACCGTAAGAAAAAGCCCGCACTCGTTGACGGGCGCGGGAGAAAGTCGCGGGGAACTCCGATACTGTTGCGGCCATCGGAGCCCGCACCAAGCCTAGCTCCAATTTTTGACAGCTTCATTTCAATGCGTTCGGCAACAGAGTTCCAACGTCAAGTACCGTGCTTTGGGGTCCGACATCGTTAGGTTTTTCTCAACCAATACCCTCGCATGATGCCCCATGCCTGTGCAACGCACGCGTGTCCAGAGGCCGGTTCGGCGGGCTCGCCACTCGTCGGCGTGGATCGTGCGGCCAGGTCGGGCCGACCAGGAATGCCAAATCTTAGACGTATCAGCCAAAGGTGCGAAGGTAATCGCGGCGATACCGTCACTCGTCCCAAGCAGGTTTGAACTCGCGCTTTCGCAGGGCGATTCAAAGAGGCGCGTCTGTGACGTGATCTGGCGCCGCGGGAAGATGGTCGGCGTTCTGTTTGCCAACTGAGGCGGCCAAATAATAAAGCCGCCGTTGGCTGTTCTGGCCACGCGTGCACGGCACTTCCCACCCATTTGGGTGACCTCGGGTACGCAGCGCCCCGGAAACGATGTTCTCCACAAGAGAACAGAAGTTCAAATTACTTAATGGGAATTATTGCGCTTCCTATTTTTGCTTGCGACGGCGAGAGTTAGATGCGGCCGTATCAAACTGGATCATGAGAACGGATTTGGAAAACGAGAACGAAAAGGGGCAAGTCCTTCCAGCCGCGATGCAACGTCAGCCAATCGAGTGCGGCTTGCTCTGAAAATACTGCCGATTACCCGTGGCCGCTTCTGCATATTGGTCGATCGCCACGATGATTGCCTGAACGGCTGGTAGCACCGCCCTTCCCGTACCGCGATGTCACGGGTCTTCGTCAGGGCATCAAGGAAGGGCGGGTCATCCTTGGCGTTGTGGTCGTGGTACTTCACCAGGTCCGGCCTCCCAGCACCCTCCGCTCCGCCGGCCGTTCTTTCTTGAGCCGATCCCTCTGCTCACAGAGGCCGTCGATCTTTGCGTGCATTCTTCCGAGAAGGAGTTCAGCCGAGGCGGTGGAAATCCCCGCTCTTTGCAGCTGGAGGATTTCTTTATGATGGCGCCCAAGCTCGATGCGCATGTGTTTAATTTCCGGTTTGACTTGATCGAGGTCTGCCATCGGTGCGCCAATTGAGAACCTTGAAAAGAGCAACGGGCGCTAGCGTTGTCTGGACAGGAAGTGGCCCTGAAGTGGCCCCGAGAGACACGGGCAGCATTCAGCGACTAGCATGCCCCGCCCCGGCCGCGATCCCTACAGTCTGAACAACTGATTGTAAATCAGTTGCTATGTCACGCTACCTTGCGCAGTTTCGTCGAGGATCCACCCTCCCCCAAATCGCGTGTAAAAGCGTCGGACGAATCGAAGTCTTTCGACTAAGGTCTCACAAAAATACGGTCCCAAGCCACGTTTACCATATTAGATCGACGCCTTTGCGACGCCCTCAGTTTTTGATCAATTTGGTTCCGCCCGAGAGCGCTATCGCTCTTATCTAAACGTTGTTTTGCCCGAGTTTTCCGTGATCACCGCACCGCTTGGCGAAAGTCCGTTCACTTCGACCGCGGCGCACCTTGTTCCACCCGCGGGTCGCCAACCACCTCTCCTTTGTGGTCCAGATTGCGTGGATTTCGCACAGGAGGCGGCGCCTGCTCCGGCTTAGGCATGCCGGCCTGTCCGCCATGCTTACCGCACTGGTCCTGTTGGCCTTCGAGATCGCTTTCTTTGGGCATGTTGAGCTCCTTAGAAGATCAACCTCCCAAGGCGTCGGATCGTTCCTGCAGGAATCCCACCGCGAGAATAGCCAACCGCTGCGTGCGAGTACGCAACGAATCCGATATGTTGGCGCTAACGATCACCAAATCGGGGAGCCTTGATGTTCTTCGTTGCAGGTGTATTGGCCGCCATGGACGGATTGTTTTATGCGGCCGCAAGCTAAAATCGATGCTGCGACGACTGTGCAACGAAGCCCGGCTGATCGAGCTCGGGCTGAAGGCGAAATCAAAGTGACAGCGGTAAGGTAAGGAGCCGGGCCCCTACCCCATGACAGAGAGGATGCTTTCAATCTACGCTGGAGGCTTGCGTGCCATCCGCGCCTTGGCCAGAAGCCCCATCGTGGTTTATGGTCGCGCTCATGCGTAAGCTCTTGCTCTTAGCCGCAACCATCTGCCTTGCATTGATCGTTTACGCCACGCTGACGAAGATCGCCGGCAAACCGACACTGATGAGCCATCGCGCCTACTGGGTCGTGGCGATCGAACGCTTCGGCGCCTATGGCCTGCTGGGATGTCTGCTGAGCTTTTTGCTAAGCGGTCGCTTTGCCGTCTCGATAGTGCTCGTAGTAGGCGTTGCCATCGTACTGGAAGCCGCGCAGGCCCTAATACCAAGCCGAGATCCCTCGATGGTCGACGTCATCCAAAAATCGGCCGGTGGCATCACAGGCGTTTTGCTGGCACAGATTGTCCTGATGTTTTTACCTCGACGGCCTTCCTAAGTGAGTCCGCCAATATAGAGAAAGTGAGGCCTGTCTTTGGATCGAGGCGGACGCGGTAGGTGGCGGTTCCCGAGGCCGCGCTGGATATCGGCTGCCGAATGGCAAATGCGCGTCTCGCCGAAGGTAACGCGATTCACGTTTGGAATCGCTGTACAACAATTTGGAGTAAAACAGTGATATACTCAACCTACATTTCCCCTACCGAACCTCCAAACACATCTCGTGAAATAAAACGAGCTTTGTTTATCTAATTTCCGATCCAGGCGACCGTGATCTATTCCCGCCCCATGCCTTTTTTTGCGCTGGGAATGCCGGCCATAATTGGCTTTGATGCGGGGCCCGTCCGACCGCTGGGCAAGGTAGCTAGCTTTGATAATTCCTTTGATCGAGGATGGCTGGGATCGACATCGCCCGCAGAGAAGGTCTAATCGACGTTGTTTCGTCCTATAATCTTAATCTACCCAAGCAGGTCATATTAGGCGCCGTCCCGCTCGGAGGTTACCCTATCAACCCTCGCTTTCTTCTAAATGCTTACAGGGGCATCGGCGGCGATCAAGAAACGCTCGATATCGCTTTAAGGGATGACGCGGATCTGCTTTCTTTGTCAGATGATCTCATTTCGACCTTAAGCGTAGACAATTGCCGAGCAGACCTGCAGCTTGGCAACGACGGGAATTTCGAGCAAGTCCTGCCGCTTCTGACCAACAGCTTGGCGCGCGAACATCTCAGGTTTCAGTTCACAAATATTGCGCGCGCCAGAATTGCGACAGTGGTGAAAACCATCGGCTTTTGCGCCTCGAAGCAGCTAGCCCCGCTCTTTGGAAGCGCAAATTACAGCGCCGTCGCCGCTCGGATCGCCAAGCGCGCGAACGATGTCCTCGATTTGGTCTCTGAAGACGACCCATCGTGGGCCAGCCGCGCTCAAGTGCTTCGTGTTGCGCACGAAGAATACATCGATGAAACCGTACTTGATTCAATGTCTATCGACGACGTCCTGAAATTGCGCACCCATGCATGGGGACATCAAGCCGAGGCCAGAGAAGAACTACTCCAGTCGGTGGCCGAATTGTCTAAAGAGATCGGTGATAAGGCTTCATTCGTTGACGAGGCTCGTAAAAGAATTGCTGGCTACCGGGCAAAAGCTGAAGATTTGGTCAAACAGAGAGTCAACCTCCGGCTGAGGATAAACTGCGATGTTGCAAAAGCGGTCGGCGGGTCAGCTTCTGTTGCAGGTGGCTCCCTCGGACTGCTCACTCAGCTTCAAAGTGCGATCGGCGTCGGTACCACATTAGTTGCAGGTTGTATTTACACCGCCGATAAAATCAAGGAATATTGTCGAGCTCGATACGGCCATCTTCGATGAATCGCGTCGGGCCTTTCCAGCGTGAGAGCGCATAGCGGATGGCGTCGGCTAACTTGCCCTTTTGAATGATCAGTGCAAGCTTTGCGCGGAGCCACCGCTCGAAGGTTTCCGCCAGCAGCCGGCTTTTCTGTTGCCGAATGAGACGGCGCTCCTCGGCGCTGCGGCGACGGATGCCCTTCTCGATGGCATAGAACTCGGCGATATGCTTGAGCGCCTCGCTTGCAATGGGCGCGGGACCGGGTGTGGCAAGTTCGTAGAAGTTACGCCGCATAAGACGGCCCGGCACCAGGCGTTGGAAAGATGCCCGGGCCTAACCAAACCTCGGGTGGGTAACTTTGGGTCTGGCTGGCAGTACGTCTACAGCCAAAATGTGATCGGGGGTACGAGAGAGGGGTTTTTAAAATCTGCGCTTTATGTTCACCCAAGCAACTAAGGCGCGAGGGCAGGTAGAGCAGTGAGGCGACTTCATTGTCAATCGGCGTTCAAATTTGACCCCGTATCGGCGTCCAATTTTGACCCCTTTGAACGGCGGGTTTTGGCGGTAGCGCTCGCCTCGTCGGAGCTGGCCGGGGTTGCGTAGACGAGGCGAGCGCGGGCTGTGTGGTCGTCGTCGCGGCTTTTGAACCGCCAACTGTCGTTGCCGGTCTCGACGATGTCGCAGTGGTGAGTCAGACGGTCGAGCAGCGCGGTGGTCATCTTGGCATCGCCGAACACGCTGGGCCATTCACCGAACGCAAGATTGGTGGTGACGACGATGGACGTGCGCTCGTAGAGCCGGCTGACGAGATGGAACAGAAGCTGGCCGCCGGATTGGGCGAACGGCAGGTAGCCGAGTTCGTCGAGGACGATGAAGTCCATCCGGGTCAGATGCTCGGCGATGCGACCCTGCCGGCCATTGCGGGTCTCGATCTCCAGGCGGTTGACGAGGTCGACCACGTTGTAGAACCGGCCGCGGGCACCAGATCGGATGCAGCTTCTGGCGATTGCGATGGCGATATGTGTTTTGCCGGTGCCGGTACCGCCGACCAGCACGGCATTGCGTTGCTGGGCGATGAAGCCACCGCCGGCGAGATCGCTGACCAGCGTCTGGTTGATGGGCGTGCCCTCGAACTGGAAGTCGTCGAGGTCCTTGGCGAGCGGCAGCTTGGCGATGGTGAGCTGGTACTTGATCGAGCGAGCCTGCTTCTCGTTGATCTCGGCGTTGAGCAGGTCGCCGACAATGCGCTGGGGTTCGTGCTGGCGCTTGATGGCGGTCGCCATGATCTCGTCGAAGGCGGCCTTCATGCCGTAGAGCTTGAGTTCGCCCATGAGGTCGAAGAGTTGAGTACGTTCCATCAGATGGTTCTCCTGAGGTTGTCGTAACGGGCACAGTCGGCGATCGGGGCATGGCGCAATGTCAGCGCAGCCGGGGTGAGGATGTTGGCGGGCGGCGCAGGATCACGCTGGCGAGCCAGGATGTTGAGCACGACATCGGCGGAATGAACGCCGTGAGCGATCGCCTCGGCACAGGCTGCTTCGACGGCCGGCAAGCCGTCAGTCAGAACCGCGTTGAGGATGTCGACCATCTGCCGGTTGCCATCGTCGGCACTGGCGAGCTTGCGCCGCACACGTTCAATCGCCGCCGGAAGCACCCAGTCCTTGAAGGGAGCGCCGTTGCGCAAGGCACCGGGTTTGCGAGCCAGCACCGGCACGTAATGCCAGGGATCGTAGACAGTATCGCCGCGGCCGAACGAGCGAGCATGCTCGGCAACGATGCGTCCGTCCTGGCGGATCACAATGCGGTCGGCGTAGGCGTGAACCTCGACAGGCCGCCCGACAGCGCCGGCTGTGACCGAGTATTTGTTGTTGTCGAACCGCACCAGGCAAGTCTTCGAGACCGATGCCGGCACCGCGTGGAATCCGTCGAACCGGCCGGCATAGGGAACAAGCTTTGGCCGTTCCGCCTCGAACACTTCCCAGACCGTCTGCTCGGGCAGTTCCGGATGCCGGTGCGCTTTGGCGTAGGCGATGCATTTGTCCAGCAGCCAGGCGTTCAGCTCGTCGAGGGTTTTAAACCGTAGCCGCGGCGTGAAGAAGCGTTCACGGACAAGCCCAACCTGGTTCTCGACCTGACCCTTCTCCCAACCCGACGCCGGCGTGCAGGCCACCGGGTCCACGAGGTAGTGGCTGCACATCTGCATGAAGCGGCGATTGTAGAGACGCCCTTTGCCGACGAAGATCGTCTCCACCGCCGTCTTCATGTTGTCGTAGATGCCACGCACGCAGGTGCCTTTGAACAGGGCGAACGCCCGGTCGTGAGCGTCGAACACCATCTCCTGCGTCTCGCGCGGATAGCACCGCACGAACAGCATCCGACTGTGGCAGAGCCGGACATGGGCGGCCTTCACGATTACCGTCACGCCATTGAGCAGGACGACTTCATGGCTCCAGTCGAACTGATAGGCTTCTCCCGGCGCAAAGCTCAGCGGGACGTAAGCCGCAGCCGCCGATTGCCCGCGCTCCTTGCCCCATCGCCTGGCGTAACGTCGTACGGCGTCGTAACCGCCGTCATAGCCACGCCCGCGGAGCTCCTCGAAGATCCGGATCAACGTCAACT
>Ga0193742_1001534_pt1 | contig 13918 bp, 13 predicted proteins | sample L2c1metaG_FD_165511 | JGI IMG/M metagenome (GOLD analysis project Ga0193742, IMG submission 165511) | Soil microbial communities from a riparian zone of the East river system, Colorado, United States - L2c1 | ecosystem: Environmental > Terrestrial > Soil > Riparian zone | place: USA: East River... | reverse complement strand
CTCCTCCCCCGCCGCCTCCGCCTCCGCCGCCCCCGCCTCCGCCCCCGCCGCCGCCGCCTCCGGTGTGCCCACCGCTTCCCCCGGTGTGCCCTCCGATGCCGCCGGTGTGCCCCCCGGCGCCGTGCCCGGTGGCCTAGGCAACTAGGAGAAGGCGTACCGACCCCGTCCCCGAGGTGCTGTGACCCATGTGGAGCACACCTCGGGGCCGGGGCCCCAACCTGAAGTCAGTCGACGTCCCGGAGCTGCAGCTCCGGGACGTCACGCGTCCGGGCTCGGCCGCTCAGTCCCTCAGGCTGCGGCCGAGGTCGGAGGTGGTGACGCTGAGGAGCGGGTTCTCGGCGCTGAAGAGGCCCCAGGGGGACTCGAAGCCCGGGACCTGCCACAGGTGGGCCATGTGGAGGTCGGCGAGGCCGCTGGCGATGTTGCCGCCGATCGACTCGCACAGCTCCTCGGGCGTGCCGTCGATGCCGACGACGAAGCCGCGCAGCGTGCACAGCGCCGGGTGGGCGTGCCAGGTGTCGTTGGGGCCGACGAAGCCCTCGGGCGCCTGGTCGCCGACGGTGGCGTAGCTCAACCCGACGATCCGCGACGTCGGCTCGGTCCCGTTGAAGAGGAGCATCTCGGGATCGGCGGGGTCGAAGGTGCCGTCGAGGTCGCCGTTGATCCAGTGGGCGCCGATGCCCGGGACGTACGGCGAGATCTGGTAGTAGCCGCCGGCCTCGGCGTCGGCCACGGTGGGGAACTGCTCGATCACCTTGCCCGAGGCCTCGAGCTGCTGCTGCAGCTCCAGCAGCTCGTCGGGGTCGGTGACGGGCTGCCACTCGACGGGGCCGTGGCTGTGCATCACCTCGGGATCGCCCGACTGGGCACCTTCGAGGAGGGCGATGGTGTTCTCGACGGCCCAGTCGACGTAGGTGGCGACGAGCTCGTCGGCCTCGGCCTTGGGCAGCTCCTTCACCAGGTCGGAGCGGTTCCAGATCTGCTCCGTCAGGTACTCGGCCTCCAGCGCCTCGAACTGCTCGACCTCCTCGTCGGAGGCGTAGCCGGCGAGGGCGTCGAAGCGGTACTCGGCCCACTCCTCGGTGCCGAGGTCCTGGCCGGCGACCCGCACGCCGTGGCCGTGGTCCATGCCCTCCATGCCCGCCATGTCGCTGCCGTCGGCGTGGCCGTGATCGTCGCCGTCGGCGCCATGGCTGTGCTCGCCGGCGAACGTGGGCGACACCGCCATCGACACGATCACCACGGTGGCCACGGCCCCGAGGCCGACGCCGCCGAACAGCGTGTTGCCGGCGACCGGTCGATCGCCGAGAACGTGCGTCAGGAGGACCACCGCCGCGGCGACGGCCGTCAGCTCCAGCAGCGTCGCCGCCACGTCGGGGAAGGCGACACCCTCCTTCTCCGACCCGGGGACGCCGACCGTGCGCGACACCACCCACACGGCCACGACCGCCAGGTTCACCGCGGCGGTCGCGCCGAGCCACAGGCGCTGCGGCCGGGCGCGGAGCACCAGCCCCGCGGCCAGCGCCAGCTGCAGCCACCCGGTGACGAGGAAGAAGATGCCGTGGCTGAGCTCCTCGTCGAGGTGGACGGGCGCGTAGGCGAAGTGGATGACGCCGGCGCCGACGAGCCCGGCGGCCGCCACGGCCCGCGTCACGTCGTCCAGGCCGCGTCCCGACGAGATCTCGTCCGTCGTTGCGTCTGCCATGCTGCCCCCCGGTAGCTCCGCTCCGCTTCAATACCGAGGGTAACATCCGCCTGCCGGTAGTGGAGGGGCCCGATTCGGAGGGGTCGCCGCCCGGCGCGTGACGGGGGGTCAGGTGCGGACAAGGCCGCGTCGCGCGAACGTTCACGAGCCGTACATCGCCCGGCGTCGTTTGCCTTGTGGACTGGGCCCCATGCAGCTCGACGTCTTCTTCTTCGGCACGGTCCCCATGCCCGATGCGGGGAACGCCGGGCCGGTGCCGACCGACCGCCGCTACGGGCCCGACGCTGTCGTCGCCGCCTACGACAACCTGTTCGCCTGGGCGCAGACGGCCGACCGGCTCGGCTACGACACGATGTGGCTCACCGAGCACCACTTCCAGCACGAGGGCTACGAGGTGGTGCCCAACCTGATCCTGTTCGGCACGGCGCTGGCCATGCGCACCCAGCGGCTGCGGTTCGGGCAGATGTTCACGGTGGTGCCGCAGTGGCACCCCCTGCGCCTCGCCGAGGACTTCGCCATGGCCGACATCCTCACCGGCGGCCGGATGGTGTTCGGCGTCGGGCGGGGAACCGTGCCCCGGGAGGCCGAGTCGCTGGGTGCCATGGTCGCCTCGGGTGACAACGCCATGAGCCGCGACGCCGACCGGGTCAACCGGGAGATGTTCGAGGAGGCGATGGAGGTCATCAAGGCGGCCTGGTCGCAGGAGAGGTTCTCGTACGACGGCAAGCACTGGTCGTTCCCCCCGGTGGGGATCCCGGACCGGGGAGCGACGGTCAGCGAGCTGACCCTGGTGCCGCGGCCGGTGCGGGAGGTGGAGATCTTCCAGCCGATCACCTCGCCCGACACCATGACCTACGCCCCCGCGGCGGGACACAAGGGCGTGTACTGGCTGGGCCACCCGTCGGCGATCAAGCAGCGCTGGGACTCCTACGCCGAGGTGGCGGAGGCGGCGGGCCGGATCGTGCGGCCGGGGGAGGACCGGGCGCTGGTGCTGAACGTGCACGTCGGACCGACCCGGGAGGCCGCGATCGCCTCGGTGCGGGACGGGCACGACGAGTTCTGCCGCTTCCTGGCGCCGTACGGGCGGTTCACCTCCTACCTGGAGCCCGACGGGTCGAAGAAGCAGTTCACCTACCAGCCGACGGTCGAGGACTCGATCGAGCAGCGGATCATGGCGATCGGCTCGGTCGACGACGTGGTCGAGGTCATCGGCCGGTACCGGGAGGAGCTGTCGCTGCGGCACCTGGTGGTCTTCCCCGACTTCCCGGGCCTGACCCGGGAGCAGATGGACGAGCAGCTCCACCTGGTGGCCGACGAGGTCATGCCCCGGCTGTGAGGGTGGCGGGCTGCCCGACGCCGACGGTGCACGGGCTCGACCCCGCTAGCGATCGGGCTCGTCGAGGCGGAACAGAGCCTCGACGAGCTGGCGGAACACCCGCAGCTGGGCACCCATGGCGGCGGTCTCCTCGAGCGTGCGGCACAGGATGAAGCCGCCCTCGAACGTCGTGTAGAGGTGGTCGGCCAGCGCGTCGACGTCGATGCCGAGGCCGGGACGGCGAGCGGCGATCGCGGGGCGCAACAGATCGACGAGCGCGGCCCGCCATGCCAGTTCCGTCTTGGCGACCAGGGCGTTGATGTCGCTCCCGGTGAACTCCCGCTCGGCGAGCACGGTGGCGAACAGGCAGCCCGACTGCGCCGACATCAGCTCTTCGGCACCGTCTTCGTAGAACCGCAGGAAGGCCACCACCCGCGCCGCGGGGTCCTCGACGCCGGCGATGGCGGCCAGGCCCGCGTCGAGATGGGCCAGATCGGCGACGACGTAACGCTCGACCAACCGGAGGGCGAGATCTGCCTTCGACCGGAAGTGGTGGAAGAACGCCCCCTTCGAGCTGGACGACTCGGCGATCACCTGGTCCAGCGGGGTCGCGTTGTAGCCCTGCTCGATCATGAGCCGCTCCGCGGTGTCCAGGATCCTTCCACGGGTGGCCGTTCCGTCTCGCGGCATGAACCGGTTGTACCAGACCAGCCGGTCTGTTAAAACAGACCAAACAGTCTGGAACGAAGGAGCGGGAACCATGGAGCCGACGGACCACCGCGGCGCGCTGCCGCAGATGTCGGGGCGTCCGGTCGTCACCGACGGAGGCCTCGAGACCGACCTCGTCTTCCACCACGACGTCGACCTGCCGGACTTCGCCGCGTTCCCTCTCGTCGACGACGCCCGTGGCCGGGACCTGCTCGTGCGCTACTACGAGGACTACGTCGACATCGCCCGGCGGGCCGGAGCGGCGCTGCAGCTGGAGACGCCGACGTGGCGGGCGAGCCGCGACTGGGGCGACCGCCTCGGCTACTCCGCGACCGATCTCCGCCGGGTGAACCGCGACTCCGTCGCCCTGCTCGAGAGCCTGCGGGACCGGGCCGGCCTCGACACGTTCCTGATCAGCGGCTGCCTCGGGCCCCGCGGCGATGGGTACGTCGCCGGCGGGGTGGTCGACCCCGACGCGGCGGCCGCCTACCACGCACCCCAGATCGAGGCCTTCGCCGAGGCGGGAGCCGACCTGGTCACGGTCCTCACCCTCACCGGGACCGGCGAGGCGATCGGCATCACCCGCGCCGCACGATCCGCCGGGATGCCGGTCTCGGTCTCCTTCACCGTCGAGCAGGACGGCCGGCTTCCCGACGGCACGCCGCTGTCGACCGCCATCGCCGAGGTCGACGCCGAGGGCGGTCCCGACTACTTCATGGTCAACTGCGCCCACCCCACCCACATGGCGCCGGGGTTGGCCGAGCCCGGGGAATGGCAGTCACGCATCGTGGGGCTTCGGGCCAACGCGTCGACCCGCAGCCACGAGGAGCTCGACGCCGCCACCGAACTGGACGAGGGTGAGCCCGTCGAGCTCAGCGCTGCGCAGGACGCCCTGCGCCCGCACCTGCCCAACCTCGCCCTCGTCGGCGGGTGCTGTGGCACCGACGCCCGTCACGTGGCCGCCATGTGGGGCGTCACCTGATCCCCCGGGGGCGACCCGTGCGCGGTTTCGGGGGCGACGGGGAGGGAAGGGCGTGGGCATGGCAGACGAGATGAACCTGACCACCGATCACCAGCAGATCCGGCGGTGGGCCGAGAGCGCCGGAGGCCGGCCGGTGCAGGTCCACATCGCCCACACCGAGGTCACCGTGCCGCACCTCGACTTCGACGGCAGGTCCGCAGGCCGGAACATCCAGGTCATCGCCTGGAGCGACTGGTTCGAGATGTTCGACCAGGCCGGCCTGGCGCTGCTCTACGAGCAGCCGGCCGACGGGTCACGGAGCACCTTCAGCAAGCTCGTCCAGCGCGACCCGGGCTGACCGGGGTCAGGGCTCGAGCACCACCCAGCCGCGACGCTGGAGCTCGGCGGCGAGCTGCTCCGCCGGCACCCGGCGCAACGCCTGCTCGGCGGCGGAGAGCCGGACGGGCGGCGCGGCGCCGACATCGGGGGCACCGGCGGTCTCGGCCTCCTGCAGTTGGGCGATGAACGCCTCGGCCTCGTCGCGGGTGAACTTGCCGGCGGACTGACGCTGCGTGAACCCCAGGGGGCCTCGGGCGTCGCGGAAGTCGTCGTGGCCCGCCTCCTGCAGGAGCCCGAGCAGCTCCTGCACCTGCTTCGCCGTCGCCGGCGGTCCTGTCTGCTGTCCGAAAGCCATGACCGACAGCTTGCCCGCCCGAACGCGCGTTCGCAAGGACCCTCGGCGTCAAGGGGGGCGTAAGGGGGCGTCGCGGGAGTGTTCATCGGGCGTAAACGGGGCGGACGGGTTGGGCCGGTGGACTGGGGGCCATGGAGGGTCGGACGCTGTTGCGGGGGGCGACGCTCGGGGACGGGAGCGTCGTCGACGTCGTGTTGGAGGGCGAGCACATCGCCGAGGTGGGGACGGGCCTGGCGGGGGGCGCCGTGCACGACCTCGACGGGTGGATGCTGCTGCCGGCGCCCGCAGAACCGCACGCGCACCTGGACAAGGCGCTCACCGCCGACCTGGTGGACAACCCCACGGGCGACCTGGCGGGGGCCATCGTCGGGTGGGATGCGGTGTGCGGGGGACTGAGCGCCCAGGACTTCGCGTCACGGGCCAGGACGGCGGCGCTGAGGTTGCTGGCCAACGGCTGCACCGCCGTGCGGAGCCACGTGAACGTCGGAGGGCCCTCGGGGCTCCGAGCCGTCGAGGCGCTCGTCGGCGTCCGAGCAGAGCTGGCGCCGCTCATGGACCTCCAGCTGGTGGCGCTCATCGGGACCCCGACCGACCGCGGGTTGCTGTGCGCCGCCCTCGACATGGGCGTCGACGTGGTGGGCGGGTGCCCGCACCTCGACGTCGACCCGCTGCAGTGCCTCGACACCACCGTGAGCGTCGCCGCCGACCGGGGCCTGTCGGTCGACCTGCACATGGACGAGACCCTCGACCCGCACCACCTGTGGGTGCGCGACCTGGCCCGGGTCGTCGGGGCACCGGGCGACCGCTGGGCCGACGACGTGACGGTCGCCGCCAGCCACTGCGTCAGCCACGGCATGCAGGACCCGGCGACCCAGCACCTCGTCGCGGAGGAGCTGGCGGAGGCCGACGTCGCCGTGGTCACCCTGCCGCAGACCAACCTCTTCCTCCAGGCCCGGGGGATCGCCCAGGCGCCGCCTCGGGGGCTCGCCGGCCTGCAGGCGCTCCTGGCGGCGGGCGTCACCGTGGCCGGCGGTGCCGACAACCTGCAGGACCCCTTCAACACCGTCGGTCGGGCCGACCCGCTGGAGACGGCGGCGCTGCTGGTGATGGCGGGTCACCTGTCGCCGCCGGCGGCCTACGAGACCGTCACCACCGCCGCGCGGCGGGCGCTCGGCCTGCCGCCCGTCACCGTCGCGCCGGGGTCGCCGGCCGAGCTGCTGGCCGTCCGGGCGCCGTCGCTGCGGGCGGCCGTCGCCGACGCGCCCCTCGACCGGATGGTGTTCGCCAAGGGTCGCCTCGTCGCCCACACGGCTGTCGAGCAGACCATCCATGGGTGAGGGCCGCCTCGCCGGACGGGTCGCGCTGGTGACCGGCGGGGCCCGGGGCATCGGCAAGGCCATCGCCGCCGCGTTCGCCGACGAAGGGGCCCACGTCGCCGTCGTCGACGTGCTCGACCCCGGTGACGACGCCTGGGCGGTCGAGGCCGACCTGCGCCACCCCGACCAGGTCACCTGGGCCGTCGACGCCGTCGCGGCCCGCCACGGACGGCTCGACATCGTGGTCAACAACGCCGGGGTGTTCCGGTCGACCCCGCTGCTCGACATCTCGCTCGACGAGTGGCAGCTGCTGTTCGACGTGAACGTCCGGGCGCTGCTCCTCACCACCCAGGCCGCCGCCCCCCACCTGGCCAAGGCGCCGGCCGCCCGGATCGTCAGCATCGCCAGCATGGGCGGCAAGCTGGGCGAGCCCGGCCAGGCCCACTACGCCGCCACCAAGGCCGCCGTCATCGCCCTCACCCGGGTCGCCGCCATGGAGCTCGGCCCCCAGGGCATCACCGTCAACTGCATCTGCCCCGGCTACGTCGCCACGGACATGGGTGCCGCCGACCGCACGCCCGAGCAGGTCGCCCAGTGGGAGAGCCTGTCGCCGCTCGGCCGCCTCGGCACCCCCGACGACGTCGCCCGCATGGCCCTGTTCCTCGGTTCCGACGACGCCGCCTACTGCACCGGCCAGGCGTTCAACGTCACCGGCGGGATGGTCATGCACTGACTCGCCCACTGACCCGCCCACGCCCGCAGGGTCAACAGCTTGTTGAAAGGCGGGTCACACAGAGCGTTTACGGACGCGACACGGGCATGGCATGCAGCGCTCATACGTTCAGCAGGCATGGCGACCACCAGCGCTCCGACCCACACGTCGCTGCGGTTCGACCACGTCGGCATGGTGTTCCCCGACGGCACCCATGCGGTCGACGACGTCTCCTTCGGCCTCGACAAGGGCGAGCTCGTCAGCGTCGTCGGCCCCTCCGGCTGTGGGAAGTCGACCCTGCTCCGCATCGCCGCGGGCCTCACCACCGCGACCGGGGGGCACGTCGACGTCGACGCCGACGACCTCGGCTACGTCTTCCAGGACGCCACCCTGCTGCCGTGGCGGAACGTCCAGGCCAACGTCGAGCTGTTCGCCGAGCTGCACGGAGCCCCCAAGGAGGAGCGCCGCCGGCTCGCCGCCGAGGCCATCGAGCTGGTGTGGCTCAAGGGGTTCGAGGAGCAGATGCCCCGGCGCCTGTCGGGCGGCATGAAGATGCGGGTGTCGCTGGCCCGGTCGCTCACGCTGAAGCCGGGCGTCTTCCTGTTCGACGAGCCCTTCGGCGCCCTCGACGAGATCACCCGTGAGCGCCTCAACGACGAGCTGCTGCGCCTGTTCCTGAGCCAGAGGTTCGCCGGGCTGTTCGTCACCCACTCGGTGAGCGAGGCGGTGTTCCTGTCGACCCGGGTGCTGGTGATGTCGCCGCGGCCGGGGCGGATCGTGGCCGACGTCGCCGTCCCGTTCGACTACCCCCGGGCCCCGGAGCTGCGCTTCGAGCCCGCCTTCGCCGCGCTCGCCGGCCAGGTGTCGGCCTCGCTCCGGGAGTCGCGGTGACCTCCGTGCTCCCCGACGTCGAGTCCCCCCTCACCGAACCGGCCTCCGACGACGACGGCGGGCTGCCGTCCTCGGAGGCCGGTTCGCCCCGCGGGCGCCGCAGGGGGTCGAGGCTCGCCAATCTCCTCCCGCCGCTCGGGGTGCTCGCCCTGGTCCTCGGCATCTGGAACGCCTTCTCCTACCTGCTGCTGAAGGAGAGCCAGCGGTTCCTGATGCCGCCGCCCCACGAGGTGGTGAAGGTCGGCTTCCTCGACACCGAGAACCTCACCGAGATCCTCCACGGCCTGTGGTCGACCACGCAGGTGGCGATCGTCGGCCTGGTCATCTCGATCGTGCTCGGCACCCTGCTGGCGGTGGCGATGAGCCAGGCGCTGTGGGTGGAGCGGTCGATCTACCCCTACGCCGTGGTGCTGCAGACCATCCCGATCATTGCCACGGTGCCGCTGATCGGCTTCTGGTTCGACTTCAACTTCCGCAGCCGGGTGATCGTGGTGGTGCTCATCTCGCTGTTCCCGATCATCACCAACACGCTGTTCGGTCTGAAGTCGGCCGACCGACAGCTCCACGACCTCTTCACCCTGCACGGTGCCAGTCGCGCCACCCGCATGCGCAAGCTGCTCCTGCCGGCAGCGCTGCCCGCGATCTTCACCGGCTACCGCATCGCCGCGGGGCTGTCGGTGATCGGTGCCCTCGTCGGCGACTTCTTCTTCCGGCAGGGCGAGCCCGGCATCGGCCGCCTGCTCGACATCTACCGCAACCGGCTCGAGTCGGAGGAGCTGTTCACGGCGATCTTCTTCTCGTCGCTGCTGGGCCTGGTCGTGTTCTGGGGCTTCGGGTTCCTGGCCAACCGGCTGCTGCGCTCCTGGCACGAGTCGGCCGGCGGAGATCACTGAGGCGGGCAACCGCAACCAAACAAGGAGGGCATGGATGTCACGCGTTCCATCGTGGCGGCGAGCCGTCGCGCTGGCGTTCGCTCTGGGACTGATCGCCGCGGCCTGCGGCGACGACGACGACGCGGCCGAGGACGACAGCGGCAGCGGGGAGGGCGGTGGCTCCGAGGCCACCACGGACCTCTCCTCGGTGTGTCCCGACCCGCTCGTCGTGCAGACGGACTGGTTCCCCGAACCCGAGCACGGCGGCCTCTACCAGGTCATCGGCACGGACGGGGAGCCCGACGCCGGCGCCGGCACCTACACCGGCCCCCTGGGCGACACCGGCATCGATCTGGAGATCAGGGCCGGCGGGCCGTTCCTGGGTGGCCAGTCGACCAGCGCCCAGATGTACGCCGACCCCGACATCTTCATGGGGTACGTCGCCACCGACGAGGTCATCAAGGACTCGGGCGACCAGGCCCTGGTGTCGGTGGTGAGCCCGCTGGAGAAGAGCCCCCAGATCCTCATGTGGGATCCCGAGGCGTTCCCCGACATCCAGGACTTCGCCGACATCGGCGAGTCGGGCGCCCCCGTCCTCTACTTCGAGGGCTCGGCCTACATGGACTTCCTGGTCGGCAAGGGCTTCCTCACCGAGGACCAGCTCGACGCCTCCTACGACGGGGCGCCGAGCCGGTTCGTGACCGAGGAGGTGTTCCAGCAGGGCTTCGCGTCGAACGAGCCGTACAAGTACGAGAACGACATCGACGAGTGGAAGAAGCCGGTCGACTACCTGCTCATCCACGACGCGGGGTACGAGATCTACCCGTCGTCGCTGGCGGTGCGCCCCGAGCGCGTCACCGAGGACGCCGACTGCCTGGAGGCCGTCGTGCCGATCATGCAGCAGGCGCAGGTCGACTACATGGCCGACCCGGAACCCATGAACGACTTCTTCCTGGGCTACGTCGAGGACATGGCGTCGTTCTGGACGCTGTCGGCGGAGGGCAACGCCGACGCCGTCGAGGTGATGACCGACGAGGGCCTGGTGTCGAACGGGCCGGACGACGTGATCGGGAACTTCGACATGGAGCGGGTCCAGACCCTGATCGACGAGACGCTGCCGATCTTCGAGAGCGTCGGGGTCGACTCGATCAAGGAGGGCGTCACCGCCGAGGACGTCGTCACCAACGAGTTCATCGACGACTCGATCGGCCTCCCCTAGGACCCGGAGTCCGGGTCCCGCAGGTCAGTTGCTCGTGGCACCGCCCACGTCGTGGAGGACGACGTGGGCGGTGTTGCGGCCCGACGCTCCCCACACGCCGGCGCCGGGGAAGGTGGCGGCGCCGGTGAGGTAGAGGCCCGCGACGGGGGTGCGGTAGCGGGTGAGCTCCCGGTCGCGTCCCAGCAGCGCCGCGAGGGGACCACCGGCGAACGATGGGGCGTGGCCCCTGGTGAGCGAGAAGTCGCGCTCGTAGTCGGGTGGCGTCATGACCCGCCAGCGCCGCACGCCGTCGAGGAACCCGGGCTCGGCCAGCGAGGCGAGGGCCTCCAGCCAGCGCTCCGGCTCGGACGACCCCTCCCAGCCGCCGGCCAGCGAGTAGGGCGTGCCGAGGACTTCCAGGCTCAGGACGTGGTCGCCTCGAGGCCCCACCCGCATCGTCGGGTCGAGCACCGAGGGGACGTTGACGAACAGGGGAGGCCGGTCGGCGATCTGCCCGTCGCCCATGAGGCGGTGGGCGTCACGGAGTCCCGCCACGCTCGGGGCGACGATCGCCGTCGGGACCAGGTCGCCGTCGACGCCGGGGAACCGGGGCGGCTCGGCCACCACGGCGTCGAGCTTCGACTCGTAGCCCTCGTGCTGCGGTTGCTCCGACCAGCGCCGGAGCACCTCGGCGGCCCCGGCCGGCGGATCGCGCAGCCACTCGACGAAGGCCCGCCGGGGGTCGCAGGCGACGACCACCCTCGTCGCCCGCACGACCTCGCCGCCCTCCAGCTCGACACCCAGCACCTGCTCGCCGTCGCAGAGGATGCCGCCCACCCGCTGCCCGCACCGCACGCGGCCGCCCGACGCCAGGAACGACGCGGCCACGGCGTCGGTGAGGCGACCGCTGCCGCCCTCGGGCCGCCCGACCCGGGCGACGTGCTTCATCGCGTAGCCCAGGGCGGCCATCCCCGTGCGCTGGTGCTCGCCGGTGATGCCCCACACCGCCGGGCCGGTGGTGAGCACGGGGGCCAGCAGGGCGTCGCTGCGGAAGAAGCCCCGCAGCACGTCGACCGCGGTGCGGCGGCTCCAGCGCAGCAGGGTGGCAACGCCCCGGGCCCGCCGGTCGAGCACCCGCCGGGCGACCGCCGGGAGCGTCGGGGGCGCGCCCGCCAGCTCGAGCACCAGCTCGGCGACCGGTCTGGCGACCCGGACGTAGCGCCGGTAGCCCTCGACCTCGTCGGGGTGCGCCTGTCGCAACGAGTCGAGCGTGGCGGCGAGGTCGTGGTGGAAGGTCCACGGCGCGGCACCGTCCCAGCTCAGCGACAGCTGTGCCGGCTCGACGTCGAGGTAGCGGAGGCCGTGGTCGGCCAGGCCCAGCTCGTCGGCGATCGGCGTGGTCCGGAACGTGAGGTGGTCGCAGTTGCACACGTTGACCCGGGCCCCCAGCGCCGCCGGGATCACCGTCGAGGCGCAGCCGCCCACATCCTCCCGGGCCTCCACGACGACCACGTCGAGCCCCGCCCGGGCCAGGTAGGCCGCACAGATCAACCCGTTGTGCCCACCCCCGACGACCACGACGTCGTGGTCGGTCCCGCTCATCGGCGGCGGGCGGACACGAGGGAGCGGAGGCGGGAGGCGACGGTGTGCTCGTCCTCGGCGACCAGCTGCCCGTCCCGCACGACGACCTCCCCGGCGACCACGACGTGGCGCGGCCGACGCCCCGGCCCGGCCCACACCAGACCGGCAAGCGGATCCGCGACCCCGGCGTCGGCCACGCCGGTGACGTCCCAGCAACACAGGTCGGCGGCGGCCCCCGGCTCCAGGTGCCCGAGGTCCGGTCGCCCCAGCCCCGCCGCCGAGCCGGCCGTCGCCAGCGTCAGCACCTCCCGGGCCGTCAACGGCCGCCCCGTCATGGGCGCCACCTGCATGGCCAGGCGGGCGTCGGCCAGGAGGTGCCCGGCGTCGTTGGTGCCGCCCCCGCTGGTGCCCAACCCCACGGCGACGCCCCGGTCGAGCAGGTCGCCCGCCGGCGCCACGCCCCACCCCATCACCAGGTCGCACCCGGGGGCGTGGGTCGCCGACACCCCCGACCCGGCCACCAGCTGCGCCTCCTCCGGGGAGATGGCGCACAGGTGGGCCAGGGTGACGTCCGGCGCCAGCCAGCCCCACTCGTCGAGCAGCTCCAACGGCCGCCGCCCGTAGCGCTCGAGCGCCCGCTCGACGTCGACCACCTCGTTGGCCTGCGTCCGCCGCCGCAGCCCGTACCGTTCGGCCACCTCCGCCAGCAGCCGGAAGGTCTCGACGCCGTCGGAGTGCACGCCCGCCGGCCCCACGGCCACCTGCACCGCCGGCGTCAGGGCCTTCACGATCGCCTCGGCCGAGGCCGCGGCGTGCTCCGCGTCGTCGCCGGCGGTACCCCGGACGAACACCAGCCGGGCGCCCAGCCCCTGTGCCGCCGCGGCGGTGGCCGACGCCAGGGCCACGTCGTCGTCGACCGACCCCGCCGGCCAGGTGAGGTGGTGGTCGGCCACGGTCGTGACCCCGGACAGCAGCGCCTCCGCCAGCCCCACCGACGCCGCGGCACCCACGAGCTCCTGGTCGACGCCCACGGCCCGGTAGTCGGCCGCCATCGCCGCCAGCCACTCGGACATGGGGACGTGCCGGGTCGCCGGCGACGTCCGGAAGGCCGACTGCAGCAGGTGGTGGTGGGCGTTCACCAGCCCCGGCGTCACCACGCACCCCGAGGCGTCGAGCACCGCCGCGTCGCCGTCGAGCGACCCCACGACCCGGCCGTCGTCGCCGCACAGCACCTCGCCGCCCGGCACCTCCCGGACCCCCGTCCACACCAGCTCGGCACCCGTCACCCGCAGCACCCACGAAGGATGCCGACCCCAGGTCACGACAGCGTGAACTCCTCGTTTCGTCCCGGCCGCCGTCCGGACGCCACCGGTACCGTGCCGGGCGATGCGCCGTCTCGCCGACCTACGGGCCCCCGAGATCGCCGAGCGGCTGAGCCCGGCCTCGGTGGTGATCCAGCCGATCGCCGCCGTCGAGCAGCACGGCCCGCACCTCCCGCTGTCGACCGACCTGCTGATCGCCGAGAGCGTGGTCGACGCGGTGGTCGCCGAGCGGGGCGACGAGCTCGACCTGTGGGTGCTCCCGCCGCTGGCGTACGGCAAGTCGAACGAGCACGCCTGGTGCCCGGGCACGGTGTGGCTGGGCCCGGAGACGCTGCTCAAGGTGCTCGACGACGTCGGCCGCTCGATCGCCATGCTGCCCACCCGGCGGCTGGCGTTCGTGAACGGGCACGGCGGCAACTCGTCGCTGCTGTCGGTGGCCCTGCGGGAGCTGCGCCTGCACCACGGACTGTCGACGTTCCTGCTGCACCCCGGCGTGCCGCCCGACCAGGGTGGGGCATCGACCATCGAGGAGCTGGGCATGGGCATCCACGGCGGCCTGGGCGAGACGTCGCTGGTGCTGCACCTGCGGCCCGACCTGGTCGACATGGGCGCCGCCACCCGCCACGTCCCCGAGGGCCTGTCC
>Ga0193742_1001533_pt1 | contig 13920 bp, 11 predicted proteins | sample L2c1metaG_FD_165511 | JGI IMG/M metagenome (GOLD analysis project Ga0193742, IMG submission 165511) | Soil microbial communities from a riparian zone of the East river system, Colorado, United States - L2c1 | ecosystem: Environmental > Terrestrial > Soil > Riparian zone | place: USA: East River... | reverse complement strand
CACCCAAAGCCCAAAGACGACAAATCTGATATCTCAACAACCAATCCAATATTTTGGCAATCTGATTTCAGAATCTGAATCTTGTTCGGCTCGACAAAATACGTCGAAAACGCATCTCCGAAATTTTTCCCACGAGCCGTTTAGATCAGTTTGATTTTGGTCATTTAGATCAGTCAAATTTTTGACCAAAATCAATGACATTTTAGGTACCTAATTTACCACAGTTTGGGTAGATCCTTGCAAACTGTCCATGCAGCTGCTTTTCTGGACAGTGGAACTCGGTAAGCATCCATAAAACGCCAGGAGCAATTGATGAACCTCCAACATCAACTGGGCATGAGTTGAGCGCAGCCAATGCCGCTTGCCTTTGCTTCCTCAAATGTCTTCTTCTGAACTTGTCGATATCAGTACTTGACCCATCCCCAGTACTGAAGAGTGAAATATTAGTTCAAAGGGAGGAAGCCGTATTTGGCTTATTCCAAAGGTTGGTAATTTTTTCTTCAGCACCATATGACAAATGAGCAATAATTCACAGCTGAGTCAGTAAAATTTGGGGAAGAATGGCTCCATAAAAGTTCACCAAACTCTGGGAAAATTCCGCTCTTCAACAAAGAAAGCGATTGCGCTATTTTTCATCATTTTATCAATTTCTTTTAAGAATTTGGCGAATATTTTAAGATAAAATTTCCTTAAATGGCAATTTAAAAGGGAACGGCTCTATAGAATGCGCTGAAAGTTGGTCAGGAAGTTCCTTAACTGGGTTTCTATCGATTCCGATGGTTTTTCGGAGGTATCAATAAAACTTTATTTTTTTTTGTTGACTTTGTTTGTCCGCGACTCTAGTGTTTTCGGGTTCTCGTTGTAACCAGCTTAGTAAATGGTGATGCGCACTCGGGGTACAATGTTGCTATACTCTGATCAATGCCCTAAAGGGGAAAGGTCAGGTGCAATGTGAGTCCCTTTCGTGACAAATACGTTCAACCTCCTCAATACGCAAGATTTTGATATTTATCGACTTCATATTTTTTGTATCTGGTTAAGAAGAGATGATTGGAACATTTTTTCACTTGGCGCAAGCATTGCTAAAGGATCCCCGGAAATGATTGCCTGATCCCAATCCGGATGCTCATTTTTAGAGGTATGCCTCAAGAGTGTCCGGATAGAAATTGAGAAAAAATTGTGAAATGCGCCTGAGGGGTCATCCGGATAGAAACCATCTCCGGAACAACATTGCCTGAGCCAAGTCCGGATAGAAATTGTTTGTAACAAGAATTGACAAAACCAGGATTCGAACTCTAACTTGCATATATTATTACTAGCTAGGACCAATTCCCCTACACCTCGGTATGTAAATCATTCAGGTAGTCAGTCTATGAGCGGAACTTTCCTATCAAGTCTTACGAGACATTGGGAGAAATTGATATCACGTCATCTTATTCTACTGCCATTCGCCATATGTATCAATGCCAGACGTCTGGGATTGTACAGGAGATGGCCCACGGTCTCAATGCTTCTCCAGAGGACTTGGAACTATTCAAAAAGGTGAAGGATAATAACAAGAAGATTTTAGACGCACTAAAAGCAATTGGAAAACACAAGTCCTCAGTGGACAATGGTGAGCCAGACAGCTAATACCTTCCCATGTACTTCCTTTGGTCTCTACAATGTCATTTACGATGCTCTGTTGCAAATTCAAGTATCCACAGCCGCACAGTAGGCGAAAATACAGAAATTCAGTTTAATTTACAAAAAATAGTGATTTTACATATTACGCACCTCATCCTGTATCCGGATAGAAATTGCCCAATCCGGGGGCCTCATCCAAAATCCGTATAGAGATAGCGGAAAGTCATCCGGATAAAAACCGCAATTTTTAGGGATTTTTATATCAGGCATCAAAAGGCACTTTCGGGGGTCCTATTGCTAACTTGAAAAGGATGTTTGCCCGAGTTGGAAGCACGGCCGCTGCATCATACGAGATCATAAGGCTGCATAAGGCCAATCGTGTGAAGTTCGCTTCGAAATGGCCGGATATCAAAGGACGATAGGCACTGATGTGATATACAGACAAGAGACCAACGGCAACCGTAAATATTAGATTGTTTTGAGGAGACCACTACCTCTCTTTCGATCCAGCCGCCATTACGTCCCGTTCTCTCCAGCACTCACGATTATCCATAAGCTTGTCTTCAAGATGGATTCACGTTCAGTAATTACGGATAACACGTCAGTCATCGTCAAATGCTTCCAAAGTTGAGATTGATGTTTTTTAATTCGCAGGTTAGGCGCAGCTTTCATTGGAATGGTCGTCGCAACAAAGTAGGTCTCATTCCTCTAGACTCAGAGGTACTATACCGAGTTAATTCTCCTTTCCGAGTTTGCATGGAGGTAAAACTCTATCGATGTGATATGCTCATCCCCTCACATGTTCTGGGCTAGTGGCGTGTGTTCAAGCTTTTTATTATTTCGCACATCAAAACGATATGTGGCCTATCAAACTCCTAGTACGATGCATTATTGTTTTCAAATGTAACTGTTTTTTAACTGATCGTCCTCAGGTTTGCGTCGTGATTTTGCTCGACACTACACATCAAATCCTAATCGTACATAGTGGTATGAACATATCCGTCAACCTACCTCCGAAAACCGACACCGCTACCTATCTTAGTTTATACTCACGCTGTCCTGGATTGGGGACAACTGGACAAAATTCATGTCATTGTCTGGTTAGTAAATAATCTTGTGGTCTTTCATTCATTCTTAATGCTTCCTCCCTATATTCGTTACCTAGGAGTCAGCGCGTAAGTACTAAGTAAAAGTTTTCCAATACTGCGTTACTCAATGTAGCTCCCATCGCAGGTTCATGTTCTATTCAACGTAAGTTCTGCGAGTTTTTCTGTCCAAAACTAAAAACGATCAACAGGGGATTATAACATTACTCGTACAAAGGTACGCTGATCATTTTCCGAAATATCAGTAGGTATCTAGCTCCTCACTTCTCCCCTTATAGCTTCTTGACGGTGCGCGTGTGGCGATGTAGGTTCTTAAGCTCTCAAGGGCTTTTCAGATCGCCCAGTGGTAACTGATGTACATCTTAACTTGTTCTTAGTGAGTCATGGCAAGATAGCTTTGACTTCTGTTCTGGTGAGTATCTGATTGCTAATAATTGTACGCTTGCGATAATCTGATCCTATGAAATGTAGGTCTTATTTGTGATCGCAGGATTCGGTATGTGTACTCTCTGTTGGCGTCCGACCTCTGCATATCCATTAAGCATCTGCATTCATTTGTGTAGCTTCCGTTCTTGGTACGCCAAGGTTCTTGATACCGATCTTCCTCTATAACCCGATGAATCCACATTGCAACAGTATATACCATAAAATCGTCAGTATCTCTATTATGTCCTTTCTATCAATTATCCGAGTAAAACTGACGTATTGTAGAATTCATTTTCGATCTATCTCTCAACTCGTCGGCCTCACGGTGCATTATTCACTTCTCGAGTCGCAAGCACTCATCGGATTCTACGGCCACTAACGATGTGTTTATCATCACTAGGGTCCCTCTATTGTCGTCAGCGTGATAGCCGCTGTGGGTGACGTTCTTATTGCGGCTATCCTTTGCGTCATTTTACACCGCTCTCGCACTGGGTTTCACAGGCTAGTTCCAGTGGTATTTAGTATGAAAATAACTCTTAATTCTTTTTTTTTGTTTTCAGATCAGATACTATGATTAACAAACTCGTATGTGCTCGACACAACCAAACATCAATCTTGATATGAATTCTTTAACTTTTTCCTAGATTATATTCGCAGTCAACACAGGCTTCTTGACCAGGTATTAAACCACCTCCAGTTAAAAATTCAGAAGTTAATGAAAACTTTCAACCTTGCTTTTTTTCAATCGAAAACAAAGCATCTCTGCATTGGCTTGTTTGATTTCCGTTTGTATTCGTTTTTTCTTCTCCTTTCTATCAGCATCACCCATATCGCTCAAATTTTCCTCATAGATCCTCGTCGGTGATAGTACCTACATTTTTATCGGGTTTCTCTTCTGCACTGGGAGATGTGAGTTCTTCGCGTGGTTTTCAACGTCATTCATTCATTCATTCATTCATCCATCCGTACCTCCTTTCCTTACCTTCTCTTCAAACTCATTCCATTCCATCCACCACATCAATTAATCACTCATCAAAACCGACTTGTCCGTTCCAAATAGTATACACCAACTCCCTTCTAGCAACTCTCAACGTTCGCTACATGATGAAAATGATGCCGGGTATCATCGCTTCGGAGAGTCAGTCGGTGTCGTTACGTGAGCTTCCAAGGTCAACGTCAACCGTGGTGAATGATAGTTCCTTAAAACATCCCCCATCTTTTTTTCTTAAATTTCTGAGTTTCTTGCTAACATCCTTTTTTCCTTTCTTAACAGCGTCCTCCCGCTGGTATTGCGATCAGGATTGATACCACGCAAGAATTTGATACCGATGCTGATAGGAAACTCGACGTTGAAAAGTCCTAGGTAAGTGGTGTAGATATACCCGAATACAGACAAAGCATTGATCTACCCTTGTTGCAAAACAGTTTAAATTTAAATCGAGCAAAGAGGAGAAACCATCGCTGGCGTGACTCATCAACAAACAGAGTGTAATTCCTTATGTCGGGTTTGTAAATAAGTATGTATTAGCAAATGAGTCGAAAAAACTTGACGAGTCAGCCCAGTTTCACCTGTTGAATTGTAAGCTTTTTGACCATGGGCTGGCAGGTCACTGGCAAGTGACAGCCTTTGACCATAAATATGGATGCTGGCCGAAAATGGGATAAAATATATATGAAAGAGATAGCCTAGGTCGCTGATTTATAGCTCTTGGAAGTGATGGACGAGGTGATGGAGCTGACATTCTTCATTTTGACGGGTACACATAGGTTTCCCTTTGTTTATCGTGTCACACTGATAGCGCCTTCGCAACTAAGCTGAGGAGCGTTGAGAACGGAGAGCCATGCTCGCCGATGAATATGTTTGGAGTTTTGAAGAGTGGTGTTCTTGTATGGGTGGAGAAGGTGACTGAAAAAAGTTCTTGGTCGTTGGACAACATTTTTGAGTCGTGGCACTAGGGAACGTGAAGCGAGCACCAGGAGTTGTAGCACAACTGCTAGCGGTCGAAATACCCCGTAGAGAGAGAGAGCTCAGACCCATTCGCCAATGCAGGCGCCGACAGACGAGACGCTTTTATGTACATATTCCCAATGGGCTGAGCACGGTGGGGAGACAAGACAACCAAGCTTGCAGCCCAAGAATCAGGAAGCAAGGCCTATAACTGTAAAGTTTAATAAGGAATTCGTATCATAATACCTTACCTGCTTCGGACCCATTTCGGTCATTTGAAAACGTGTGCTCCTGCCCCCTCTTGTGCCTGGGGACCTTGGCTAGTCGAAGATGAGGTATGACACAATCTAAGGGAGATGGCGGACTACAATTTTTCCTTTAATTTATCGAAAGTTAAATCTGTAACAATAGAATCGCTTCCAAAAGAGGGAGGACCCAACTGTGCGGCGGTGAGGTCAAGAAGAGGGGCACAAGAAACGATACCCCTCGAAAGAAACAATTAATATTAAGGCTAACCAAGCGTCCCCGATCAGGGTTAAGTTAATTACTAGTCCAAGCCACGCGTTCGACTGTGATGTCGAGATAGTTAGAGATTGAGATGCAGCCCTGAGCATCGCATGTCCACGAACTTGGCTGCCGGTAAGCGGCCTATGCACATGAGGTACCCAGGAGACCGCAGCGTTTGGGGAGGGGGGGGGGGTACCGCTCCCGTCATCGAATGGTGTGTTTACAAGCTCCGATGTTCTGCTTTTGTTTCCTTCGAATAGTTTTGAAGGGATGATAAGATGCACCTAGGGTTGTCAGTTGGTTATCGGTCACTTTCCATCGTCATTTCCAGGGGCTAGTATGTCATGGGTAACCATGGCGTTCTTACTAAACAGTCCATATCCTCGGGATATCAATTATGCGTGGACTCTGGAGAAACAGAGGGGGGGAGCGGCCGGGAGAATGAACGAGGGACGAACGATGACGGCCGGTGGACAGAAAGATAGATAAGTTCAATATCCGTTCGTTCATGCCGTTAGAAACTTAAAACTTTCTTACATACCTTGTTTATGAATTTCCATAAATGGATAAATGAACGAGGTGAAACGTGTTTCTGTCTTATGATCAAATTCAAGTCGCGATCTTAGGGAGTGTGCGTCTCCTACCTGCATGTCTGTGTATGGTCGTGTTCGCTTTCTTGAGTACGGGCCATCTGGGACAGGATGTTTGATTGGTTTCTTCCAGGTTGATCGACAGAACAAATAGCAAAGAAAGGACAGATTACAATAGAGATTCCTATCCTCCCATTGCCACGCTGAGGAGATATTAACTGCTGGTGAATATGTCAAAAGTGTAGTTATGTATGAGGTCATGCATGTCATGGGTCAAAGTTCAAACGGTCCATATCAGCTGTTTAGCGTACGGAGCCTTGGAGGGAGAGGAAGAACGGAGGATGTTCGATTGATTCTCGCAAGTTTCCAGCTTTGGAATAGGGAAGGAGCGATCGGAAGGGCAAGATGAGATGGACGGGTGGGGGAGCAGAAAGACCGAAAAGACAGGCTAAAATATCCTCTCCACTCTATGAACCTCAGCGGCTGTCATTGAAAGGGTCGTCGCTTTTTCGTCTCCTTGTGAATAAAGGATAAGACGGAGAGGTTTCCGCCTCTCAAATTCCATCCGGAATCTTTCAAGTTTCTGGTACCCACCTGCCTTTCCTGCCGGCTTGAATTCTCAGCCTTAGCCTTGCCGACAGGTACCCGGTTGAAAGCAAAAGTTGTATCCTGAGCTAATGAGATTTAAACGTGAAACAAGAGACCCAAACCCTGATGCCTGAGGCCTGAGTCCTGGGTCCGAGGTAGTTCGGTCCGTGAGGGACCGAGTTATATTAGTAAGTTGGAATAAGACTATAGAGGCTAGAGGACGATGAAACAAGACAGTAGCGATAATGAGCAGCCGCTCGCATCACGTCCGAGAGTTACAATCGAGGTGAATGTATAACAGAGCAACGCAAGAGAGCTAGAAAGTAGGAGTTGAAGCGAGCAAGCTGCCAAGGAAGAAAAATTGGTCTCGTGCATGCCCCCGCGCCGTTGTGCCTTATTAATTTCCGGGGTCCCTTATGCAAGCATACCGTAAAGTAAAGGCACCACGAGCGCCACCGTATGCTCCTAGAATTCTTTGCTTTTTTTGTTGCCAGGAGTGAAAGGTTAAGAGCAACAAAGGTGACTTGAGGATGAACGTTTTGGCGTTTGAAAAAGTCTTGGGAGCCTTGTGATATACTATAAATCGATATGGCGCTGCCAGCGGATTATGTACAATATACAGACTCATATTTTTTATCTTTTTTACATACACGGATCATATACCTATTATACGCACAAAAAAATATTTAAACTCCACGTAATTGGATATAAAAACGACTTGCCAAGCAGCTGCTCACACACCACCCACCTTCGACCCCCGACTCTAAGGCGTTTCCTCTTGACGCCCGTGTTGTATTCTGAGGGAATTACGCTGTTGGGTGCAACAAGCTATCCTCTTGACGCCCTTTTTTTGTTGTGTTCTGAGGGAATTACGCTGTTGGGTGTAACAAGCTAGATCCATCACAAACAAACGTCATGGAATTCTCTCCTGTGCGCCCACAATTGCTAACTTTATCCGCTTGGTCTGAACGCTTATTTCAAGTTCAATGTTACAACGCCGCATGTTATCTATGCTTTACTCGGTGCTTTCGTCGTTCTCGTATGTTCTTTCTCTTTCTCTCGCAAAGCTCTTACAATTTGACAAAATTTTCAACAGTTCGGCATGTTCTCGTTGCTCCTTCGAGAAAAGGTGAATGTTTCCTACCCATAGGCTTGAACTATCTCATTTAAGTCCTTTCAGATATACGTTGGAGAAGCGATATGGGCCTTCATATTCGGTATCATCATAGGTACTCCTCTACCCCTCTTCCAACCCAAGCCCAACCTAACTTCATCCACCCAATAGGACCCTACGGCGCCAACGTCTTCGACCCTCGCTCATGGGGCAACCGTTCCGACCCCGAAGAAATCAACTTCATAACCCTCGAATTCACACGTGTCGTATTAGCTATAGGCGTATTTGCCATAGGCGTCGAACTACCCAAAGCTTATATGATGAAACATTGGAAAAGTTTATTCTTCTTACTCGTCCCGGTCATGACTTGGGTGCGTATCATTTTTCATTCTAGGCCTTGAGGATCTGATTCATCGTTCATTTTCATTTTTTAGGCTTGGTTCGTTTGCGCGGGACTCATATACGCTTTCATCCCTGGTCTCAATTTCCTCTCCAGCCTAGCCGTATCCGCCTGTCTCACTCCGACGGATCCTATCCTAGCATCAGCAGTCATAGGAGGCAAATGGGCAGACAAACATGTGCCAGCTCATATCCGTCATCTATTAGCTGCTGAAAGCGGTTGTAACGATGGAGCTGCTTTTCCTTTCTTGTTCTTTGCACTTTATCTCATGACGGATTTACCGAGTGTGGGTAATGCGATGAGGGATTGGTTTTTGATCACTTGGCTTTGTGAGTTTTTTTGTAAAAAAAAATCTCACTTGGAAATGGTCCTGATTCGACCCAGATGAGGTCATTCTAGGAATCGTCATAGGTTCATTGCTCGGTTTCTCCTTCTGCTACTTGATGAAATTCTGTCAACGTCTTGACTTGATTGACCGACAATCATACGTAGCTCAATACCTAGCCCTAGCCATCCTAGCCATAGGTCTGACCACTCTCCTCGGTACCGACGATCTCTTAGCCGCATTCGCCTGCGGCACCTCCTTTGCATGGGACGGTTTCTTCAATAAACAAACAGAAGAAAGTGTCTTCAGTAGTGTCATCGACATCTTATTCAACGTCGCAGCATTCATATTCGTCGGTGCTTGGATACCATTTGGGAAATTCCATTCAAGTGGTAGTTTAGGAATGGGAGTTGAAGTCTGGAGATTGGTGGTCCTTGCCGTTCTCGTATTGTTGTTGAGAAGGTTACCCATAATGATGGGACTGTATAGATGGATACCGGACGTGAAGAATTGGAGGGAAGCCGTCTTTACTGGACATTTTGGACCTATGGGGATTGGTGCCATCTTTATATCGACATTAGCGAACGAGTTTTTGCATGAGCATGTTGCGAGTCACCCTTTGACGACGACGGGCTCAAGTTACCAACGACACCAAATCGAGATGGTTATGGATATGGTCCAACCTATCGTCGCATTCATGGTTATATGTTCCATTACTATTCATGGATTATCGATTCCTGGATTTAGTCTTGGGAAGCGGGTTCATAGTATTTCTAGGACCTGGTCGAGGAGGGATACGACCGGAAGTGGACGTGCTGGCGCACCGGATTGGACGAATCAAGCGAGGTTAGTTACCAGGGGGGAGGATATTGTTGTCAATCGGGATTTGGAGAGAGGAGAGGGAAGAGGGGTGCCTTTGGAGAAATCGATGACGATCATGAGTCTGCGTACACTCAACAACAGCGGCAGTGCCGATGGACAGAAGGAAGACGTGTTAAAAGAGGATACCATTATCGAAGAAGCGAAATTTCAAGTTGATCTTATTTCCGCTCCTACTTTTATTTCCTTTACCCACCAGCCTGTGGACCAGGAATACCAAGATCATCCAGAGGATCACAGAAACCAATTACCACCCGACGGCGAGCATCATCAAACTAGTGAATGGATAGAAGGAGATCAAAGAGTTGTGGAACACCGGTTGGGTACATTTGGCGATGATGTACACTTGGCGTTTTCTTCCTTTTTTCGATTTAACTGATCTTTTTCGGTATGTAGGTGGAAGTAACAGTGCTTGGTGAATCACCTAGCCATCGCATTGACGGGGGCGCCGGTACGACTTCATGGACAGGTAGAAAACTCCCTGAACCGGAGAGAGAAACTGAAGAGATGGGGCATTCGATGAGAGACGGGGTGTGGAGGACTTTCAATATCGGGAGGAGACATGGTGGCGGTTCTGGCGCTGGTGGAATTCCTGCTAGAGGTGGCGAGATGGAGGACAGGACGAGGATGAGGAGACCGACTACGGCTGATACCCTCGTGGCTGATGAAAATATCGATAGACATTCAGTGTCGGCTGGAAGTCATTATTCACAAGAGGAGGGTGCTATTGCTGCTGCACCAGCGCCAGAAACAGCGACCGGAGGCGACACGGGAGATACGACACCAGCAGCCGTAGCAGTAACAGGTGGTTCATCAGCGCAGGCTCCACGAGAACGCAGGAATAAGCGAAGATCGAGTTCCTTAACACGTCTACCTTCTCGAATTGGTCAGAACCAACAGGCTCCTCTTGGTAGGGACCGTCGTCCTCTGAAAATAACCTCAACCGGTCCACCCGATATTGTCAACTTGAACTCGGATACTCATTATCCTGTTCAATTTTACGACAATGATGATTCCGACGCTGCCAACACTAGTAATGCGGATAACGGGATTGCAGAAGTTCCAAGAGGACGTGAAGGTCGCCTGGGGATGAATAAGAACACTACTAGAATGCCTAGGACAATGTCTGGATCTTCTCTCACCTTGAATCCTGGGTTAGGAATGTTAAGAACGTCAGCAGGGACAACAACTCCGACAGGATTATCTTCATCCCCGACTACACCCCTCCAAGGTTCTCCTTATTTGCCACCTGCCACTCGTTCTCGACCAAGGACTGCTCCTACAAGTCCCACAACGTCGACGACGACGATATCTGCATCAACTGCACCTCTCGCTTCTATACCTATATCCAGACCTGCAACGGCTGATAGCAATAGTCTGATTCGACATCATAGGCTGGATTCTATCCTTGCTAGCAGCACCGCCCACTTGCGCCAAGGTCATCATCGTACACCAACAAGAGAAAGTTCGCCTTCTAGATCTGTCCGATTCATCGACTACGTAGATGGAGAGAGTGGCTATGTTGGTCCATCGGGACCTATTCGGGACAGTAATGGTGGTGGGAGTAACGGTAGTGCTGGCAACGGAGGAAGGACAGTGCTAGCAGTGGAAATCCCGCCACCGTTTCCTTCTATCCCTAGGTCTTATTCGTTTTGTAAGGATAAGGATGGGAATGGGAATGGGAATGGGAGAACTCTGGTTGATAGTCCGGTTGAAGAAGAGGGACCGTTGAATGCGGCAGCGTCGACGATATCCGCGAGCCGTCCTCTTACGCGTTGATTGAGGGACTTTTGATGGATGGGTCGATGGGTCCCTGGAAGCCTTGGCCCTAACGATGGGGATGAACTTGATGAAGTTATAGATATAGACGACATCGAGACGATGATGGGCGCTGATGACCACTTGTTCTGTCTAACTTTTTGTTTGTTTTTTCTTCTCAGTGCGACTATTGCGTATTGTTTCCGCTTCGATTTACTTGCCCCATTTCATTTCTCCATTCTGAAATACCAAACCAAATATCCTTCCTTTATTCTTTGTTCAGTGCTAGCTTTTTGTTGTTCTGGTTTTTTTTTTCCATGATTACTTCCATGTTTGAACCTGGATTTTCCGATTTTTCAGGAATCGTGAATATGATTTTATATCCGGATTGCATTTAATTATTTCTGGTTTCAGTGGTTCGTTCGGTAGACGGTTAACTCTGGGCATTTTCTTCTCCCTGCCACTACCTCGTACCTGCCATCTTTTCCGTTTTCCTCCCTCAAATCTCTCTATCTCATTATTCAACACAATTACAACGATCACATTGAAAGGAAACACATGAAACCCCTATTGAGGGGAACCCAAACTTGACGGCTTTCAACGTTAACCACTCGGATCCATCCACTCGCGATTTCAACGTTTTTCATAGCGGCTGTGCAGTTTATGCTTTCCAGATGCTCGCAGGCTGGCACAAACGCTTTGAGTTACGACATCCCGAGATTATAGCATCAGATGCAATAAGTATATCTGAGTGTTGAGCCCATTACGCATTGAAGAGATCATTTCCGACTGTAGAGTTGTGTACCATACGTGTAAGGGTGACATAGCCATTTCGGGCGGTGCTTTGGGGGTGTCCATGAGCACCATGACCAGAATTTAAAAATAAAAAATCGAGCCCGTGTGGTTTTTGAATCCCGGTGGCACCTTGGGTCTGTCAATATGAGTTTAGCTGTAACTTTCGACTTGTTTTTGTACTATTATTCTAGTAGTACCTAAGTCCTCCGTTCCAGAATGACCGCCATGACCTCCTTCCATTAATTCCAATTGCGAACGGCGATTTCAGCAAGTTCCCTCGTGAACTGATCGCCATGAGCAAACATATCAAATGTGGCACCCCTCACAGGCTCTACCTTGGTCCCACTGCGCACCAAAGTAACCCAACGGCCCATGACGAGAAACCCACGAAGATTTTCTTCTCGTAAAGGATGTTCCGCCAATCGATTCATGTATGTCATAATCTGTGTATGTGCTTCTGACGCAGTCTCTTCATCTCGTTTGACCTCTACAATGCAAACAACCAAATGCTGGCGCAGGCCTCCTGGCTGTGGTATCACCTTGACGGTGACAAAATCGGGGAAGCATTTCTCAGCCTCCGCCCCAGCTACCATCTACGCTGAGACTAACTCAATCACTTCAAGAAGATCAGTAAACTTACGAAGGTCCCTCGATTCATGCAGGGCTTCCGTGGATCCAAACGATATGTTTCTCAGATCTTCTTCAATCTCACCAGCTTCCATAGCCCTTCGAACGATAGGCTCTTCGAGGAGGAAAGAGAGAGACTAAGGGGGTGTTCAAGCATCCAGACAACGGGTTCTCGTAATGAACATCCGAGCTGACGGTCGCCTTAAGATGATATGTGGTGCATCGATCAATTTGAGTGATGAGGATGGCGGGCCTCCGAACTGCAGGTCTGGTGGTAGCTGAATGTAACAAACTGAATAAAACTGGAACACGCCGGAATTGCACACGGCACAACCGTTGGACTATCTGTCCCATTTTACCACCCTTGGTTCCTTTACTAATGAGTACCCGTTACTCCGGCGTACCAAGCCGGGTCGGCCATGCTTCTACTAATCCGTGACGGGAACCGTAACCGTCACACTGAATTGGTGCATCGCTAGTAGCCATGTGATATGAAACGTCAGAGAATTGTGACCACGGCCCAGTCGACGATATCGAAGGCGCTTATAAGTCATCAGATTTGTACAACAATGAAACGCACTGACGGTGACAAGTGACTATTGTTTTTACTACACCCATTCATTCGGTTAGTACTATGTTAAACATTGTGATTTGGCGATCTCACTATGCAGAGTAGGTTTCTGTTCATGGACTCTGAACCAGACTTCTCGCGTCCTCCCACCATGAAACGATATCCACGTCGTATACGGATGGGTGGCTTCTTGATGAATGTCGAAACCGCAACAGCATGGGCGTCGCGTTTAACGGGTAGAACACTAGACCCCATCCGAAATAGTCCAACCATCTACAACGTCATCTTACAAACAGTCAGACCATACCGAGTGAACTTTAAGCCTGTTGGAGAAGTCGCAGACGTCAGTTATATGGTCATCACTCAATCTGCGTGGTTCAAGGGTTATAAGGATATGGATCCATCACTTATTCCACACTTTGAGGAGGGTGAACGAGAGGCTGTGGCTCGGACGCTATTACGCGAACAAGGTGTGTCGCTACTCTTATAATCTAGGATGTAGCCTGAAACTTGTTCGGACAAGGTGTTTACGACTTTGAGTTCACCACCATCCTCTGTTGATCAAAGTGTCTGAGTCAAGGCATATCACACTAACTCTGTCTCGTATAGGACATGCTTCGCAACCCATTCTCTTTCACCCACCCTCCTGGCACCTTGTAG
>Ga0193742_1001532_pt1 | contig 13925 bp, 13 predicted proteins | sample L2c1metaG_FD_165511 | JGI IMG/M metagenome (GOLD analysis project Ga0193742, IMG submission 165511) | Soil microbial communities from a riparian zone of the East river system, Colorado, United States - L2c1 | ecosystem: Environmental > Terrestrial > Soil > Riparian zone | place: USA: East River... | reverse complement strand
AGTAACAGATGATCGTCCTGCCGACACCCTGCTTTACACAACTTCTGTGGTCAATACTCCGTCCAGGGTTGACATCGACATCAAGCTGGCGCGCGAAAGAATGATGAGTATCGTGCTGGATCCTATTCAGCAGGAAGCTAGGACGGTTCTGGAGGCGATCAGATTCCGAAGCTCAACCAGGCACCAGGGACCGTCCCGCCGCCGCCGACATCGCTGGCAGGCTCGCAGCCGTTTCAGGAATTCTTGAAAGTGTACTAGTGGTTATAGACCGTTATTTGCTCGATGATCTGCAGTTCCGATCTGGCAGGAACGAATAATCACCGGTAGCCTCCGATTCGTCGACAACGAAGAGTTAATTGATGAGAAGCGCGTGTGGGAGGCTATTCGTACGTCTGGCTATTTTTTCGGTTGCTATGCACAAAGGGTGTATTTTAGAGATAACCGGGACACTTGGACACTCGCCTGCGAACCACTTGGAGGTATCGATGGCACGAGCAAGGGTTTTGGTTGTTGACGATAACGAAGCCATCCGTTTGAGCCTGGGCGCCATTCTCGAAGATCATGGCTTCGAAGCTACCTGTGCCCGCGACGTCAGTGAAGCACTACGGTATATCAGCTCACAAAAATACGATGTCTTGCTAAGCGATTTGCACATGCCTGGCGCCGGAGACGGCCTCACCGTGGTGAGTGCCATGCGTCACGCAAATCCCGAAGCCGTGACCCTGCTGTTGAGTGCGTTTCCTGAGATGTCCGCGGCGGCCAACGCCATCCTGATGCAGACGGACGAGATCTTGGTCAAGCCGATGAATGTCCCCGACCTCATCCTTGCGATCACACAGCGGCTCGCCAAGGGACCGCTGCACAAGCGCAAGGTAGAAACTTTGGCCACGATCCTGGAACGTACTACGGAGGCCGGCATTGCTGATTGGTATGAAGGGGTAGAGAAAGAGGCCATTTTGATGGCGGTTCCTCTCAGTCGCGAGGCGCGTTGCAAGCATCTGCCTCAGCTCTTCCGTGACCTTGCAAGGCGTCTGCAGGCCTTTGAGCCGCTTGGTACTAAGGAACTGAAGTCCGCCTCGGCTTCGAATCATGGGCTGGAGCGGCGCAGACAGGGATACACCGCCGCGATGATGGTTGAAGAGAGCCGCATTCTTCAAGTGACCATCTTCCATACGCTCCAGAAAAACTTAGGAACGATCGACTTCAGCGTTCTGCTCCTCGGTGTGATGACGATTGCCGATGAGGTGGATTCGCAGTTGAGTCAAGCGATGAAAAGCTACATCGCCGAATCCGTTCAAGATGCCCTGCCTGCGTGATAGACAGTCATATCTGACGAATTAGTCTCAATCGTGTGCACGTTGGTGCTGACGCGAACCGTCGCAGCGAGATGTCGACTTTTCCAGCTCGGGAGAAGCCCGATCCAGACGATCCGGATGATCCACCGATTGATCCCGAATCTATGCCAAATCGAACCCAACGACCAATAAGTGAGATGGGAAGGTCTTTCCACCTCGTGGACATCTGGAGCCATTCCCTGTCCTCACTGTGAGGAGTAGATCGAGTCCGACATGCGCAAGCAGGAACGCAGCCTCGCATATGAGCATGTGACGTCGCCATCGACAAAGAGGCGTTCCTCTCGCTCTGGAAACTCGACGAACTTCCCGCTGCGACGAAGGTTTGCGCGACGCTTTCTGCTACGCGCTGGCGACGCCGAATCGCAATATCATTACGGACGAACACTACCGCATCGACCCCACCGAAGTGATCTCAGTCTAATGGTCAATAGGTGACGGTCGCGGTGATTGTATCGGTGTATGTGGCGGAGGTGACAAACTGCCCGGCCGGCAACCGGCCAAAGACACTGTACTGCACGGCAGTGCCGTTGCCCTGCGATACGAGGGTATCGATGCCCACGGTATTGCCCCAGTTTTGAGTACGTGGGCTGTCTCGGAATAGTGTGTAATTTAGCTTGCCCAAGGCAGGACTGGTCATTTTCCGGGTGGTCACGGTCGCGCCACTCGACGTCCCAGCACTGAGACCGATATTGAAAACCGTGAGATTGGTGCAGTTAACCGTAACGGCTGAGGAGGCGTCGATCAGTGAGCCCGAGTAATTGCCGAAGTTCAGGGCACTCGCCGAGATCGTGCAGGAAGCCGGAACAACTGCTGTAACGGTGAACGTAGCGGTGACGGTAGTGAAGAGGCCGTTTGTGGTCGCAGTGACCGTGTCGGTGTAGCTGCCCGGCGCGATGGACTGTCCCGCTGTGATCTGGCCATAGACTGAGATGGGCTGAGGGGAGCTGCTGCCGGTGCCGGATACAGTATCGACACCCGGAGTGTTGCCCCAATTCGCAGTCCGTGCGGAATTTTGAAACATCTTGTAGCTAAGCGTGGCTCCGCCCGGACCGGTCATCTTTCGTGTGGTCACTGTCCCGCCGGTTCCTGTCCCGGCGTTGAGGCCGACTTTGTAGCCAGTCAAGACTAAGCAATTGACCGTCACCTGGGTAACGCCAGGTAGCGCCGTGCCCGTATAGTTTCCGAAGCTCATACTCACGGCCGACTCCGAGCAGAGCAGTTGCGCCGCAGCTGGAAATGTCCACGCGAACAGCATCAACAGCGCTAGTCCGAGCCCGCGCCTCATCGCTTTTGCTCCCGGCAAGGCAGGGGGCCAATTGTTGGGATCTCTCCCGGGATTGACCGGTACTGGAATAGGACAGTACAGCGACGACCGTCCAGGCCCTGTACGGAAACTTCATTGTGGAGATCAAGATCGTGAATGTACGCTTCGCCATCGTATCCGACGGGGACCGTAACGCCGGTCGCCCGCAGAGTGGCGGTGCTACCCATGGGCACCACCGCACCGGCCTCATTGACCAACCGCAGCAGAGCCCCATGGCTCATTTTCACTCGGAACTTCACCAAGACCCCGGAGCGATTCTGTGGCCGCACCTCACGCGCCGTGACATCAGCAGTAGCGTCCTGGGAGATGTCGGTCGGATCGATTGCAAGGCGGTTAATATCAAAGGCCCTCAGATCAGGAACCAGCAGCCGCCCCTTCGAGTTGGTGCTGCCAACGTTGCGGTTCTCCTGCAGGACCCGAACATGACCTAGCCCACCGCTGTCCACAACGGCGAAGCTATCGTTGACCGTGTTCGAGGCATACAGATCGCCACCGATCAGCGAGAGCGCCCCTTGGGATTCCAGATTCACCGTTGTCTGCCCGTTGTTAACGTCGACGCCGGCCGAAAGTAGGGCCCTTCGCGCTTTGTATTGTGCCTGGATAAATTCGTGTCCGCGAGGATCGGCCGACACATAGGCTTGATAACCCCAGTCGCCGAACGACACTGCCGACTGCTGTGCCTGAACTTGCCCATAACCACCACCCGTACCCCCACTGACACTGACGGAGCTGCGTCTGCCGAACGGAATTGTCACTCCGAATTGAAGCCCCCCGCCACCTCCACTGGCGAAGTCTTGAAACTCCGTGGCGTATACGACATGTGATGTACTTGGACAGAGTAGCTGGCAGAGAATACTCGGGAGTGCTGGGCCGGCATAATGGCTATCTGGATCGGACCAGAGGCGGCGTCGCGGTCGAGTCCCGCGTAGGCGATGCCTATAGAACCGAACAAGCCGAGTGCGAGTCCGAAGTTGGCGCTAAGCTCTCGCCGAGGGACAGGATCACCGTTCGCCGCGGCGACGTCCCGGAAGTTGCGATCTGCAAGCGTTGCTGAACCGCCGAGGCTGAATTTTCGGCTGATGCGCTGAGCGCTGAGAGAATATTGTGCGCCCAGCGAGAGGCCGCTGCCTGTGCTGCCGGCTGCGGCAAAATTGAGCACTCCCCAATTGCCGACTTGTACTACGCCTCCCGCACCCGCCTTGACCGTGCCCGGCGTGCCTTCAGCGCTGCCTTCGACAGTCAATGTCGAGGTGAGACCACGACGGTAGGTGGCGGTACCTGCTAACTTACCGTAGTCGTTGCTGACTGCGCCCCAGTTGCGTCGCACCGCGCCGGCCTCCGCCGAGTAGGTCTGCAGACCGGGCTTCAACAGCGCGGAGCTGGCATAGAAGGGTTGCGTCACCATCACCTGCTGACCCAGCGCGTTCGTCACCCTCAGCGAGATGGTGCCCGCGCCAGACACTACCGGGAGCTGTGGGATCTGGAAGGGGCCAGGATCGACTTGTTGCGAAGAAATGTAGCTGCCGTTCGCCAATACGTCCACCGTGGATGGAACGGCGGTCGAACCACGGATGGAAGGCAAGGGAAAGGTAATCAGATCAGGGCGCATGCTGAAATCGGAACGAATCTGCGCCCCTGTGAGGCGAACAGGGCGTGTCCAGACAAGGCTATCCGTGATGAAGTCCCCAATACTATACCGACGTAGGGCCACGGCATCGCCAAACGTATAGACCGAGTCGAGACGTATCGTCTTTTTTCTGGTAGAGCCGGTTGCGCCGCCACCAGCATAGACAAGCAATCCCGAACTTGCCACGCCCAACGGCGAAAAAGTACGTAAATCCAGCACTCCACTGGTACTGTTCCGACTACTGGCGAAGGTGTTAACGATGTCGTAGTTAAGCGTCATGCCCGTTCCACTCTCGATCCGGCGATAAATAATCGACCTTTGATCGACCTGTAGCAGTGTCGGTAGTAGCAGAGCGTCGGCAGCTGTGAGGTACAACGTTTGAGTCTTCTGATCCAGATGCCAAGTCAATCCCCGCAGGTCGGTCAGCGCCGCCAGGCCATCGGATTCAGTGTCGGGACAGGGGATACCACCCCGAGACTTGGTAGCCAGAGGTACGCGTAGACCGAGCTCGCGCAATTCGCTGCACCGTGCCATCAACTCGCCATCCCGTAGAGTAAACTCGCCGACTTTGTTGATGGAACGTCCATTGAGCTGTACATCCAGGAGCAGTATTTGATCGGCGGCGCGGACAGGTCGCGTCATCAAAGCCAGCATGAGGGCAAGAATCCCGCCATAGCCAAGCCGTCTGACTGCTGCACGTCCTGAATCAAGGAGCGCTGACAATGGGAACTTGCTGTTCGATGACACCGGCATCCGTGTGCGCTGTCATATGCACGGTTTCGTTTGAAAGCGGAGCGAAACCCTCCGCGGAGATGGGCCAACGCCGAGTAGCGCCAGCGAGAACGTAGGGCGTTGTGCCAGCTGCTGTCTTCAGCTTGCGTCCGTCGGTCGTCAAAAGTCCAACCTCCCGGATCGCTTCATGGCGACTGCCATCATTGATGGCGACGAGAAACATCTTGTCAGCATCGTGCTCGATGTGAAACCGCACATGCGGGAGAGCACGAGTCGAAGGTTGGGCAAAGATCGGAATGGACAGGCGCAGCACCACTCGCACCATCCCCGGCACAGCGGGCGGTGGGATCTGATCAAGCAAAATGCGGTAGGTGGCCTCTCGTCCCTGCACCGGACGGCGCAGCACGAGGCGCACAACCTGGGATGCTCCCGCTGCGATCGTGACTAGCGGCGGACTCACCAGCACAGCGTCCGAGGTCGTGAGCTGATCTTCGCCGTCCTGCTGATTCCACCCGTAGGCGCGAATCTGGATAGAAGTCTCGCTGTTTCCCTGGTTGATCACTGTCAGGGTGGCGGCACTCTGTCCTGGCGCCATAAGAATGTTGACGGGCAGTACCATCAACGACTGTCCCTGGGCTGAACCCGCCGCCAGAACAGCGACGAGAACAGCGACAGGCCCTAAGGCCGCCACCAGGCGATGGCATGCCGAGGTGGCGGCTTTGTTTGTTGTGGGCGTCATGATTAGTAGGTAACTGTCGCAGTAATCGTGTCAGCGTATGCACCCGGAGCGACATACTGCGCAGCGGCGGTCTGGCCATAGACAGTAATCGCCTGTGCCGATCCGTTACCTACGCCGGCCACTGTATCGGTGCCGACCGTCCCACCCCAATTGACCGTCCTTGCGGCATCCGAGAACATCGCATAGGACAGCAAGGCTGCGGCAGGACCGGTCATCTGTCGCGTGGTGACGGTTGCACCGGTCGCGAGTCCAGCACTGAGCCCGACATTGTAAGTCGTGGAGTTGGTGCAAGTGACCGAGACGGTGGAGGTCGAGTTCGCCACCACGCCGGTGTAGGTGCCGAATGCCAGCGGTGTAGCCCCGACCAGGCAAGTGGCCTGGACGGTGGCGCTGACGCCGAAGGTTGTGGTGGTTGCTGCTGCAACAGCCGACGTGGCGCTGAAGCTCAACGCCAAAAATCCGAGAACGAGGGCGGGTAATGCGGACTTCATGGAATACGAACGTGTCATGGTGTAGCTCCTGAAAAGTACGGGTTGAAAACTAGAAATTGAAAGGTTGGGCGGCTGCCTGCCGATTTCGGCTAACCGCGTACGCGCAGAATACATAAAGCGCGTTTCTGTTGATGGGCTGCCGATTTCCATACATTTGCTTTTGTCGGGCAGCAAAAATGTGACGCCTCTCTAGACGTGAAGCATCCGGGATGCGCTAGAAGCGCACGATGCAGGTCGATCGATGGATTGTCAGGAGAGGGGAGCTTTGCAGCTGAGCTCGGAGCCGGCAATGCCTATTGTGCTCGCACCCAAAGAGTAGCAGTAATCGAAATTTCGCCAAATACAACTTTGGTCTGTCGGACCGCGTAGCGGTTCTCTGGATTGCCCGCTGATGAGTTTGGAGAACAGCGATGGTCTGCGTTATGCAAGCGTTGAGTCCGGGGATTCTGCGCTTTTACTGCAAGGCGCCGGCAGGTTCATGCGCCATGTGAAGCTGAGACCGGGAACGGTCACAGACGCCGTAGCGCTATGTAGGCTCATTGATGCGGCATACTCGGATATAAAGGCGCGCGTCGAAAGCGGCTAGCTCAGAGATGCCTTGAGAGGTCGACGGCGGAATTTGAGCATGGTCTTTACTCCGGAGGCTTGCTGGTACCGTATTGTGGCCGTTGTTCGAAACACAACTAGGAACCATCGGCTCCGGGAACAAATCGGTTCGACATGACAAACGGAGTGTAGCTTCATAAGCTTCGCTCATTTGTTCTAGGTACGGTCAGTAGTGGCGCGCCATTGTCACTTCCCAAGGCCGCAACCCGCTCAGTTCTGCTCTGTAAGTATGCCCCTGCTCGAATAATGTATGTGGAGGAGCTACCGCAGTAAAGAGAAGCGCGATTGCAGCCCAGAAGCAAAGCAGGAACCGCGAGTTCTGTACCGATCGTCCATAGTTGAGTGAAGCTCGCTTCCTATTTGAGTAAACCTTCTACCGTCTCAGGGGATGAAGGTTGTGACAACAGAAAGCCTTGTATGCAGTCACAGTCAAGGTCTTGAAGTACCTGCATCTGGTCTTCATGTTCGACCCCTTCCGCTATGACTTCCATTTGAAGGCTATGCCCCATTGCGATGATGGATTTTACGAGCGAATAGCTGCGGCTGGATTCGCAGAGCTGCTGAATAAAAGAACAGTCTATCTTGAGAGTTGAAATAGGTAAGCGATGAAGGTGTTGCAAGGAAGAATATCCCGTACCAAAATCATCGACGGCGAAGCGGATGCCCATATCTGCCAGCTCCGTCATTCGCGGTGCGATCTCATCAATGTTCAAGACCACCCTCTCCGTAATCTCCATCTCCAGCCAACTAGGCTCTATGCCCGACTCAGAGATAACTTCTTGAACCTCGCTGACAAAATCGGATCGCATCAGTTGCAAGGGTGAGATGTTCACGGCGATACGGACAGGAACATCACGTTGCGAGTTCCATATCATTAGTTGTCGACATGCTTTCTCCAGCACCAACTTCCCTAGAGAGTGAATCATCCCGCGCTCTTCAGCAATCGCGACAAACCGGTCCGGGCTGACAACGGCTTCCTTCAGACTGGGCAGACGCAACAGAGCCTCCATACCCCGTATCTCGCGACTGAGATAGTACTGGAGCTGATAATGCAGTTGGAAGCCCTCGTTGTGCAATATTGATCTCATTTGAGCGTCGACGTCGAGACTTTCGACTATTAGTTTGTTGTTGCCTGAAGTTGCAAGTGCGTGCCGGTTTCCGCCTGCACGTTTCGCGTGATACATGGCTGCGTCCGCGCTTCTCCAGAGTTCAGCAGCGCCAATGCCGTGGTCAGGATAGACAGCTACCCCTATGCTGGCACCAAGAACAATCTTGTGACCTTCGATCTCAATCGGCTTCGAAAGAGCCTGTATCAACACCTTTGCGACTATCTCCGCTGAAGCAACGCTGTCTACTTCGCCTAAAACGATAGTGAATTCTTCTCCTCCCGTACGCGCAACAGTGTCCATTCCGCGTAGTCTTCGGGTCAGCAAGCTTGCCAGCTGTTTGAGACACTCATCTCCGGCCGCATGTCCATACCAGTCATTGATTTGTTTAAATCGATCCAGATCGAGACATATGATCGCTGCGCGTTGTCCTCGTTGCCCAGCCACGGCAAGCCCGTCGCCCATCCGCTGTTCGAGCAGAACTCGATTGGGCAATCCGGTAAGGGGATCATGGTGGGCTAACTGGAAAAGTTGTGCATGTACATGACGGCGCTCCGTGACATCTTCAGCGACGACGAATCTCCCCGCTCGCCCGTCGCAAGGCACATTGTTCGCGCGAACCTTTACATAGATCCTCGTTCCATCTTTCTTGCGATGAACGCAGACTATATCCGGATCCGTCATGTCGATATTGAGGATCGGTTGAACAGGAGCACTCTCTTGTGGATCACGAAGATCATTTACCGTTAGAGTGAGAAATTCCTCACGGGTATACCCATATTGACGCTCGGCACTCTCGTTGACCTCAAGGAAACGAAGGGACTCAAGGTCATAAATCCACATCGCCAGGGGGTTCCCTTCGAAAATTACTGGTGGCTTTTGCATTCTTGGGGAAGCCTTCTTGCTCATTAATCACTCTGGCAACATGGGTACCTATACTCACATAAGAACTTAGGGACTGTAATTGGCCCAAAAGTTGCAGCCGTACGCGCACCTACGTCGTTGAAGCTCGGAAGGTGGCCACCCTCTATCGAGTGCAATTATGGGGCCGGACAGATGGCTCCGACCCGTCAAGCAGCGCGGAGGATCCGCTGGTCGCAGCATGCCCAACCGCTCTACGACGTGTCGGCGGGTTCACGTCAGCCTCGCCGCACCGTTAGCTGGGTCTTGAAGCTGCCTTCGAGAGCGTATTGGGAGATCGTCAGCGGGGAGTCAATACAACATGGGTGGGACTTGCGTTTTCACGGGAGTCAAGAAACGAGTGCCATGCCGCGATTGCTCACTAAATACGCGACAGTGGAATCGTGCTACCAATGATCAGTCAGCGTTGCGCGCGGATAGTATTTGCGGACTGAGCCGAGTCCAACGTCGCCAGGTTGTTGACCTGCTCTTTACTGATGATCTGATAGTTGCTGTAGCGAATCGTCAATTCGGCGGTTCCACCAAGCCTGATCTCACTGATGCTGTGGTTGCGTACAGGGAGCCAGAACTCATTCACTTTCATGTACACCTGTTCGATTTCGCTATTCTTCGTCCAGAAGGAGGGGTTCTTTGCGGGTTCTGCCTCTAACCGGGCTACCGCAAAGTCTTCTGCATCCACCCAGATGCGACCTTTATAAAGAAACTTATCCTTCGTTTTGGGCTCTACGGTAAGCACGTACATCAACCCAGATGGCGTGTTTTCGTATCCAACCAGCGTGAAATTGTAATTGTCGCCGTTCAATGCAGTCTGCCTTTGAGCCTCCATGGCCAACGCCTCTTTTTCAGCCTGCAAGAGCTTCTTAAATACTTTGTCGATAATGATTTTGGACCCAGTCGCAGACCGAATCGTTAATTCCTTCGTTCCGGGTGATTGGTACTTTACGTCTACGACCATCTCCGCACTGCGGCCGCCTGGAAAACCGCGGTATTCCACCTGGTAAATTCGAGTCCCTAAGTAGGCATGGAGCGCCTGGGCCCGCTGAAGATTCCTCTTAACCAGATTTTCTACGATTTGTTCTGTCCTGAGCGAAGCATTCGCAACCGGGGGGAAACTGGCTCGTTGTTGTGCATTTGCAGACTGGCGTGGGCCCATGCAGAACAGGAGCGGCGGAATTAACAAAAGGGAACGAAGTATCAACGGTGTTGTCATTATGCAAACACTTGAATACCGGTTTCATTGTTCCAAATGACGCAGAACAATGACTGAGCTAAATAGCTCAGTTTGGCAGTGAAATAGAGGGACCCCATTAAGCTGTTGATGCAACCTGAGTGCCTGTAATCGCAGCCGCCTCAACCAGCGGAGACACCAAAGGGGCCGCGGCTTCGTCGGACACAAGCAGCGTTGCACTCTGCTGAATCTAATACGGGTATATCTTCACTCTGGCAAGAAAGAATCCCGGATACTTGCTCACTTCAAAATGCCCAACCTGCGCCGTGCTGAAGTGGTCGCTTACGCGGCGAAGAGCCACCTTCAAGCGTGCCGGAAATGGCTTCCTGCGCGGTTTTGCCTACTCCGCTTCGTAGCAGTGTTCAGCAATCCGGATGAAATGCCATCCGCTGCCCGGATCTCTTTATCCAGCCAGTGAGAATCTCCGGACTGCACGAAACTCAAACCTTCTCCGAACGCTTCCGTTTCAAGTTCGAGGTCGCCGGGTAGTCTAACGGACCCGCGTATGAGCATGGCTCGTTCAACAATACTGCGCATCGTGGCGGCTCATTCTTCCTGCCTCTACTAGTTAAGAACGGGCACGGCTGGAGGCATCGGTATGACCGCACCTGGCTTTCTCTGAAAAGCCTGCGGAGACGCCGGGTGCATCGGCTGGACGATTGCATAGTGAATCAAGCTGGAACAATGGACGCAAGCTGTTTCGTGGATGGGCTGATTGCTTTGCCGAGGACCTGTGGGAATGTTCTCAGGCACTCCGGGCAGGCAATCATAATGTACGCCTCGCCGGAAGGGTCATGTCCATTGCTCTGAATCCAGATGGGAGCCAACCTGCTGGGTAGTTGGATGGTCGGCCTCTGGTGGTGGGTCACGGCTTCCACGATCTGCAACAAGGAACCATGGCCGGTTGCTTTTTCGTAGAAAGCGTCAGCGGCAACCCCGGGTTGTACGCCGTCGCCCGAAAACGCACCGCTCATAGCGATTACATGGATTCCGGGAAACCGGCGACGGACTACCGAGAGAAATTCGAAGCCTGACATGCCCGGCATGTTCAGGTCGGAGAGAATAACGTCGGGGATCTCCTGCCGGATCTCAAACAAAGCAGAGAAACCGTCTTCAGCGGACCGCACACTATGTCCCAACTCCGTAAAGATGTGCGAGAGCGACATCCGGGTCGACGGCTCATCGTCTACGATAAGGAGTTTTATTTTCGCGTGGGGCATCGTTCACCTTCCACAAGGCTTCATACATAAGAGCTTTGGAGAAGTGTCCCATTTGTGCTCAATCTCATACTGTTCAATTTTGAACACAATTGCAGCTTTTGCGTCCGATCGGCCCTGGTTCACTCTTCGGATTTCCCTAAGAGAGAAGCACTTACGGCGTTTTGCTCGGGTAATTGATCGTGCAGAATCACATTAAGCAACGATTTGTGAACCCGAACGCGACCGTTGTATTCAATGAAGCCGAGCTTGCGAAAGCGATTCATGAAGAAGCTGACGCGGGATCGGGTCGTGCCGATCATTTCCGCCAGGGTTTCCTGCGTGATCTTCGGAATCAAGGTCTCCGGTTCACCCGGCTTACCAAATTCCGCCATCAGCAAGAGGATTCTCGCCAAGCGCTTTTCGCTGGAGTTAAAGAGCTGATCAACAAGGTCGGCCTGGATTCGCATACTGCGGGCCAGTAGAAACTTCAAGAATAAGTCGGAAAAGGCATGCTCCTCGTGCAGTACGCGGAGCATCTCTATGCGCTCAATCTTGAGCGCTGTACAGGCGGTAATCGCAGTGGCAGTCGCCAATCGAAGCCCGACCGCTCCGGCGATTGATTCCTCTCCAATGAAGTCTCCGGCAGAGAGAAGTGTAATTGTTGCTTCTTTCCCGTTTTTTGAAACGACAGTGAGTTTTGCACGGCCCTTCTGAAGGTAGAAGATGGAATCTGCCGAATTTCCCTGCGAAAAAAAAGCCTGCTTTGGCTTCACTTGGACGATTCTTCGTCCCAGTCCAGCGTTCGCCAGAAAGGTGGCGGCGTCGAAGGTTGTATTTTTTAGCTCGGTCATCTCAATATTCCCCTTCATGGAGGCGGTCTTGCCCGGGTAGTTCAGCAGGGGCGCGCCCGCGATCCGTAGTACAGGGGAAAGCCTACCAACACTATAGTTGAGAGACAGCAATTCACGCCTTGTTTCGCTGAGACCTGCTCATCGAATCGAGCGGCTACAGTATTCAATCTGTTCTGCTTACTATCGAGCAAAACTGCACAGCTTTCATATCTCCACGAACAGATACTATTTGGAAGAACTCCGATGAATCGTTTATTACGGTATCCGGCTCATCATGACCTTCGATCTCGCGACCCATGTTAGAACTGCATCCGAGTCTAAGGATTGTTCAGCGGATGTGCCAACGGCGGACAACGGGGCAGCGAACTCCAAAAGTCTTCCGCAAATATCTGAAATATTGGATTTGCAATGATCTCATCAAAACAAACAACAGCCGGTGAAACTCCGGCATCAAGTCCCCTATGGACGATCTAATTGCGGAGATTAAGCGACTTCTTGAAGAGGATGATCCTACGATAACTGTCCAAGAGTTCATTCCTCGGCTGAATGATGAATATTCAACTCTTGACGCTGACGAGGAGTCGTCGTGCTGCGGCGGAGTTAGAAGCGCATATCCGACTGAACGAGCTGGAATTCTTCACTCGGAACTGCATATTCAAGTCAGCTTCGTCTGAGCTTCACTTACTCCCGATTTGCCCGACAACTCGGGAGTAAGTGACGAGAAGAGCGTTTGGTATCACCCATCCCTTTGCTCTGACGCCCCAAGCGTTCGTGGACAAATCGCTTACGTCGAACAGAGCAATACGGCGAGCGAGTTTCCTACATAGGAAGCTTGGCTATGATGTTAGCGTGTTCTATTCGAAGCTCGGCCAGTTCTATTTCCAGCATCGATGTTTCGACAGGGCCGATAGATTGTCTACGGCCATCAATCATCGCTCCGCTTAGTCTCGACTGGAGCGAATCAATCAGCGAGTCTATTGACGCCAAACGCACTTCCGAGTTGGGGAGAAAACGCTGCATAGAGCCAGTCTACGCGCTTCTGAGGAGCTCGGTAGAGCGTTCAGCACCATGCCCAAGTCTTTGTTTCACAGCAAATGGACTCTAATCTCTTCCGCAAGGAAATGGTTGCCATGCTGTAAAAAGAATCTCATTATTCCAACTGCCAATTCGGGGCACATAGCCTTCTTATCGTGCCAACGATTAGCATGAAGCCGGGAAAGTGATACGTATCGTTCTCCGCTTCGTATCTAACACCACTGTAGCTGCCGATATAAACGGGGGCAACTCAATGTTGTTTTGCGCATTTTCCGGCATTTGAGTGCAGCGGAGTCCGGGGGTGAGATCGCTTGGTCATCGGCCATGTCCGCCGACAAGACGGCCGCAACTACCCACTCAACGAGTTCTTGACGCGATAAGCTTCGCTTGGGCAATCAACTCTGTAGTTTGTGGAATTATTTGTCGTAGATATTCTGGAATTATCTGTCGTACGGAACGAATGCTCCACGCGACCAAAGAGGACGTGAGTTTACGTAAGTCTCTGCTGAACAACGAGATCAGGTCCATAGTCCGACGAGAGCTACCTACGTCCAGACCCGACGCGACAAATAGCGGCCTAACGCTTACGACAGATAGTTCCTCAAGTTACACGCATGGATCACGCCAAATGATTCGCAAACCTACATGCTAGCCCTGCAATTATTTGCCAAAGTCGGGCAGATCGACGCGGCGGACCACGTGGTCCTGGAT
>Ga0193742_1001530_pt1 | contig 13934 bp, 14 predicted proteins | sample L2c1metaG_FD_165511 | JGI IMG/M metagenome (GOLD analysis project Ga0193742, IMG submission 165511) | Soil microbial communities from a riparian zone of the East river system, Colorado, United States - L2c1 | ecosystem: Environmental > Terrestrial > Soil > Riparian zone | place: USA: East River... | reverse complement strand
AACACCCTTTGTGTTTCCAAGGGAAAAACCCTTTAGAAATGACAAAACATGTCTAGAAATGGGTTTTTCTGGGGGAAACACCACCCAGTGCCAGCAATGATTGATCTGGCTGATGTGGCATGGTATTCACAAAATAACATGCATATTAGGGGTTCAGGTTGCCCGAATTTATATCTATTTTGATTCAATTAAAGTTCTGCAGTGGATTATATGAAAAAAAATTGAGGATCAAGCCACTCAGGATGGGATGGTTAGCAGTGCCTCAGGCTTCCAGGGAACAGAAAGGGCATTCTCTTTCTCATAGATCAACAGAATTCTTCCAATGCAGATGTCTTTTAAGATATTATAAGAGTATTCTACTTCATTTTTGAGGACTTCAAGTACTATCTGAATGAATAATACATGACCTTTTTGCCATGTCAGCAAAATGTCAGCGCTACTATGTCCTTCACACGAACGGTTGTATTTCACCCATTGTAGTACATTTAGATACATATTTCAAAGGAGAATTCAATTCTGTTGTCTTTTTTGAAAACGGAGGAGAATTGATGAAGCCACAATGTAAGTATTATTCCACTTCATATCCCACCTTGAGCCGATCTACTTTACAACTCTCAGCCTCTTCCCTCATAAATTTAATACTTTCTGATAGATATTCTCAATGAAAGCTTGTTAAGTATAAAATTGGGCACTTTGAGTAAGGACTTTTCAATATATACAATGGAGAAATCAATGTTCTTGAGAGCATCGCACAGATTCTTGCTTCCTTTCAATAATTAGCACACCTATCTGTGCAGATTTTCAACGCCAATATAATAGTCATATTTTCACTGGAAACGGGTCGAAACTGACAAAGGTATCCTACAAATATTCAAGATGGTTCAAAATCCATCAAAATTTACCGCATTTGGAAAAAAACCAATTTGCGCCCTATGTTCCCCAAGTTGCTGTAAGTTACCCATACTTGCATAGTGTTACTAGCTTGCGCTGGCTACCCCGCTGGTGACAGATACTACACTGCCCCTTTCCCCTCAATCATAACAGATTCACCTGACTGTCACCACAGTTTGCTTCCACTGATATCCTGAAATCATTGCTTTAGTTTTCACTGGCATTATAGCTCTCTCTTTGTTCTCTTTAAGGCCATTGCTACAGTTGTATTAGTTCCGTTGGTGTTGCAGCAGCGGTATCATCAATTGCAATGGGTCCAAAGTGCTGAACGCTCCCACAGGTTGTCATGAATGATGACAGAACAAGTCACTCGGGATGTTAGGGTATGGTGATTGGCCTGGCTTCGAGGATACAGTATGTCAGGTGAGCAGATGGTATCCTTCCGATCCCACATGGCCAAATCCTCGCCTCGGATCACCCGAATCTGTGACAGTATGGCTCCCAGGCGGTGATCCCCCCCGAAGGCTGGTAGGTGCCACATGAGTGGCTTTGCCTCACCTTGCAAGTTGCCATTCGGTGGGAGCAATGGGATGGAAGGATGGAGAAGCAACTGGTACGGAAGCCAACACACTCGCAATCAACCAGCTTTCTGTCATCAAAAATGCCAAGTCAACAATCATCACCCTTTGGGACCTACCACCAAACATTGCTGAGCAACCCACCACAATGTGGAGAAAGAAGAGCGACAGATATGAAAAAAAGAATATTCTTTTGTAGGGTCACACATCCGCTCGATGATCTTATCCAGAGTTCTCCTCCCTCCCTCCTTGACTAGTTCGGCTCCATGCTCGTTTGTTGCAATGTCTGAGCATCTGGGACTGCCGACTGCACCCGAAACATATCCATAGGGTGGTGGGCGCACTTGTAGGTCTGCACCAGGGCCACGCACTGACACCGTACTTACGGGTTATAGTGGGTTAATAGCTGCTGACACATGGTACTGTAAGCCTCAGAAGAGGCCATTTTTTGGTACAGCTATGGTACAAGAATTGACCATATGCACTATGGATATACGCCAGCTTAGGGCTGTAGTTGGCAGAGGGGCTAATTTAACAGTAAATTACCTGCATATTCAGATGAGGCGCTGATTCAAGGCAAATACAGGTGCACAGCTGAGGAAGGAACAACCAACTGATGTGTTGAGATCATTGCCAACTTACATGGCTCTTTTCAAACCAGCAATATTGTCTGAAACATGTGAACAAAACAAACTCCATCAGCCAAATATATGCAGAAAAGGGAGCAGGAACAGAGAAGCAGTAGAGGGCAGCAGTAAGTAATGAGGAACAAGTTGACAAACTCTCAGAACACTTGGACTGAACGCTATTAATATTCACTGTGTTTTCCTGAAATATCCACCTGAAGATACAGCTGTTGATATGGGTGATATCAGCAATATTTTTGATATAGAAGGTATCTGAAGTTTGAACGCATTGATATGCCTGAGATAGGCATATCAGTCAAATGTATCCATCAATTGATATTAAGCATATCCACTAGTAACCTACACTTTGTACAACAGGCTAGATATATAGGCTACATCTAATGTTGCCACCGGCTCAGCTCCAATCTGAAAGCCATCCAGCTGAGCCGTTTTTGTATGCTAGCTGAGTCATATTACGGCTTGCAGCTCTAAATCTGGTGGTCAGCAATCCCCAATATAGCTGTGGCAGGGCCGCATCACATGTTGTGATCACTTGTGTCACAAACCTTGACCCACAATGTTTTTGGGGAGTTCTCCACCATTTCTCAATGGATTCTCTCCAAACAAAGTGGGTAATACAGTGTGAATATATTGTGAATGTCTCTTATACCCATAGTAGCACCAAAAAATCCCTAAATTTGTGACAAATGAAGCTCAAACACAACTACATTACTGATTTTAACTCTCCACCAGTTCTCAATGGATTTTCTCCAAAAAAAATGTGTAATACATTGTAATCATACTATACATGTCTCTTTTACACATAGTAGCCCCAAAAAATTCCTAAATTTATGATACAACTACATTACTGATTTAAACTACTTGTCATTTACCTCCTCTTTTCAAGGGTCACTGGCAGTCTACCAACCACTCCCTCCATCAGATGAGCCTGGGAGACTAAAATCAAACTCTTCTCCACTGTCATCTTCTTAATATCCAGGGGCTACATGTTCATCTGGAAGTGCCCATTTCCCTTCATTAAATAAATCAATTGCTTTCTTGATTCCATCCTTAATTTCTCCAACTTTGGCCCTGACCTTCAGATTTTGGACAGATGATCCCTTAGGTTATCCCCCTTGAGCTTGTCAACTTGATTTTTGTCAAAAATAAGTTCAACCCTTGCAACACGATCTGCAAGCTGGACTGCTTGAGCTACACGCTTCTTTTTCTTTGCTTCCTTCACTTCAATCTTCTCCTCTGTGTGTTGAACTATTGCAGCTTTTCTTTCTTTCTCCTTTGTTGGCTTTTCACAAGCCAGTTATCTTATGTACTGATGAGTTTTGTCTGAGAACTTCTCTTTCATGAAGTCAGCAGTGTTATTTCGATTGAACATTGCTCGTGTATTATATTGGAGAAGTGTGAGTTGTGGCTGTCATTGCATCATAACACGGAAGGATCCCAAGGCTCCTTTATTGACATCATTGGTGGGGGGCATCCATGCATGGTCTTTCTCCTCCTCTGTTGCCTCATCAATCAAGCCACCAGGTGCATATTCAGATGAGAATTGCTTCCAGGTTTCCTGTGCTCCTTTAAAAAATGCAACAAGTGCTGGCTTCAACTGAGGGAAATCAGGGGCCAATTCATTGATTTTTTCAACAACCTCTTTAGAGTTCTAAGGTGTCCCATCAAATGTTCCAGTTTCACAAGAGACATGTTCCCCAACCAAAAATGTAGGATCCTCAATAATGCGATCCATAAATGAACCAATTGTTTTGTGCAAAGGGCCAAGGTCTAAGGCATTAAGGCTTGGATCTCCATGAATTTCTTTCATATAGGGGTGTGACACTGCTTGTGAATAAATTGCCATGACTGAAAATTCTGTTTGGGTTGGAATATCATGAAGAGCCTTCCACAAATTCTGTTCCATGTGGTTGAACTGCACTTTGTCTTTTCTGTTTTTAGCATAGTCAAGATATTCAACAAAGTGGTCATGATTCATAAGTAAGGCTGCTGATGCTAGGCAGTAAGATTGGAACCGTGTATTTGATGTGTCTGGAAAGGTAAAATCAGTGCCAACTTTATTCTCCCACCAGAGGCGGAATTGATCATGGTGGCCAGATTTGTCATTTTTGTTGTTAAAATATCACCAGCAAGCTTTGTAGCTTTAATGGCACCTCTGGAAGAGTTCTTTATGGCTCGATGGATAGCAGCTGAAGTGGCATTGTTATTGCCACCTGCATGAGTAGCATCATTGATTACTGCAGCATTGAATTTGTTGGGGAGCAAAATGGGGGGTTCTAGCCCATTCTCTTCCCAGAATTTGCTGAGTGCAATATATCCACCAAGGACTGTATTTAGATTCTTGTAACAGCCACAGCCTACCCATATGAACAGCTTGAAGAGTGCCTTTTCCTGATCTGATAATTTCTCAAAAGCATCTTTTCCTAGGTCTGTTGTAAGCTTTTAAAGCATTTCTGATTTCAGCTCCTTCTGTGCAGCTTCATCGAGTGCATTCCATGCTGCCTCACCCCCTATTTCCTTCAACATCTCCTGATTTGCATGGACATAATGAGGCATGAGTTCATCAGTAGAGTCATCAATAATCTGCTTTTCCCCTAAGATCTGTTCAACAGCAGCTGTCTTTTTCTCTCCCACAAGCTTGAAATCTTTTTTCTCCTTCCCACAATGATCAGAGCTCATTCCAGTAAGTCTGACAAATATTTCAACAAGTCGGAGAAAGCTGTCTGACTCCTGTGCAAGAGGGCTAACATTGAAGATATCTGCTATATTTTGCAGTTCATCATCCCAGTCATTGACAGCTTGTTCACTGCTTCCATCCAGTGAGGTTTGTAATCCAAGGAAGTGAGTGACATGGACTTTGTTTCCATTTTTGTCTGTAACCAAATAGTTTACATGTCGAGAGTTTAGTTGAGGTTTTTGTGGCCAGTTCCATCTGAAATGAAGGTAAGGCCTAAAAATAATCATCAATATCAATCAAAGATTGGAAATATAATTCTCACTGTCAGCTTGATTGATTTCATATCCAAGCTGTACACATGCTGCATAATACCCTTCTCTTATGATTCAGCCTACAGTTTGGGAGCTAAGATGGCCAACTGCAGTAATTCCTGCAGTTTCCAAAACTGCTTTGATAATATCCATAATATGTTCTTGGGAGCAACCTGCATGTGTAAGAGTGCGGACCAGGTTTCAAACCTCCTTGGAGTATACACCCTTTTGCAAGAGATAGAATGTTGTACTCTCTTTTACAACTTTGGACTTAGCCCGCCGAACAGCATTTTCTTGCTTTTTTGCAGAATGTGAACATTTTTGCTTCAGATTATAGATCTCTGATTTTGACCCTTTCAATGCAGCCTGTGATTTTCTGAGCATTTCTTTTGAAAGTGCCAGTTCTTTTGAAAAGAGCTGGATATTTGACAAAAGTTCAGCCTGCAATTGACTATTGGCAAATTCAACCTGCTTCATCTCACTCTCAGTCATAGCTGCAGATTTTTCAAGCTCTCTCTGTTTCTGCAGTTGAATTTCCGTGGTTTCCTTCAACTGGGAAATAGTTTCAGCAAGAACCTGTTTTTGTTTGTCACTATGCTGCTGGGCATGGTGTTCAGTCCTTAAACTCTGGTAGGTGCTTTTAAAGTGATCATGTTCAGCTTGCAGTTCCAATTTCAGCTCAGCAATCTTTGAATTTGCAGCATCCAGCTCTTTCAAGAGCCTTGCACAAGTCTCCTCTGATTTTTTGAGTGCAAGTTCAAGCAAGGTGATCTGTGTCTTAAGATCTGACAAATCTTCCTGGGATACTGAAAGAGTGCTAGCTATATTATACTGAGCCACTGAGGAGTCCCGTGACTCCCTTGCTTTGGCAAGAACTGCCTTCTGTGAGTCAGAAACCTTTTTAGGGGGCATAGTCACAATAGTATCACAATAGTTCACTGTTGGAGTTATAAATTCATCATTGGATGGACATTAAGCCATTTTATTTGACTGCAGCTCCTCAGGAAATGCACTTACAGGAAGGCTAAATGCCAATAACAAATGATCTTACCAATCAGAATGCAATCAGATGTAGATCTGAGCTGAAAGTATTAAATCAGATAATTTAAACATGTTTTTAACAAGATCACAGACATCACTGGAGTGATCAACAATCTGGGGCACACAGAATGGGCAGTGTTGAAAATACAAGCTATGAAGTACAAGTTTAAGTTGTAAGATGGCTTATCTGGTCTATCAGGCTATTTTTGGCCCACAGAACTGAAAACAGCTATAGACAGCCCAGGAAGTGATGTGGGCATTCATGTCAATAACAAAATATGATTCTTTTTCAAATTAGGACAAAACATACAGATTGAAAAAAAATTCCAAGCTTCCTAATGTGGCAAAATGGTGATTTTTCATGAATATCTCTGGAAATACCTGCCAGAAAAAAATATATTTCTTGTACAAATTAAAGATATTTAAATTAGAACCATTTTGTGTCAGCAAAATTAGTTGTGAAAATGACTTCTTGGGCTGTCTATAGAGGTACAAGTTTGGCCCTGCATTTTTGAAGGGCATTCTGCCACACAGCACAATGGAGGGGGTATATATATATATTACTACTTGTAATACATTGTTTCAAGACTTATAATGTCCTAAGGGTCCGCAATTTCAACAGGCAGCATGTGTGGAAAGTGAATTTTGAGTGGGTCACTCATTTTTAGCATGTGTGACATGCACGCTTGATGTGACGGTACATCACAATGGTGGAGATTGCCGTCCCCCACTAAAGTGGCTCGGCTTGCCAAATGGGGTGGCTCTGAGTGGCTCTGAGCAGCTCAAGCTGTTTTTACATTGCCAAAAAATGGCAATGTAATCACTCACACTGTTTTCTTGCTTCCTGCCACTTCCCACCACCTCTGAGACCCCCAGATGAGCATGGATGGCTTGTCTGGGGTAATCTAAACAATCTCCAAGTCGAGGTAAGCCCTTTGAGGCCCATCTGGACTGTTTGGCTTACTGTGAGGCCATTTACAAAGTCCAGATGAACTCTTCTGGCCTGTCTTTAGTTTTATTTATCTTTTTCTTTTTCTATTCTTGCTCTGTGGTGAGTTCATCTTTATATGTATGAATCATTTCCCACCTCTGAAACTTACCAGATGACCCAGATGAGCACCCATAAGCTCGTCTGGGTCTTCTCATCTGACTCTCTGACCCTGTCCCCATCTTAACCGACTCTCCCTGATCCAGACAAGCTACAATTAATTCAAACATAAATGCTTGACTACTATCAGTTGCTTCAAGAGTTCAGTTTTGGCAGAGCCTAAGAGAGCTTAGGGTGGAGAATGTTCAAGGAAGAAGCAGGGTCTATTAAAGACTAGTTGAGGAAAAATAGTCTGAGTATCTGGTTTATATACAAAGAAAAGTGGCTATGCATAATTGCACAAGGCAGTGCACAAGGTAATAATAAAGCGAGGCAATGCAAGAGGTAAGAACGAAGTAAGAGAAATGAAACAACCCCAAGTGAGAAGCGAGGCTATGTCTGTCAAGGCGAAATGTCAAAGATAGAAATGAAAGGTATGTATGAAAAGAAGTATGAATGTGAAAAAGTAAAAGTACGTGTGTTCGTAACACTACCCCCTTTTTAGACTAAAAGACTCTGGCTTTTTTGAGAGTGGAATCAGAGATGTCTGAAAGTGGTCGTCCTGCTGGGTTAACAGCCCTTCCATTTGGTAGTTGTCGCCATTCTCCAATTTTAGGGCAAATGGGTAGAGAATGTCCAATAAGTCCACACCAGTCGCAACAGGTCTTGGTACAATTTTCTGAGTAATGACTGTCGGATCCACAACAAGCACAGAAGATGACTTTAGGGCAGTCTTCTTCAATGTGTTTAGCGATTGTCCCACAATGGGAACAGCACAGGGTCAACTGGGCGAAAGAATCAAGAGAAGTGTTTTTGTCGAAGGCATCTATGTCAATTGGGGTGTCTTTGTATCCTATGAGTGGTGTTAGATAAAGAGAGGATGAAGACAAGGGGGTTTCAGGATTATAATTAACCATATAGGGTTGAATTTTTTTTTAAGGCTTTGCCAGCTGGACTAACTAACTAAGTGTGAGAATAACATACCAAAAAAGGAAATTTATATGTCGGTCATCAACAAGTAAGTCACTTTATGCTTCCAGCCTTTGTTTGCTACCCTTCCCTTTGCCCTGCTACTCTTACAAGGCTCACAAACCCATGTGGGGATCCTGCGCTCAAGACCAACACACTCTAAGTGATACTAGAAGAATTGTAAGCAAATTATGCTGGCTCCATAATTACTATTAATTTACTCCACTTACCCAGATTGTTTCACACCCTCGTTGTCTGCAGTTGGTCATCAAAAGGATCGGAAGGTTGAAACTAACATTAACTAAGGATTGGAGGCATTTCACACCAAAAAGTGGGTAGGTCGAAAAAAAAATTAGTGGCCTGATGGCTGGACTAACTAACCATCCCTATATGGCATTCCAAAATCTGGAAACCCCCTTGGATGAAGAAATAGAAATGGCATTTTTTGAGGTATAGGGTATTGGTTTTTGTTCAGCAATTCTTCTGTGGGGACTAGACTTAGAGAGAGTGATGGAATGAATCTTGACTTCTCGTTTGAGGGGTCGAAGAGGTGGAAGAGGTCCAATGGAAATAGAAGAAGGAATGGAAGAAGAAGATGATGAAGAGGGTGAAGAAGGCGGTTCAACGCTGTGTCTGCATCATTGATAGAACTCTTCTTCAGGAAGATCTGGTATCTCAATGATTTCCCTTTGTCTAAGGGAGTCATATCGTTCTTGTCATCAAGCTTAAAAGAAACCTCAGAACAATAGCACCTATGAAACATCCTTGCAACCTGTCCAGGGATGGCAATGTTTATTTCATTATCTTATTCATCAGACCTTTTTCTAATCATTTATTTTAATTTTGGTATCATTTGATTCATGAATTCTGTTTATTTTTGTGTCTTTGTTTTGTTTTTTCTTTTCATGGCTACTAGTTTCTGGATGACGAGGACACTGCCATGTTAGGTGGGGCCACATGGAGTAGTGGGTCTTGGCCCACTTCTCCAGACATATCATGTTGACCTTTGGTTGACATATCACATGACTTCCCCTAGATAGACATGCATGTTCATAGCTAGACTTTATCTGATCCCATTGCATCTTGCACGTCTCCTCGCATTGTCTGAGCCAGCCATACACTCAGGACTTAGCTATTCATCATCTCGGCCTACTTCACCAGTGCCAGTCAACTTCAGTGCATGGAGAGTCTTGACATATTCTAGGGCTGTTCGCTTCATTTTGACACACTTGTTGTGGTATGTGTCTTCAAATGACTTGGAAGATATGCCGAGAAGACTGGCCAACTTGTCATGACTTAAATTTTCAGTTACCAGCCCTGGTTGATATTGTACCGGCACTTACATATTAATTAGCAACTGACCAGTGCTACTTGTGTATGCCACAAACGAGATGGATACCAGTCCCATCTCACTAGATCTCTTCTTCGCTGACTTTAAGAATTGATCAAACCATTTCTCATCTGCGTGTCTGTCACAATTATGTTAAACTGGTAACAACCAATACTGGTCCTGCTCCCCACTTACTTTTGTTGTATATCTTCTGGCAATCCATTCTTAGCCATCTTGTCTGCCTCTTCTCTCAGTTTCACCCTCTCTGCCTCTGTCATTTTATCCAGAAGATTTTTGGCAGCAGTCTGGCGATGTTGGAACCAACCTGGAGTATTTGTATCTGCGGTCTTGAGCTCTATGATGGATGCAATCTCTGGAAATACATCGGATTGCCATGTCCACCAAAGCATATCCGTTGATCAGTATCAACTACCTTGTGGCAATGGGATGTTTTTCTCCACCTGCCAAACCCGGAATCAATATACCAGTGAATTGGAAGGATGATCCTGCCAGGCACGTCAACCCCCATCAGATGTCAGATCATATTAACCACTCACAGCAGATGTTTTGAACAATAACAGATGAACGCGAACGCGAATTGTTTTACTTGACTCAGGTCACCCCTGATCAATTCCTCTCCTGGACCTGTGGGACGGACAACAACATATTACCCAATTCCATCCCTCACTTTGCTTAGCTATCCACTTTTACTCATTTCCATTCCCAAACACTGCCTCCTTTTGTGACTCATACTATTCCATGACTCATACTATGACTCATACTACTAAACCCTTGACCCTGAACACTGCCTCGTAGTTACTTATATAAAGAGCCCATACTTAGTCATAGTTCTCTAGTTTTGACCTTAGTACCTATACAGTTCAATCCACTATGCTTTGCTCACAAACCTTTGGAAGTGACCTTCGCTCGAATAGAACTTAACTCTTTGTTACTGTCTCTGCCCAGCACCGAACGCGAGTGCAAGCTAGTGATGCCTGTAACAGCAGATGGGTCTACACACTGTGGGCATTGGCTTATTAAAACAATGAATAAATCCAGAAGTTATTGAGAATATATTAATAATTTAGACAGTAAAATTTGGTAATTTAATTGGGAAGATATTTGAAATTTAATTTCTGGTTTACTCACCCTTTTCTTGGTGATTATATTATTAATATGATCCAAATATGGCTCCAAAATGATTTGGGTTCAAAGTGAGAATACATTTTAAATATATTCCTGATAAAAATAGCTGTTTTATGGTTGGATAAAACAGGTAGATTATTTTAAATTAAAGCAAAAACAAATAGCATGTCGAGAATAGATAGAATATATCTTAATGAAAACATATATCCGTACGCATATAACTGGACACATGAAGAATCAGCAAGAATAAGCGATCATGGAATAGTGATAGTAGACATACTAAAAAAGAAACTACCCTTCATAGGAAAAGGAATATGGAGAATGTACCAAGACGACCTAGAAAACACAGACTTTAAGAAAGAATCATCAAAAATACTAAAGAAAACACTCGAAAAGATAGAAAGAATGGAAAAAGAAAACGAAGAAGGAATACAAAAAGAATGGATGAAAACAAAAGAAGAAATAAAAAAAGTAACAACAAGAGTAAGAAAGGAAAAAAGAAGACAGTTAGAAAAAGAAAAAGAAAAAATGAAGACAAAAATAAATAAGAAAATAGAAGAACTAGAAGAAATAAACCCAGAAACAGAAAAAAAAAGTAGAGAAGAAATAAAAAGAACAAAAAAAGAAATCGCAAAGAAAGCTAAGAAAGAAATAGAAAAACTACGAGAGACAACTAGAGCAAGATACAGAAACAAAGGAGAAAAATACACAAAATATTGGTTTAAGATAAATAAAGAAAAAATAAACAGTAACATAATAATAGCACTACAAAATAAAGAAAAAACGCTAACAACTGAAACAAAAGACATGAAAGAAATAGCTCTAGAACACCACAGAGAACTACAAAAGAAACCAGAAATGACAACAGAAAGAAAAAAAGCAATAGAGAAACTAAAAAGAACAACAAAGAAAACATTATCAGAAAAAGAAAAAACAGACCTAAAAAAAGGAACAACATATGAAGAAATAAAAACAGCAATAAGAAAAGCACCCAATGGAACCTCACCAGGAATAGATGGAATAATATATGAGTTCTACAAAGAGAAAATGAAAGTAAATGAAGAAAACCAAGATAAACCAGACATAGTAAAAATTCTACACATAGTAATAAAAGACATAGAAAAAAACAGGATAGAAAAATGAACAAAGAAGACAAAAACAAGGAAAAAGAATTCACAGATGGAGTAATGCATCTACTATTCAAAAAGAAAGAAAAATGGAAAATAGAAAACTATAGACCAATAACATTATTAAACACAGACTACAAAACATACACGAAAACAATAGTGATGAAACTAGCAGATGTAGCAAAAAACCTAATACACGAAGATCAAGCAGGATTTGTACCAGAAAGGAGTCTATACGACCACACAAAGACAACACACATGGCAATAGAATACTGCGAAATAGTAAACCAAAATGGATGCATAATAGCACTAGACCAAGAAAAAGCCTACGACAAAATAGACCACGAATACCTATGGGAAGTACTAGAAAAATATGAATTTCCAAAAGAGTTCATAGAGAGAATAAAAGAACTATACAAAGATACAGGAAAAGCAATAATACTAAATGGAGTACTAACAAAACAATACAAAGTAAAAAGAGGGGTACACCAAGGTGACCCAATGTCATGCCTATTATACAACTTTGCAATAGAACCGTTTGCAGAAGCAATAAGAAAATCAGAACTAAAAGGAATAAAAATAAATGAAAAAGTAAAGTGTTAGGGCAACTGCGGACGACTTAGTTGAGATCTAGCAGGGGATCCTAAATATATATATAAACATAAAATACGACAGGAAAGCGCACCTAGCAGGGGATCCTAAAAGAAAAAGTGGAGTTGAAATAATAAAATGATGAAAAATAATGAAATGATGAAAAAGATGGAGAATGGTGAAACAGTGATAGAAATGTTATGTCACGTGATCATCGGACTCCGGTATCGGAGCCGCCAGTGCACTCCGTCTTGGACTGGTGACGATGAGGAGGAATATACAGAGGTGACAGAGAAATATCGGAGGAAATATCGGAGGACGCGGAGCGTCCCCTAACATAAAGAGACTAATAATAAGCCTATTCGCAGATGACACACTAGTATACCTAGCAGAAAAAGACAATATGAAAAAACTAGAAGAAATAATTGAAACATTCTGTAAAGCATCAACGGCAAGATTTAACCTGGGAAAAACAGAATACCTTCCAATAGGAAATGAAAACTTCAGAAAAGAAGTAATAAGAACAAGAAAAATAGGAAAAAATGAAATAGAAAAAGGAGTAAAAATAATAAAAGAAGGAGAAGCAATGAGAACACTAGGAGCATGGGTAGGAAACAAAAAAGACAATGAGATCCTATGGGATAAAATACTAGAAAAGCAAGAAGAATCTTTAAAAGTATGGAAAAAAATGAACATGTCGATGAAAGGAAAGAAATAATATTAAAAGCAATAGTACAGTCAAAAGCAATGTTCCTAGCAACCGTTAATGGGATGTCAAAAGAAATAGAAGAAAAGATGAAAAAAATGTTCAAAGACTTTATATGGAATGAAAAAAAAGAGGACTGATGGCATGGAACCAGATAATAGCACCAAGAGAAGAAGGAGGTCTAGGGATACCAGACATAAGATCAAGAATAGAAGCAATTGAAATAATGTGGATAAAAAAATGGCTAAGCCCAGAAGAAAAGAAAAAACCAAAATGGACACATATACTAGATGAAATACTAAAAGAGAAAATAGCAAAAGCACCAATGATAGACAATGAAAGCAAAATAAGCTGGATAAAACAAATGTGGCATGAATCAGAAGCAAAAGAAGCAAAAATATCAAAGGGAATAAGAAACATGTTAAAAATAGCAAGGAAATATAACATAACACTAGAACCACTAAAATTCAGCAAAGAAGCAAAAGAAAACGAACCACTATGGCATAACAAACTAATGACAGAAGCTAACTATCAATGGAACAAAAAATCATCAAGATGTATAAGACGCCTATCTTCTCAGCCATATCCATCCGGTATAGCATTTTATACGTGAGGTTTGAGGTTCAAGGAGACGAATCACATGAGTGGTCACGTTATTACCATATGCAGTAGCGCATGCGCATGCACTAGTCTCCGACAGTCTTACAGTATCTGATTGCGCTCCTCTCTTGTCGATGGACTCGCCCCATGCTGCACATGCTTTCAGATTACTGCACATCTCCACTATCGCCTGGGTGTCACCGTTCCATCATTACTCAACCGATAGCTGAATC
>Ga0193742_1001527_pt1 | contig 13949 bp, 8 predicted proteins | sample L2c1metaG_FD_165511 | JGI IMG/M metagenome (GOLD analysis project Ga0193742, IMG submission 165511) | Soil microbial communities from a riparian zone of the East river system, Colorado, United States - L2c1 | ecosystem: Environmental > Terrestrial > Soil > Riparian zone | place: USA: East River... | reverse complement strand
CGGTCGACTCCGAAGAGAAGCTGCAGCTGCGACGAGGCCTGCTGCAGGTTGAGCTGGGCGTTGTCGGCGTCGGACTCGAACTGAACCTGCTGGAGGTCGATGCGGTCGAAGTCGGTCTGAGTGATGTCGCCCGCGTTGAGTCGGTCGCGGCTCAGATTGACGGTCTTGCGGTAGTCGGTGAGGTTCTCCTCGGCGACGTCGAGCGAGGCCTTGGCCAGCAGCATGCTGGTGAAGGCGGCACGGACGGCGAGCACGAGCTGTCTCTGCTGGTCGCGATAGAGGCTTTGGGTGGAGTCAGCCATGGCATTGGCCGCGTCGAGCCGAAGGCCGCGCTTGTTTCCGCGCTCGAACAGGCGCGAGACGTTGGCCGAATAGAAGAAGGGGTTGCCATCCGGCTGGTTGGGGCTCTCGGGCAGGTTGATTCCCTGACCGTAGAGGGTCAGGTTAGGATTCTGGCGCAGCCCAGCGGTAATTTTGTTCGCATCGACCGCTGAGACGTGTTCCCGCGCGGATTGCAGCGTTGGATTCGCGGTAAGAGCGCGAGCCACGGCCTGCTGCAAGGTAAGCGGCACAACAGGTGGAGGTGCCGGGGGTGGAGCCTGGGCTGCGAGCGCTGACGCTACGGAAAACAGCGCTGCGCCGACAGCACGGAATGCTTTCGGTGTCATGCCTACCTTCAAGTTGAAACGATTGAAAGACTTGGGAAGAAGCGATCCGCTTCTCTGGAACTACGGGATTAAACGGCCAGGGAGGGGATAGGAGGAGGACGGACTCCGGCAATGCGGAGGAAGCCATCCATCAAAACGCGCGGAGAGAACCGCAGCGGAAACCGTGACAGGCGCGAGAGGAGAATCGCAGAACCAATAAAGAGCAGAGTGGTCAACAGACTGAAATCTAGAAGAGCCGCCGTATCATGCGTAAGTTGGAGAAGGGGCATCTCACCGCGCCTGACGACATGCTCGAACTCCGTTGGCCTGTCGATCGCGACAAGGTCGTCCGTCATGGAGATGACCGGAAGAAGGAGGACGAGGAGAAGAGCCAATGCGACAAACACATTCCAGGCGGGCTTTGTGCCGCCGCGCCGTACTCCGCGCACCCAGGTAACGATCAGGGCCAGCGAGACAGACAACCACACAAAATTGAAAAACAACTCCACGCTCCTCCGAGTATAGACCAGCTGGCAAGGAAAAACTGGAACCTAAGATTCAGAACAGGCAGAGCGCAGGTTAAAGGCGAAATCCCATCCGACGCGATGAGCTGCGGAGGGATGGGACTCTGTGCCTCTGAAACAAGTTACATAGCCGGTGGATGGTGAGGATCGATCTTTTCGCTGCTCTTTGCGCCGGAAGGGTTTACGGAATCGCGGAGCTCTTTGGATGGTTTGAAGAAGGGAACGCGTTTCGCCGGTACGTCAACCTTCTCGCCAGTCTTCGGGTTGCGTCCGGTGCGCGCATTCCTCTGCCGGGTGCGAAAGCTGCCAAAACCACGAATCTCGATTTTGTCGCCGGCCTTCAGAGCACCGATGACGGATTCAAAGAGTGTATCGACGATTACCTCGCCGTCGCGCCGGGTGAGGTCGCCGAGGGCGGTTACTTTGTCGACAAGATCAGCCTTGGTCATGAGCAGGTCCTTTCAATCAGGGAGGGCCGAGTAGACTACATCCGATGCGTCGGCATACTGGCTTGATTATAAATGGGATGCATCCCGAGGCGGAAAGGAAACCCGGCCCGGTCACGAAAGCCGAAGGGAATCAGAAGAGTGACGGGACCCACCCTTGAGGCCTGGCTGGAGGGTCGGCTGACCTCCGGGATAGGTAAGGACCGGTCCATCACCACTTATTTCCACATGAAGTAGAAGCCAGGAGCTCGGCTCAGCATCTGGCTGGGGTTCGGAAACAGGTCTTCGCCGTCGTCGGTCAGGATCGTAAAAAGGTTACGCTTGTTCTTGGCTGGCCGGACGATGGAGGGTTCGCCTGATATTCCCACATCATGAGCCGTATCCATCAGGGCGGCTCGGAAGCCCCCGATCCGGTCGATCAGACCCAGCGAAAGAGACTGTTTGCCCGTCCAGACCTGACCAGTCGCGAGGGGTCTGATCTTGTCGTCCGTCGTACTCCGGCCCAGGGCGACGTCGTGGACGAACTGCGAATACATGTTGTCCACCAGCGACTGAAAATAGACCTGTTCCTTGGGAGTGAGGTCGCGGCTGGGGTCGCCGGCGTCCTTCAATTCGCCGGCGGTGATGGTGATGTTCTTGAGTCTGGCCCACTTAAGCAGGTCGCCGTAGTTCATCCATTCCATGATGACGCCGATGGATCCCACGACCGAGGCTTCATTGGCATAGATACGATCGCAGGCGCTGGCAATATAGTAGGCGCCGGAGGCTCCTACGCTCTCCACAGACGCGACGATCTTCTTATGCTTCTCCTTTCGGATGCGTAGAACCTCGTGGTAGATCTCCTGCGAGGCGGCTGCTCCTCCCCCCGGGGAGTTGATATGGAGGATGATGGCTTTAACGGAAGAATCATCGCCGAACCTGCGCAGCTGGGTATCGACGGCCTCGGGAGAGAGGATGACGCCGGAGATATCAACGACCGCAATCTGGTTATTCCCAAGTCCCAGCCCGGAAGAGCTGCCGCCCGGCATCGAACGCATCATAAGCCAGAACATGCCGCTCAACACCAGACAGATTGCGGCAAACGATCCTCCGATCGTTGCGACATAGAACCACGGAGATCGGTTGGTACGGGGGCCGGGACGGTAGGGCGGAGGGAAAGGACCGGCGGCATAAGGATAGGAAGGCGTGGGGGGCATAGGCCCACTGCCAGAAGCGTACCCGCCAAACTGTGGCGGCGGTGGCGGAGGAGGTGGCTGCGGGAAATCGTCCGGCATGATGTGGAGTGTAGCAGGGAGTTCAGAAGCGCGGGTGCCCCAGCGAGCCGCTCTTTGAAGATCGGGCGGAAGTGTTGATAAATGGAACCCTTTGAATTGAAACGGAATTGGCTGTCCATACGTCAAATAATTGCAGTATGATGAACGGCGTTATCTGTAACACCATGCTGTATTTCAAGCAGAATTTTCCGCCCAGGAAGGCTGGCCCCGCGCAATGGCGCACCCTGAATTAAGTATTGTAATTCCCGCGTATAACGAAAGCGCTCGGATTGAACGCGCGCTGGACCGCGTGATGTCGTGTGTGGCAGAGCAGGGCTGGGATGCCGAGGTTCTGGTTGTGGACGATGGTTCGACCGACGACACGGTAGCGATCGTGCAGCGCTGGATGAAGACGCATCCGCGGCTTCACCTGGTGAAGAATCCCGGAAACCGGGGCAAAGGATATTCGGTTAGAAATGGTCTGCTGCAGGCGGCAGGCAACATCGTTATGTTTACCGACGCGGACCTCTCCGCTCCTATGGAAGAGGCGGAGCGCTTAATCGCCTCTATTCATAACGGGGCCGATGTCGCGATTGGATCACGCTGGCTGGATCGGGCGCGGCAGACGATACACCAGCCCCTCTACCGGCAGTTCTTCGGTCGCTGCTTCAACTGGATTACGCGCACGGTGATGGGCCTCCCGTTCAAAGACACGCAATGCGGATTCAAAGCCTTCAGGCGGCCTGTCGCGCAGATCATCTTCCGCCTGCAGACGATCGAGCGCTGGGGATTCGACCCGGAGATTCTGTTTATTGCGCAGAAGCTGAGATATGAGATTCGAGAGGTTCCGGTAACCTGGGGCCATGACGAGCGTAGCCGCATGAGCTACCTCAAAGACGGCATGAAGATGCTGGAGGAAATGGCGCGGATCCGCACAAACTCGCTGGCGGGGCGCTACGACAGGGCGATCGCGGCCATGCGGGATACGACCACGATGGTGACGGGCCCGGTAGGGCTGGCCTCCAAGGTGGGAGCTCTTCCCGCCACCCAGGACTCCGGTCCTTCCAAGTAACGATTCCAAGTGACAATCGGTTAGAAAGGAAAAGGTGAGGGCGGGTGCTCTTATCTTTTTCTCTTTTCCTGCATAAATCTGCAGGCTTTATGTACACTCGCCGTATTCATCCTGTTGAGTCCTGACGCGCTCTACCGCGCAAATCACATCAATGCTGGTCTTTGCTCTGTCTCTATAAGAGCAGGGCGTTGATCCTGCAGTGCCGCTCCTCTGATGGATTGCACGTCTGCTGATCTGTTGCTCTTTCCTTGAGTCGCCTTGAACGATAAGACGAACTAATTAAGGAGCGTTATGCATTTGAAGAGATCCCTTCGCGGGATAGGTGTGTGTGCAGTTACTTGTGCAGCCATGGTTATGGCAGGCTGCGGGTCCGGCGTTCTTCCAGGTTCCCTTTTATCCTCAGCCCCGAGCTCTTCGGGTTCTGGATTCTCTTCCGCATCGAATCCACCCTCCACGGGGACGGCGACTCCTTCGACGCCGACCACTCCTCCCGCAACGGGAGCGCCTCCGCCTTCGACGGGTACCTCGACGGCTCCTCCGGTAACGGGAACGACAACTCCTCCACCTTCTACGGGAGCATCGGCGGGAACGACTCCTCCTACGACCACATCGCCTCCGACTACCCCCCCAACAACGCCCGTCACAGTTCCGCCATCCGCTCCTGCTGCTGTCGCGGGAGAGGTATACAGCGGACAGCAGCGCCCGTTGAGTGGAGCGAAGGTGTCGCTTTATGCGGTGGGAAGCTCCGGATACGGAACGGGCGCAGGCTCTATCGTGGCCGGTTCGAAGACCGTGCTGACCGATAGCGGCGGCGGATTTACCTTTGCCGGTGGATACACCTGTCCTTCGGCGGATACGCAGGTCTATCTGGTGGCGACAGGCGGCGACGCGGGGGCAGGAGCCAATCCGCAGGCCGTGTTGATGTCGGCTCTCGGGGACTGCGACAAAATAAGCTCCGCTCGCATGGTGGTGAACGAGATTACGACGGTCGCGAGTGTTTATGCCTTGGCGCAGTTCATGACACCCGGCAGCACCGCGGTGGGTGCGAGTCATGGCAACAGCGCAGGTCTGAAGAATGCCTTCCGTACGGTCAACAATCTGTCAGACAAGACCACCGGACGAGTCCGCGCAACAACACCGGCGGGGAACGGCACCGTGCCTGAGAACAAGATCAACTCTCTGGCGAATCTGTTGGCCCGCTGTGTGGAGTCGTCGAGTGGATCAACCGACTGCACGAGTCTCTTCAAGGCAACTGAAGTTGGCGGAACGACTCCGCGAGACACGTTAGCCGCGATCCTGAATCTTGCTCTGCACCCCGCAATAAATCTGAAGCCGCTGACGCTGAGCGGACCCTATCAGTCTTCGCTTGCGGGCCTGCCGAATGACTGGACGCTGAGTGTTGAGTTCACGGGTGGCGGCCTGAACAGTGGACAACTGATCGCTGCGGACGGAGCAGGAAACATCTGGGTTCCCAATGCGACCAACCCGGGAACACTGAGCGAGTTTGGAGCAGCAGGCGAGCCGCTCTCAGGAGCCTCCGGGTTTAAAGGGGGCGGCCTGAGCTATCCGCAGCAAGTGGCGGTCGATCAAGCGGGCAATGTCTGGGCTGCGAACGAAGGAAATAACTCCGTCAGCAAACACACCGCGGCAGGCGTGCCTCTCTCAGGCTCCGGCTTTGCGACCAACGGCCTCAAGCTGCCCTACGCTCTGGCAATCGATGGCATCGGGAATGTTCTTACCGTGAATGGCGATAACACCGTAACGAAGCTGAGTCCGTCCGGTGGCCTGCTTACGCAGATGCAGACAGGAGGACTTGATTTTCCTTACGCAATCGCCGTGGACCGGTCGGAGAATCTCTGGGTCGCGAACTATGGATATAGCAACAGCCTGAGCAAGTTTTCCAACGCTGGAGCAGCGATGGCGGTTAATGGCTTTACGGGTGGCGGTGTGACGGGAGCCGTCGGCGTCGCCATCGATGCCGGAGGAAACGCCTGGATTGCGAGCTTCGATCGCGCCCTTGTGAGCAAGCTGAATGCTAATGGCTCGCCCATGTCGGGCAACGGCTATGCGATTCCGTCAGGGGCTGCTTCGATCGCAGTCGATGGAGACAACACAATCTGGACTGCAAACTTGGATGGATCGATCAGCCAATTTTCGAACTCGGGGACAGCGATCTCGCCGGCGACGGGTTTTATCTCGAACGGCGCAACCGCCGAGGTCGGGATTGCTATCGACGCATCGGGCAATGTGTGGACCTCGGACAACTACGTGAACAGCATCTTTGAGTACATCGGAGCGGCGGCCCCAGCGATGGTTCCACTGCAGGTGGCGGTGAAGAACAACCTGCTGGGGAAGAGGCCGTAAGCCTTGCCGCGGTATGGGAGAATAGCAATGCGCCGTATGGAACGCGTTGAGGAATTGCACCTTGCTTCGATCTGCTTTTATCGCTCTCTCGCAGAACAGGACATTGAGAAGATTCGCTGAGAACTCTACGATAGGACGAACGATGTCGGGCCGCTTTGTGGCCGGAATGACGATCGAGGAGGCGCTCACGGCAGGCGAGCGGATGAACCGCGAGGGAATCGCGGTCACGCTCGACGCTCTGGGGGAGAGTGTGACGACCGAGACCGAAGCTCAGGCCTCTGCGAACGTCTACCACCAGATGTTGGACGCGATTGCGGTTCGTGAGTTGAATGCGAATGTGAGCGTGAAGTTGTCGCAGATGGGAATGGACTTCGATCCTGCGCTCGCAGAGAAGGTCGTCGGTGAGATGGTCGACCATGCTTCGCGTGCGAACTCCTTTGTGCGGATCGATATGGAAGGAAGCCCTTACACCGAAGCGACGATCGCAATCACGGAGCGGCTACAGGCTCGAGGCGACGGCAAGGATCGCGTGGGGACTGTGCTGCAGGCGTACCTCTTCCGTACAACAACGGACGCCGAACGGCTGTTGGAGCAGGGAATCCGCATACGCCTCTGCAAGGGAGCCTACAAGGAGCCTGCGGAGATTGCGTTTCCTGGGAAGGCCGACGTAGATACGAATTACTTGAGGCTGGCCGAACGCATGATGACCTCGGGAGTGTTCTGCGGAATCGCCACCCATGACGAGGCGATCGTCGAAAGGCTGCTGGAGTTCGTGCACAAGCGCAACGTTCCGAAAGACGCCTTCGAGTTCCAGATGCTCTACGGAATCCGGCGCGATCTGCAGCGCAAGCTGATCAAGCAGGGCTTCAGAGTCCGTGTGTACGTCCCCTTCGGTCCGGAGTGGTATCCCTACTTCATGCGGAGATTGGCGGAGAGGCCGGCCAACGTGTTGTTCCTGATGAAGAACTTTCTGAAGAATTGATCTCGCTCAGCGAGTCTTCAGAGGTTCTCCCGTAGCAGGCTTACCGTGCTGCAGATCAATGACAGCTGTAGAGCAGCGAATCACCATCTCCCGACGTAATCAGCTTGTCGTTGGGATAGAACGATTCGACATTTTCCGGGGTAATCATGACGTGCCGCACAAACGTCGCGGGTGGAATCTCTTTTCCCTGCAGCTTGTCCACTGCCAGCGATACCACGGCTTCTCCGTATCGTTCGGGGAAGTAGGCGACCGAACCGATCAGGCGTGAGCCTGACCTCCGCATCTCGCGCCTGGCTTCGATGCTTGCATTCTGTCCTACGGCAATGCAGTTTACGGAGCGACCGGCCTCCTCGAAGGCTTGCAGAGCCCCAAGACAGCTGGGATCATTCAATCCGCCGATCAGAACATGCTTCATCTTATTTTGTTGCAGGTAACGGCGAGCAACCTGCAGGCTGTTCTCGAAGCGCCCATTGCCGTTGATGAAACGAACTCTCTGATCAGGAATTTTAGGCAGAATCTCGCGGATGCCGGCGAGTACGCCAGTAAGTCTCGAGCGTGGAAGCGGTCCCGCCATCGGCAGTTCCAGCAAAATGACATCATCCACTTGTCCATGCCATTGTTGAACCGCGGCCTGCGCGAGGGCATGTCCGGCGAGCAGGCCGGCACGGTAGTTATTCGCTCCGTAAAAATCGGCGCCGGGATGAGGAATCTCGATGGCAATGATGGGAATGCCGGCTTCCATGAGCTTCGAGGCAACGATCGAAGCGCTTTGTTGATTTGTCTGAAACTCGATCACCAGATCAACGCGCTCGCGAACGAACATCTCCGCATTTCGAATCGCTATCGTGGGACTGTAACGATTGCTCAGCTCGAGCAGATCGACTCCTGCTTCATAGGCCTCGCTGCGAATACTCTCCGAGACGAGGCGAGAGAAGGAGAACTCCTCGCTCTGCGAAGCATAACCAAAACGATAGCGGCTGCGACGCCATTGCTGATTGACCGCCCGATACTGGTTTTTGACCGGTCGCTCCAACATGCCCTGTTCTACCAGCGTGGCGAGCAGGCGAAAGGCCGTCGTTCGATTCAACTGGGTCTTGGACACAACATCGTTGAGGGTCAGGCCGGACTGAGTCTGTTGAAAACACTTTAAAATGTCGCACGCACGCTGCACGGCCTGAATGTTGTAGGCGGAAGATGAGCTTCCGGGCTCCTTATCGGATTCCGCTTTTACACGCGATCTCATTTGGTCTGCTTTCCTTCGCGCAACATCTTATATCGTGGTGAAAATTTCTGCTTCCACTGGCTGAAACAAGGTCAGCGAACCCGCGCCGAGGATTTAGCCCGAGTTTTCAGTACATATCGCAAAAACTCCTCGGAAAGCCAAAAGAGAACGCCTCGATGTATTCCACGGTATGAAATCCAAGGACAGCGAAAAGAAACGTTAGCCTGCGATCTGCCTTGTCCGTAAGCTGCTCCTTGTGTTTGGTGAGGAGATGGAGTGAAGGGTACAGGAACGGATCTGCGGATAGGTCTTGCCGGCCTTGGCTTACAGGCATACTGGTCTCAGTTTGACGGCCTTGAGGAGCGTCTCCGCAGCTACCTCGGCACGGTCCAGGAGAAGATCGAAGGAGGCGAGCGGACTGTCATCAACCTGGGTCTGATCGACAGTCATGGAAAGGCGATGTCTGCAGGCCACGCATGCCGACAACAGGATGTAGATATCCTTGTGGTCTACATCACGACCTATGCTCTCTCTTCCCTCATCCTTCCGGTCATTCTGCGAGCCAAAGTCCCCGTCGTTTTGTTGAACCTGCAGCCGGAAGCCGCTATCGACTACGACCGCCTCAATAGAATGGGCAGCCGCACGGCCATGACAGGAGAGTGGCTCGCCTATTGCAGCTCTTGTCCCGTTCCGGAGATTGCCAATGTCCTGCGACGGCTCGATATCCCTTTCCACCAGATAACCGGTATTCTGCACAACGATCCTGCCTGCTGGGCCGAACTCGAGGAGTGGCTTACTGCCGCAGCGATTGCCAAGCTTCTCAATCACAGCCGCATGGGGTTGATGGGCCACTATTACAGCGGAATGCTCGACATTGCAACGGATCTCGTCCAGGTCAGCGGCCGCTTCGGCACCCACATCGAGATCGTCGAGGTGGATCAACTGAGTGGCCTGAGACGTGAAGTAACAAAGCGCCAGACCGCCGCCAAGGTCGAGGAGTTCTACAGCTTCTTCGCCGTCGATGAGGACTGCGCTCTGGGGGAACTCGACCGCGCCGCAACGACAGCTGTCGCGTTGGACCGGATGGTCGAAGCCAATTCGCTGGATATGCTCGCCTACTACTACATGGGCTCTGGCATCGCTGAGAACGAGAACACCATGAGTTCCATCATCCTGGGCACCTCCATCCTTACGGGAAAGGGAGTGCCCGTCGCCGGCGAGTATGAGATCAAGAATGTTCTTGCCATGAAGATCATGGACGCGCTCGGTGCAGGGGGCTCTTTTACCGAGTACTATGCAATGGACTTCAACGACGACCTTGTCCTAATGGGGCACGATGGTCCCGGCCATGCCCTCATCGCTCAGGACAGGATCCGTGTTCGCCCGCTCCGGGTCTATCACGGCAAGGTTGGCCGTGGCTTGTCTGTGGAGATGGCCGTTAAATATGGGCCAGTCACCCTCCTCTCGATCGTTGAGGACAAAGAAAAAGGTTTTTCGTTGCTCGCAGCGGAGGGCGAGAGCGTTGCCGGACCGATCCTCGAGATCGGAAACACAAACAGCCGTTATCGCTTCTCGCTTGGCGCGCGCAACTTTGTGGAGGCGTGGAATGCCTATGGTCCTGCTCACCACTGCGCCATAGGGATTGGGCACTGGGGCAGGCAGCTTCGCAAGGTCGCAGAACTGATGGATCTCGGATTCCATCAGATCTGCTGATCGCCCCTGTCTCGGAAACGAAGATGACTGATTGCAGAGATTTTAAATTGAAACGAGAAGGAGACTTCATGAAGAAATGGTGTTCCATCCTGTCTATGGCGGCGGTCGGTTGTGTCGTTGCACCCTTTGTACTTTCGGCGCAAGAGCCTGCGGCTCCGCAACTCAAGATCGATTGGTCGAAGACGGTCCTTGAGTCGAAGACCACACCGACGCTTCAAGTGGTGGTTAATCCTGAACTCCTTCGCGGAGCCAAGCTGCACGATGGTTCCTTCGCCGCCTTGAAGATGCTGGGGGCGGACTATGTTCGTTATGTGCCGTGGCTGCCCTACCCCAAACAGGCGGTCGCAGAGCTGGAGCCGCCCTCAAAGGACAAGACCTCCTGGGAGTTCAAATACATCGACCCCACGCTCGAGGACTTCATGAACGCGACCGAGGGACACTCTGTCGTGATGAACTTCAGCACCATGCCGGCATGGCTCTGGAAGACGGATAAACCAGTCAAGTATCCAGATGATCCGAACCAGGTCTTCTGGGAGTACACGCAGGGCACGGAGCTCCGTGATCCGACCATGAAGGAAGCCGCTGACTACTATGCACGTCTGCTGAGCTGGTATGAAAAGGGCGGCTTCACCGACGAGAACGGCAAATACCACCAGTCGGGTCACCACTACAAGTTCGCCTACTGGGAGCTGCTCAATGAGATTGACTTTGAACACCATTGGACTCCCGAGGCCTACACGAAGTTCTACGACGCTGTGACCTCCGCGATGTTGAAGGTCGACCCGGAGATCAAGTTCATGGCCGTCGCCTCCGCTGTGCCGCGCACCCATGGAGCGATGTATGAGTACTTCCTGAATCCCGCAAACCACACACCGGGCGCGCACCTCGACTTCCTCACCTATCACTTCTATGCGTCGCCGCCTGAGTCCGAGCCCTTCTCGGCGATGCAATACACCTTCTTCGATGAGGCGGATGGCTTCCTTGCGGCTGCACGGTACATCGAGCAGATCAAACACCGTCTCTCGCCCAATACGAAGACAGACCTCAATGAGCTTGGCGTAATCCTCCCCGAGGATGAGAAGAGCAATCGCATTCCTGGTTACAACGCGAAGCCCGAGCCCGAGGGCTACTGGAACCTCGCTGGCGCCCTGTACGCCTATCTCTACATTGAAGCAGCCAAGATGGGCATCGACGTCGTTGGCGAGTCGCAGCTGGTCGGCTATCCCACGCAATTTCCCAGCGTGAGCATGATGAACTACAACACCGCGAAGCCCAACCCCCGCTTCTGGGTCTTGAAATTATTGAAGGACAACTTCGGTCCCGGCGATCGGATGCTCGAGACGAGCAATCGCGCAAGGGATCTTGCCATCCAGGCCTTCTCGACCGCGAAGGGCAAGAAGCTGTTAGTGATCAACAAGCGAGGAACCGGGCAGGAGGTCATCCTTCCGAAGGACCTGACCGCGACTTCGGTCAGCTACGTTGCGCCCTCTACGGGCGATCATGAGGCGGCCACAAAACAAACGCAGGGAGGCAAGCTGCAGCTTGAGCCTTACGAGGTTGCTGTGGTCACTGTTCAGTAACGTACCGTACCTCCGAGGAGGGCCTGCCAGATGCCGCCGGCAATAGTCTTTGCCGGCGGATTCCTGTCTTCCTCGGAGGGCGTCGCAAAAAGTGGCAGTTGCGATCGCTTGGTTTTGCAAGTTCGAAAGACGAAATACCCGAAGGGAACGTGAGACGTCTCATTCAGCGTAAGTTGTTGAATAATTTGACATGTCATCTATCGCCTATTTCATCAGACGAAACAAAAAAAAATTATGGGAAAACCATTGTCAGAAGTTCTTATCGCCACTACCCTTCCGCACGTGTTACAGGCATCTGCTTGAAACGCAACCAAATTTTTTCCGATGAAGAGCGCGTCGATCGACTTATCTTCTCCCGCAACAGGGAGCGGATGAGACATGCAGAGTTTTATTCGAACGGATCGCAGACAAATAAAGCAGCAGCAACTCCGAGTTCCATGAAAGAGCTCGGTATCTCTGGAGGTTTCGCAATGATTCTCTCAAGGAAATGGAATAGGTCCGTGTGCAACGACACACCAGCGACTGGTCCGGAACAGGCTTGGAACCAGCGAAGAACAGGAGGCGAGTGGTCGCGCATTTTGCGCGGCGCATCGCTCGCGTTCCTCATCACAATGACGCCTGTCCTCGTGCTTAACCTCTCGGCGCCCTCGGCCCTGGGGCAAGCCAGTTCGAGTTCCGATGCAAACGGAACGGTCTCCGATGCAAGTGGAGCGACCGTTCCTGGGGCAACGGTGCACCTCGTCAACAACGCTACCGGTGCCGAGCGCACAGCGACGACCAACGATAACGGAGACTGGTCCATTCCCAACCTTCCGCCCGCAAACTATCGTCTGCGAATCGAAAAGGAAGGCTTCAAGACCAGCACCATCCCTTCGCTTGACGTCGAGATCGGAAAGACGGCGAACGGTTCCGTGACTCTCAACGTCGGCGAACGAACCGAGACGGTGGAAGTGAGCACGCTCGCCCCGCAGCTGCAGACCAGCGAGGCCACCATCGGACAGGTCATCGATCAGAAGCAGATCACCGACCTGCCTTTGAATGGCCGTAACGTACTTCAGCTCGCAACGTTGGCTCCGGGTGTCTCTCCTCCGCAGACAGGCCAAACTGGCAACCCAGGTCGTTTCGGTAGCCGCAGCCTGTTTATCACTGTTGACGGCGGCCGCGGAAGTTCCACGAACTATGTGCTCGACGGAACCTACATCCGTTCCATCCGCTTCAACAACATGTCGATCCAGCCGAACGTGGACACGATACAAGAGTTCAACCTGCTGCGTAACTCCTTCTCGACCGAGTATGGCCAGGGACAGGCAGTCGTCTCCATGGTTACGAAGTCCGGATCGAATCAGATCCACGGCAGCGCCTATGAGTTCGCCCGAAACAGCGTATTCGATGCCCGCAACTACTTCTCGACCACGGGTGCCAAACCAGACTTCACTCGTCATCAATTCGGTGGCACCGTAGGCTTTCCCATCATCAAGGACAGGCTATTTGTCTTCGGCGGCTACGAGGGTCTGCGTACAAATCGATCCACGCCGTTTTTTGGTAATTTTCCAACGGCAGCACAACTTGGAACTCCGGATCCGACCAATACTCTTGCGCAGGTCATGAATCCTACCTTTCCGGTTGTCACTCCGGGAGCAAGCTTTCCAGGTGGAAACAACTACGTCAACTATCAGACGACGACGGACAACTACGATCAGTACACGATTCGCGCGGACCAGACCTTGTCCCCACGAAACTCGCTCTTTGAGCGATACGTCAACTACACGTCCAATCAGTTCCTTCCCTCCGTTCAGGGAGGCATCAACAACACCCTCAACGGCCGTAACGGTGTCCTCGGTCATACCTTCCTTATTACACCGAATATCGTGAACGAAGCGCGTATCGGTTACAACATGTACTTCAACTTTGAAAACGGTGTTGGATTCCAGCCCGGCACCAACTTTGCTTCGTTGGAAAATCTGAAGTTTGTAACCGGTCTCACCGATCCCTCACAATTCGGCCGCGCCAACGTCACGATTACGCCCTTTACGAATGTATTCGACAACGTAACCAACCAGGGCGGCAACGAAAATATCATCAGCGTCGGCGATTCGCTCAGCATGGTGAAGGGACGTCACACGCTGAAGTTCGGCTTCCAGTATCA
>Ga0193742_1001526_pt1 | contig 13962 bp, 17 predicted proteins | sample L2c1metaG_FD_165511 | JGI IMG/M metagenome (GOLD analysis project Ga0193742, IMG submission 165511) | Soil microbial communities from a riparian zone of the East river system, Colorado, United States - L2c1 | ecosystem: Environmental > Terrestrial > Soil > Riparian zone | place: USA: East River... | reverse complement strand
AGCGCCTGCCAGGCTGTACGGGTCTTGCAGCCCCGATCGAGAAAAGGAGGTGACGCTCCGTGAGCGGAGTACCTGGGCGCGGTGGGCCAGCTCCTAAGCGGTCTGACCAGCGCCGTCGTCGGAACAAGGATGCGGTTGAGGTGGAGACCGCCGAGGGTGCTGAGGATGTGGCGGTCCCCGATCCGGATGAGGGGTGGCAGCCGTGTGTGACGCGCTGGTACCAGTCGTTGGCCAAGAGCGGTCAGGCCATCTGGTACCAGCCGTCGGATTGGGCTCAGGCGTGGGTGCTGGCTGAGGTTCTGGACCGTGCCCTACAGCAGGGCAAGCCCTCGGCGATGCTCATCCAGAGCTGGCTCGCCGGTTCGACTGAGCTGATGACGACTGAGGGCGCTCGCCGCCGGATGCGGATTGAGTTGGCCAAGGCCGGCAAGGTCGATGAAGACGCCGAATCGGCTGTGACGGCGCTGAATGACCTCCGCTCTCGCCTCACCGGCTAAGCCGGCGGGGCCGGCTGATCGGCTGGTCACGCTGCCTGAGGGGTTGCCTGAGCTGACGCTGGGCTGGGGTGCGGTGCAGTGGGCGATGGAGAACCTGCGGCAGCCGAATGGCCCGGCGGCTGGGCAGATGTGGCGCCCGATCGACTCGCAGCTGCGGTTTTTGTTGTGGTGGTACGCGCTCGATGAGAACGGCGACTGGCTTTATCACCACGCGGTGCGCCGGCTGGCGAAGGGTTCGGGGAAGTCACCGTTCGCGGCTGTGCTGGCGCTGATGGAGTTCCTCGGCCCGGTCCGGCTCAAGGATTTCGACCCGGACCGGCCTGGTGGGGTGATCGGCAAGGCGGTGGATATGCCGTTGGTGCAGATCGCGGCGACCGCCGAGAGCCAGACGGCGAACACCATGCGGATGGTTCGGGCGATGGCGGCCAAGGGTTCGAAGGTGGTCACCAAGTACGGCCTCGATCCGGGTAAGCAGCTGTACTACCGGCAGCCGGAGGGCACCCTCCAGGTGATCACGTCGTCTTCGACGGCGGCGGAGGGCGCTGAGGCGTCGTTCGTGGTCGCGGATGAGACGGAGCACTGGCGCCCGTCGAACGGTGGGCCGGCGCTGGCGGCGACGCTGGAAGACAACTTGACCAAGTCCGGTAATCGGATGTTGGAGACGAGCAACGCGTGGGAGCCGGGCCTGGAGTCGGTCGCCGAGGCGTCGTGGGATGGCTGGCTGGCCCAGGAGGAGGGCCGCACGAAGGGCCGCACCAAGATCCTCTACGACGCGCGGGTGGCGCCGCCGGACACGGACATGGGCGACGAGGAGTCGCTGACGGTCGCGCTGAAGCACGTCTACGACGACTGCTGGTGGGTGAAGCCTCGCCCGATCATCGAGCGGATCTGGGATCCGCGCTCGAGCCCGGACGCCTCCAAGCGGAAGTATCTGAATTGGCCGACGGTCGCGGTCGATGCGTGGTTGACCCCGCAGGAGTGGACGCAGCTCGCGGCGCCGGATCGGTTCGTGGAGCCCGGCGAGGACATCGTGTTGTTCTTCGACGGTTCGAAGTCGCGGGACGCGACGGCGCTGGTCGGCTGCTGCGTCTCCGACGGGCATGTGTTCGTGGTGGGCGCGTGGGAGCCGGACACCGCGCACAACACCGAGGACGTGGTCCCGGTCGTCGCGGTCGATGCGTGTGTGGCGAAGGCGTTCCGGGAGTGGAATCCCGTGGCGTTCTTCGCGGATGTGAAGGAGTGGGAAGGCTTCACCAAGGTCAACTGGCCGTTGTTGTACGCGGACCGGTTGCTGTTGCACGCGGAGCCGACCGGTAAGGAACCGCAGGCGATCGCGTGGGACATGCGGTCCAAGGAACGCGAGTTCACCTGGTCGGTCGAGCTGACTGAGACCGAGGTCAAAGAGCAGGGGTTCACCCACGACGGCGATCCTCGGATGACCCGGCATGTCGGGAATGCCCGGCGGAAGCCGAATCGGTGGGGCGCGTCGATCGGCAAGGAATCCCCGGATTCGCCCCGCAAGATCGACCTTGCGGTGGCGATGGTGGGTGCCCGGATGGTGCGCAGGTTGTTCGTGGCCTCGCAGGCGAAGGTGAAGACCAGAAGCGGGAATGTGTGGTGACTGGCAACAACAATCCCGGTGACGGGCTGCTGTACCTGCTCGATGTGGCCGGCAAGGGCCTGGCTCAGACGGTGGCCGAGCAGAACCGCCGGCTGGCCGATTTGTCCGCCGAGAACGCGGCGCTGCACAAAGCGCTGCTCAGTGAGCAGCCGCGAAGAGACAGCCCTTCCGAGGACTAGTGACGGCGGGAAAGCCGCGCGAAATATACCGCCGAATATGCCGGCGCTTCCGTAGGTGCCGATGCCCTGGCTGTCAGCTCCGTGATGACGCACTCCGACGTGGAAAGGCCGGGTGAGACCGTGCTCAGCACCGATGCCCGGGTCGCCCTCGTTGCGTGAACGTCCCCGAGGGGCTGAGTCGGTACGACCAGGTGGATGTGTTCGCCGCCGATGCGTTGGACATGCTGCGGCAGCTGCCGGACGGACTGGCCGATGCGGTGGTCACCGACCCGCCCTACGGGCTGGCTGACCACAAGCCCGCCCAGATCGCCGCGGCGGTCACCGCCTGGGTCAGCGGCGACCGGGAGCACGTCCCGGACGGGCGTGGCTTCATGGGCCGCGCGTGGGATGCGTTCGTCCCGCCGCCGGCCGTCTGGGACGAGTGCCTCCGGGTGCTCAAGCCGGGCGGTCACCTGCTGTGCTTCGCCGGGACTCGCACGGTTGACCTGATGGGGTTGTCGATCCGCCTCGCCGGGTTCGAGATCCGCGACTCGATCACCTGGCATCACGGCCAGGGGTTTCCGAAGAACTTGGACGTGTCCAAGGCCATCGACAGGGCGGCCGGCGCCGAGCCGATCGCGGTTGGGCCGATGCAGTCTGTGCAGAACCACAATCTGCCTGGAACAGGTGCCCGGTTCCGCAATCCAGACGAGCTGAACGGCGCGCGCATTGAGGTCCCGACCCAGACCGCCCCGGCCACGGATGCCGCCCGGGAGTGGGCCGGGTGGGGGACAGCGTTGAAGCCGGCCAGTGAGCCGATCATCGTGGCGCGTAAGCCGTTGGTCGGCACGGTCGCGGCCAACGTGCTCGAGCACGGCACCGGGGCGATCAACGTGGACGCGTGCCGGGTGACTGCTCATGCTCGACCGGCGCGTGTCCGGTCTGACGACCGGTCATACCGAAGCGGCACCTACGGAAGTGGTCGAGATGCGGCAGGGCTGACGGCCGGTGTCACTGATCAGGGCCGCTGGCCCGCAAACGTCGTCCTCTCGCACGGCCCGGAGTGCAACGGCGTGTGCCAGCCCGGCTGCCCGGTCGCCGAACTGGACGCACAGAGCGGCAACGTCAAGGGCGCGACGAGCAACGGCAAGCGGGCAGGTACCGGCTTTCACGCGAACTTCGGCGAGCAGGCCCAGCAGCCCGGCTACAACGACCAGGGCGGCGCGTCGCGGTTCTTCCCGACGTTCCGCTACCAGGCGAAGGCGCCGACCAGCGAACGCCCCAAGGTCAACGGCAAGAGCCATCCCACGGTCAAGCCGCTGGCGCTGATGCGCTGGCTGGTGCGCCTGGTGACTCCGCCGGGGGGCCTCGTGCTTGACCCGTTCGCCGGGTCCGGAACCACCGGGCAGGCCGCCGCGCTGGAGGGCATGCGGGCGGTGCTGATCGAGGCGGATCCGGAGCACATCGGGTTCATCCACAAGCGACTGACCGGGCAGGACCCGACACCAAGCGAGCAGGGAAGGGCGGGGTGAGACCGTGCTGAGCACCGAAGCCCTGGCCGCTCTGGTCCAGGACAAGCTGCTGCCGGATTGGCGTAAGGAACGGGAGCGGCTGGATCGGATTGACCGCTGGTATCGGTGGGACCCGGACGACATTGTGCTGCCGAAGGGCGCGACGCCGGAGCTGAAGGCGCTGCGTGAGCTGTCCCGGGTGCCGTGGTTGGGGTTAGTCGTCACGTCCACGGCGCAGTGCATGTACGTGGACGGCTACCGGAGCCGGTTGGACCCGGTGGGTGCGCCGCTGGACCCGCCGGGTTCTGAGACCGCGCCGGACGGGCCGCCGCATCCGATGGCCGAGCCGGACGGGCCGTGGCGGATCTGGCTGTCCAACGGGTGGGACGAGCGGCAGATCGCGGTGCACCGGGCGATGCTCGCCTACGGCTACGCGTACGCGACGGCGCTGCCAGGCAAGGATTTCCAGGGCAAGGACATGCCGGAGATCCGGGGTGTCAGCCCTCGGAAGATGTTCGCCTGGTACGACGACCCGGCTGAGGACGACTGGCCGGTCTACGCCATGAAGATCAAGGAGAAGACCGAGGTCGTGCACGTCGTTGACGTGTTCGACGAGGAGTTCGTCTACACCGTCAAGGTCGACTCGTCGGTGGGGTTCGGAAAGAACCCGGTCGAGCTGATCGGCGAGCCGAAGGCGCACGAGTCGGGTGTGTGCCCGGTGGTCCGCTACTGCAACCAATTGGATTTGGATGCCAGAACGCCGGGCGAAGTCGAGCCGCATATTCCATTGGCGGCGCGAATTAACAAAACGGCCTACGACAGAATGCTCACGCAGCATTTTAATTCGTGGAAGGTGCGCACGGTCGCCGGCATGGCCGAGCCGGACACCGAGGAAGCCGCGCGGCGGAAGAAGTTGCAGCTGCGCCAGGACGACCTACTCGTCGCCGATGATCCTGATACTAAATTCGGCTCGCTGCCGGAGACCCCGCTGCAAGGGTTCATCCAGGCCCACGAAACCGACGTGCAGTCCCTCGCGGCGGTGTCGCAGACGCCCACCCACGAGTTGACCGGTCAGATGGCGAACCTGTCCGCTGAAGCATTGGCCGCCGCGCGGGCGAGCCTGACGCAGAAGGTCGCCGAGCGGCAGAAGTCGGCCGGCCGCTCCCACATCCAGCTGCTGCGGTTGGCCGCCTCCCTGGACGGCGACGACGCGCACGCCACCGACATCACCTCTCGGGTGACCTGGCAGGACATGAACATCCGCTCGATGGCCCAAGCCGTGGACGCGTTGGGTAAGGCCGCCACCATGCTCCAGGTGCCGGTCGAAGCGCTGTGGGGACGCATTCCAGGGGTGGAGAAGTCCGACGTCTCCGAGTGGATCCAGATGTCGCTCAACGCGGACCCGATCACCAAGATGCAGCAGGAGCTCCACGCGCAGGGCGGATCTTCGGCCCGGCCGCCGGCCGGTGTCCCGGGCGCCGACCCGGCGGTGGACCGAACCCCCGTGGGACCTCGGTAAATGCCCAGTCAGGGCAACCGGCTCGCGGAGGAACATCGGGACGCTCAGGTCGCGTTGCGCGCGAGGTTCCTGACGCAGTTCCTGCCCACCTTGGCGCTGCTGTCCTGGACGCGGATCGACGAGAGCTACCCGTCGTGGGTCCGCGCGGTGATGGGGATCTTGCGCCCGTTCCGGCAAGCCTCAGCGGACCTGGCGGTGGACTTCTACGACCGGATCCGGCTCGTCGAAGCCCCCTCGGCTCCGCCGCCGCCGAGGATCGAGTTCGTCCAGGCTCCCGAGACGCTGCCTGGCCCGGTGCGCCTGGACACCGGCCGCAACGCCCGCCTCGCCGGCCAGCTCGACACCACCGGCCGGCCAGCCAGCCGCGACCGGCAGGCCAGCCAGCAGGTCAGCCGCGACGCCGACCGGGAGCGCTCCAAGTGGGCGGACGTGCCGCACTTCGGGGAGTTCAAACCGGCGGTGCTCGACTGGGGCGACGCGGACGACCGGGCGGAGCGTTCGCTGCTGGTGACCGGGCCGTCCGCGCTGAAGAGGGCCGCCCGCAACGGCCTGGACGAGCGGCGGGCGAGGGGCGTCACGACGGTGCTGACCTCCGGCGCCGCTAGCCGCCACGTCCTCAACGGCGGCCGGGACACGACGATGGAGCTGATCGACGCCGACGACGTGGCGGAGGGTTGGATTCGGATGCTCGGCCCGAGGCCGTGCGCGTTCTGCGCGATGTTGGCCAGCCGTGGCCCGGTGTTCTCCGAGTCCTCGATCGCCGGGTCCGATTCGGGTTTCGACGGGCCGGGGAACATCAAGGTCCACGACAACTGCGCCTGCTGGCCCAAGGCGGTGTTCGAGTCCAACCCGGAGTGGCCCGGGAACAACCGGGCCTACCAGCAGATGTGGAACGACAACATCAGGGGCCGCTACTCCGGTAAGGACGCGCGGAACGCGTGGCGCCGGCTGTGGGAAGCCCAGCAGCGCGAAGCTCAACGCGCCGCCGAGCAGATCGCCTAGCACCACCGCTTGCAGACGTGCCGGCGCACCCACCCCTTGCCTCTGTGGTGATCGTCGTCCCCGTCCTTGTTGATGATCACCGGCGGCGCCGTTGACGCGGTGCCGGCGCAGTTGCGGCCGTCGGAGTCCTGGGCTCGTAGCTCCGCCAGGTAGGTCGGGTTGGCGCTGTACTTCGGCGCGAGTTTGCCCTTGTAGACCGAGGTGTGGTCGTAGCTGACCATCAGCTTGCCGTAGTCGATGCCGCCGAGGACCTCCACGTAGCGCAGTGACCGGCCGTGGACGTCCAGGTCCACCCCGGGCTCGGTGGTTAGGACGACGTTCTGCCCGTTGAGCCAGATCGCGGCGTCCTCTTTGGCTCGCTGGCCACCGGGCGTGCCCATCTCGCACGAGTCGATGCCGAGTGGCCGGATCTTGACTCCGTCGGCGGTGACGAACGTGTCCCCGTCGATGATCTGGGCGACGGCGACTTCGCCGACCGTCGGGGCAGCCGACGCGGCCGGTGTGTTTAACAGCAGGGTGCCGATGGCCACCGCGATCGCGGCGGCGAGGCTGGCCTTTCTAGCCATGATCGTTTTCGTTTCTCTGGGAGTTGTACCCAGCTTATCGCGGAAAACCCCGAAACGTTACCGAATGGAGTCGGTCATGGCTGGCCCCGATACCGCTACGCGTCGGAGTTTGGCGAAAACGGGCAAGGCAATGCCCGACGCCAAGGGCTCCGGCGGCCGGTTTCCCATCCGCAACGGCTCCGACCTGTCCAAAGCCATCAAGGCGGTCGGGCGGGCCAAAGGCGGTGAGGAAGGCCGGCGGAAGGTTCGCCGGTTCATCATGCGCCGTGCCCGCGAGCTGGGCCTTTCCAGCCAGATCCCGGGCTCCTGGCAGTCCGACGGATCGACGAAGGGCGCCTAGCCCCACAAATCTCCCGGTGCCGCAAGGGCGCCGGAATGTGAGCCCCGCAATGGGGGGAAGAAGGCAAAGCCGCAATGGCTGTTGAAGGCAACGAGCAGGACCCGAAGGGCGACGACGAGCACCTCGATATCGACGACGACGAAGCGCAGAAGCTGCTCGCCGACGCCGTGGATGAGGACGACGACGACCCGGCCGGCGCCGATCAACTCGGCGACGCCGGAAAGCGCGCACTGGACGCGATCAAGGAGCAGCGCAAGGCCGCTCGAACAGAACGAGACAAGTACAAGACCGAGTTGGCGGAAGCTAGAGCCAAGCTCCAGCAGCACGACGACAAGGACAAGACCGAGGCCCAGCGACTCCAGGAAGCCGCTGACTCCTATAAGACCCGCGCGGAGCGGGCCGAGGCTGTCGCCAAGCGGCGTGAAATCGCCGAGGAATCAGCCCCGGACCACGCCACCATCGCCCAGATCAAGGCGGTCGCCAAGCGATTGACCGGCGAGAGTGACGAGGACCTAGAGAAGGACGCTGAGGAGCTATTCGCGCTGATCGCGCCTGCTCCGGCCGGCGGCGACAACAAGCCGACGAAGACTCAGCAGCCCGGCAAGCCGAAGGCAAATCTGCGTGGTGGCGGCGATCCCAGCGATGGGGACGACGAAACCGATCCTCGAAAGCTCGCCGCGCTTATTCCCCGTAATCGGTAATCCCGCACGGCCCGCTCGCCACGGCCGACGCGGTTCCGCTTCTAAGAACCTTGGAGGTTCCCCGTGGCGAACACCTTTGTAAAGGCGCAGAAGATCACGGCCACCGCTTTGGGGCTGCTTCAGCGCGAAATTGTGCTGCCGTCCCTGGTGTGGATGGACGCAACCGTGGCGTCCGACTGGATCGGCAACTCGGGTGACACCGTCTCCATCCGGGTGCCGGCACGCGCGACCGCCCGTACCCGCCAGCTGCGCGGCGCCCGAGGTACCGCCTCGGAGGGCGAGGGCATCATCACGATGGACAGCCTGGTCGAAACCAAGATCGACGTGACCTTGGACCAGGCCATCTACCACGCGGTGCCGACCACCGACGAGGAGGAGACGCTCGACATCGTCTCCTACGGCCAGCAGATCCTCACCCCCATGGTGCGGGCGGTGGCCGAGGGCGCGGAGAACAAGATCGCCAAGGTGATGCAGGGTGCGACCTACGCGACCACCCTTGAGCCGATGACGGCCACCTCCACGTTCGAGACCATGGTCGACGCGCGGCGCGCGCTCAACGACGCGCACGTGCCCATGACCGAGCGGTACGTGGTCATCGGGTCTGGGATTGAGGCGGCGTTCCTGAAGGACCCGCACCTGTCCCACTTCGACCAGTCCGGCGACAACAACGCGCTGCGTGACGCCACCATCGGCAGCATTGCGGGGTTCTCCCGGATCGTGGTGTCGCAGGCGCTCGACCCGTGGGAGGGCTACGCGTTCCACCGCACCGCCTACTCGGCGGTCATGGTCGCTCCGAAGATCCCCTCCGGTGCCAGCTTCGGCGCCCGCCAGACCCTGGCCGGCATCGGCATGCGGTGGATCAAGGACTACGACTTCCGCAACGCCCAGGACCGGTCCATGGTCGACGTGTACATGGGCTGCAACATCATCGCCGACGGTCCGGCGTCCAACGAGGTGCAGGCGGTCACGGTCACCGGCACCCCCACGGGCGGCAGCTTCACCCTCACCTACGAGGGCAAGACCACGGCCGCGATCGCGTACAACGCGACCGCCGCTCAGGTCAAGGCCGCGCTGGTCGCGGGTACCGACCTGACCGCGAACCAGCTGAGCACGTCCGGCGCCGGCCTGCCGGGCGCTGCTGTGACCGTCACCTTCGACACCGGCACCAACGTGTCGCAGATGACCGCCACCGGGTCCCTGACCGGCGGCACCACGCCGGCCGTGGCCGTGACCACCAGCACGGCCGGTGGCGCCGGAGCCAACTCGTTCGTCCGCGCGGTCAAGCTGACCATGACCCCTCCGGCCTGATCGGTTCTGACTGATCAGGAGGTATCGGAATGGCCCAGCTGCCGGCGCTCGCGGACGTAGCTGATCTGGAGGTTCGTCTCGATCGCACCATCACCGACGACGAGAGCCCCCGGGTTGAGGCGCTGCTCGACGACGTGTCGGTGATGGTGCGGGAGGTCGCGGGGAAGACCTGGGTGGATCCCGAGGATCCCACCCAGGTCATTGCCCCGGACATTGTGCGGCTCATCGTGTTGCGCGTCTCGGTGCGCTACATGGCCAACCCCGCCGGGTTCTCCTCGGAGAGCGCCGGTGACTACAGCTACCAGCGCAATGGCATGGACGCCCGGGGCGGTCTCTTCCTCACCGACGAGGAGATCGGGTGGCTGAAGAAGGTCGCCGGCAAGCTCGGCATCTGGTCTCAGCCACTCACCCGGGGCGACCTGTGGAGGAGCCGGGGCGTGTTCCTAGAGGACAGCTTCGGCTTCGAGCTGTTCCCCGTCGGCGACCCCTACGACTGCTGAAGGCGGTGGGTCATGTCCCTACTCGACACCGGCCCGCACACCGTCACGATCTTCGTGGAGGAGGAGAGCACCGATTTCCGGGGGAACGTGGTCATGAGGCCATCGACCACGGGCGTGGTGGTCACCGGCTGCTGGATGCAGCCGGTGGCCTCCACCCGGGGCGCTTTCGCAGCGCTCAAGGTCACCGACGGCCAGAACGTGTCCGTGGCCTACAAGCTGATCTGCAAGGGTTCGAAGACGCCGGTGGGTTGGTGGTCGCGGGTCGAGTGGACCGACAACCTGGGCAACCTCAGGAAGTTCGCCGTGCTCGGCGGCCCGCAGGCCCGGGATTTCACCGTGTCGACCGACCACGTCGGCTGCACGCTCCAGGAGATGCGCTGATGGCCAAGGCCAAGTTCACCTGGGGGCCGGGTCGCTCCGCCAGGAAGTGCAACAAGACGGCGGCCTACCACAAGGAAACGAAGTTCGCGCTGCGCCGGGCGGCGAGCACGAAAGCGGCTTTCGCCAAGCGGAAGCTGGGCGCGCACACCCACTCCGGGGACGCGCGGATCACCGTCAGCTACGGCAAGTTGGACATCTTCGTCAGCCTGGATGATTCCCGGGGCCAGCGGGCCGCCGCCGCGATTGAGTTCGGACACCGCTCGGAGAGTGGCACCTTCGTTGAAGGTGTCCACGCGTTGACCAGCGGGACGCGATCGTGACCGCGCCGGCCCGGATGACGCCGTTCGTGGACGGCATCGCGGTGCAGCTGTGGTTGATGCGCAACACCCTCGCGGACCTGCGCGAGAGCCTCGGGTTGACCTCGGTGAACGTGTACGAGGATCTGCCCGACGAGCTGGGCCAGTTTGTGCCGGTGGTCAAGCTGCAACGCACCGGCGGGGCCGCCGATAAGCCTCGTTTCACTAGCCAGTACTGGATGGCCTATTCGGTGTGGTCTGGCGCGGAATTGAGCCAGGACTGGGACCCGCACCAGGCGGCGTTCGAGCTGGCCAGGCAGGTCTCCAAGGTGTTGTACGAGGCGTGGGAGAACCAGACCGTCACCCCGTACGGCTCGATCAATAAGTGGCGTGAATCCACCGGGTTCCGCAAGTTCGACGACGCGGAGTTGCCGCACATCTCCCGCCAGGTCGCCGTGTACGACTTGATGATTAAGAACCCTCGCGGCTAGTTCTCACCGCGCGCCCCCCTTTTTCCGCATTCGGATATGCGGAATTGCAACACGGGTCATTGAACTAAACCAATGCAAAGCCCGTCAGTCCGGGCAACTCACAAGGAGAGAATCATGGCTCTCGATGATGCTGCTGTCATCATCCCCGGCACGGGCTACGTTTACACCGCCCCGGCCGGGACGCCCGCGCCCACCGATTTCGAGAACCCGGGGAGCCCGTGGGAGGACCTCGGGCACACCTCCATCGAGGACGGTCTCACCATCACTAAGGATGGTGGCGACAGCAACATCCTCGGGACGTGGAGAAACCCGTCGCTGCGTGACCGCCGCGACCCGGTTAACTTTGCTATCACCATTCACCTTTTGCAGCTGACGAACGAAACGTTGGCCTATTACTTCGGTGGCGGCGACACCTCCGTAGAGGGTGTGTTCGGGGTCAACCTGATTACGCAGCCGCAGGAACGGGCGATGCTTGTCCGCATTGTTGATGGCGAGGTCAGCGCGCCGCTCTATGTGCCTCGGGTCAGTCTGGCCTCCGACGACGACGTGGAAGTCGACGTTGAGAACTTCCTTGCTTTCCCGGTCCGCGCCACCGTCCTCGGTGTCACCGGCTCGAATCTCATGGAATGGTACGGCCCTGGTCTGGGCCTGAAGACCAACGAAGTGCAGAGCGTCGCCATCACCGGCATCCCGACCGGCGGCACTTTCACGCTGACCTACTCCGGGCAGACCACCGCGCCGATCGTCTACAACGCGGCGGCCAGCGCCGTGCAGACCGCGTTGCGCGCGCTGTCCAACGTCGGCTCCACCGGCGTCACCTGCTCCGGCGGCGCGCTGCCGACCAGTCCCGTCGTGGTCACGTTCGTTGGCGACCTGGCCGGCACCGACGTGGCCCTGATGACCGGCGACGCCGCGCTGCTGACCGGCGGTACCACGCCGGCAGTTGTGGTCACCACCACCACTCCGGGCACCTGATCTCAACGCTGACGGGCGACCAGGCAGCGCGGGGTTGGTCGCCCGTCAGCTTCCCCTCCAACTCCCCTCCCGCGCTGTCGGAAATGAAGGAGCCCCCTCGTTCAATGAATCAGCCATTCGACGTCCACGGCAACCAGGGCGGCCACCGTCCTAGCCCGTTGACCACGGACATCCGCTACGGCAACACGGTCACCCAGGTCGACCCGGCGGGCAACCCGATCCCGCAGACCAACCCGTACAACCACTCCATCCCGGCGCCGGAGCAGAAGTGGTCAGCGCCGGCCGGTACCGCCGCGATCGCCGCCAAGGAAGCCGAAGCGCAGCCGACGATGGTCGACGCGATCGCTAGCGACGCCAAGGCGGCTGACGAGACACCGCCGGTTGAGCCGCCCGAGGGCGCGCCGAAGCTGCGGCCGATCCATACCCTGCCGTTCCGGGAGCGGGGCAACGCCATGCGTCTGTTCAGCGAGCTCCAGAAGATCCAGGGGCCGAAGGAGGGCGAGTCCCCGACCCTCGATCAGGTCGCGGCAATGTATGACGGCCTGGCCCGCATCGACGACTTCTTGGCCGCCGTCGCGGAGAACGCGGATGAGTATCGGGCGTGGGTTGCCGGGCCGGGCGCGGACGAGGCGACGTTCGCCCAGCTGTGGAACGCCTACAGCGCGCGGAAGCAACCGGGGGAAGCTCGCAGCTCGTCAAGTTGATCGACGAGTACGGCAGCGCGCTGGTTGCTGATCTACGAAGCGTCTACGGGGTCGACATCCGTGACCTGTGGCGGGACGACAGCAGGCTCACCCCGCGCTCCGTGCTCTGGCTTGTCGAGCACCTCCCCGAGACCTCCGCGACCATCGCCAAGGCCAAGGGCGGCCCGCGACACCGCCCGTGGACCAGCGAGGCCCACCTGATGGCCCTGGTCGCCAACCTGCTGCATGTCGCCAACCGGCAGCGCGCCGGCAAACCGGCCCGCAAGCCGCTGATCACCCCACCGAAAACCAAGGTCAACAAGTCGCGCGGGCGAGTCGTGCGGGTGGCCGACGTCAACGCACGCCGCATGGCCGCTCTGGCGCGGACCAGAGCGAAGCGAACAGCCGAGACCCCTGGGGGGTGAGCAGTGGGCAGTCCTAAAGGCGAAGAAGTTGCCAGGATCAGCGTCAGGGTTCTGCCCGACACCAGCACGTTCGCTGCGCAGCTGCGCAAGGACCTGGAGCAGAAGAACCTTCCCGAGATCACGGTCAAGGTCAACTTCGACGTAGACCCGGAAGAGCTCTACGCCAAACTCGCGGCGATCAAGGTCCCGACGATCACCGTCCCGGTCGACCTGGAGAAGGTCAAGGACCTGACCCTCAACCTGGACGTGGACACCACCAAGGCCACCGCGCAGGTCGACGCGTTCGTGCAGAAGGTCAACGCCAAGCGCGCCACGATCCGGGTCAACGCCGAGATCGACCAGGCTTTCCTCGGCACGCAGCTGACCAAGCTGACCACGTCGCTGGGCAACCGGAAGATCAAGATCGGCACGGAGATCGACAAGGCCACCCTGACGACCGGGCTGAACAACGCGGCGGCACAGGCGGCCACCTTCTTCAAGAACAAGAAGGTCAGCATCAACGTCGATGTCGACAAGGACCGGGCCGCTCTGGCGTTCTCTTCGTTCGGCAAGCAGGTCACCTCGATCATCGGCGCGATCGGCGGGTCGATCACCTCGGGGCTCGGCTCGGCGTTTTCCAAGATCGGCGAGGTCGGTGGGGCGGCCGGCAGCAAGATCAGCGGCGCGTTCGATGGCGTGTCGGGCACCATGGGCCGGCTCACCGCGGCGATGGGGCCGGTCGTGGGCTCGATCGCGGGGCTGCTCTTCACCGTCCCCGCGCTGGCCCTAGAGCTGTTCAAAGCGTCCGCGATGGCCACCGCTATCGCCGTCGCCGGAGCCGGCATCGCCGGGGCGTGGGGTTTGGCGTCCGCCGCGATCGCCGCGGTACCGGCCGTCATTGGTCTGCTCGGCGCCCCGATCGCCGCCGTGATGCTGGGCATGGACGGGATCAAGAAGGCTGCCCAGACCTTGAAGCCGGAGTTCGACAAGCTGAAGGCGGCTGTTTCGG
>Ga0193742_1001525_pt1 | contig 13966 bp, 13 predicted proteins | sample L2c1metaG_FD_165511 | JGI IMG/M metagenome (GOLD analysis project Ga0193742, IMG submission 165511) | Soil microbial communities from a riparian zone of the East river system, Colorado, United States - L2c1 | ecosystem: Environmental > Terrestrial > Soil > Riparian zone | place: USA: East River... | reverse complement strand
CACGGCTTACGCACGCCATTCATTTCCGATGCTGCGCATCTCATGCTTGCAGCATGCTTTACTTATGACTTATGCATGTTCGCCTTACTGCTTACATGCTTACTTTACTATATAAACCTAGCATAGATGATTGTACTCTTTAGACAATCTTTATTAGCAATAATATCGAAGTTAGCCATCTGCTTATCCTCTCCGCTCTCAAACCTTTAGACAATACTTGACCTTTACCGGTTAAGCACTCTTTAGGCTCAGCCTTTAAGGACCCAGATGCAGAACCGACTGTTACAATCACGACTGTAAAGTCTGAATTGTTCGAAATCGTAACAGTATGTAGTTTGCCAGTTTGAATATCAGCCTAGCAACTTAGCAACCTCACTTCTTTGCCTTGTCCCTTCTGCTCTAAGCTTCTCTCTGGCCTAGCTCCAGACTCTACTACTCCTCTGGAACTCCAAAATTTGAGGCAACCCATCAAGAGAGTGGCACAACCTATAAGTTGAAGCCAATGCCTCACCTGACTTCAGACCTGATGTTCTCCATCCAAACTCCAAGCTTAACACTATCTAAATTTAGCCTAATATATAATTTATCTTTTGCACTTTGGCAGAATTAAATAAGAATTACATTTTCTGCCATGGGAAGATTTTGATGGTCTTGCAATACATTCTACTACAATTTTGGTCCAAAACTTTGCGCATCGAAAAAGTCGTGGGAATAAGAGTGTTGGAAATCTCATTTTTGGGCCATCCGCGACCGTCCGACATCAGTTTCTTCTGGTTGCTGAGATTAACCGATTGGGTGTTTTTACTTGTCCTCAACTGTACCATGAACACAACTCATCTTTTGGTTAACAAAACCATGGTTCGAAAATCGAAATGATAAAAACAAATGATAGGATCTAATCGAGTGAAACAGAAGAACTAATTTGTTTGAGCCCCAACGGCCTATAGTAGCATGGAAAGAACGACATGAGCAGGAAGAAAAAAACAAAAGAGGACTTTTTTTTTTTACGTACCAGACGTTTCAAATGTTCCATGAAAACCTGTAAACTAACATCATCTGTGAAAATTGCTTGTCCAGTACCAGCTCCCGGTGTCGATCCATACATAGTAGCCGACATATGCGTGGTCGAAGGGTTCAACTTGGAGAGCAGGAATCGAGCTTGACTTTTACCCTGATCACAAACAATGTATCGTGGTACAGGGAATCGGTCTACAAGGAGGTCTTGAGCATCCGCGACGGGGACTTCAAGCAACTCTTTAAAGTTTTCATAGCCTTCTTTATCCTGATATCCTTGGTTCCGCCATTGGGCAACAAGTTCTCCGTGGAAGATGAGGATGTGGAAGAAGGTATCGAGAAGAAGGACGACATCGTGTTTGATGGACACACTGTCGAGGAGTACGGGCATGGGAGGAGTATCGAAAGTGTAAGACATAAGAGTAGGCTGAATCATGATAAGAGAATTGTTAACGTCTTCTTCGTTCAAGGCATGGCTAAATCACTATCAGCTCAAACTTTCAGGGAAAAAAAGATTGTTTTACCGATAGAAAGCAGTTTCATCCGGACTGTTATTGAATACCTGCAGGAACTGACTTCGACGAAGATGGAACATGAACTGAGGATAAATGCTGAAGTTATCCGTCAATCTGAAACTCGTTGGATCTTCTTTTCTATAATCGGCGAACTTTTGACAAAGTCGGATGAGCATGCGATCTAACCATCGCAATACATCCGGTGAGTCATCGATCTCTGCTTTGAAGACTGCAATACGAGACATCAGCACTGCCGCAGCTTCTTGGTCGAAAGAACCCGCAACATGTGGAGAACCAGCTTCGGCAAAGTTGCGAGCGATAGTCGTTACCCGCAGTCGTTGCTGTCCAGATGAATGTTGATAATGTGTGACGAATTGGATGAGACCACGAGAGCCTTGTTGTAGTGGTTGGCCAGCTGGGGTCACAACTTCGAAATAAACACCCGTCGCGGTATGTGGAGTGATCACATTAATCTTCCACGCTGATGTTTGACCGATACCGATTTCAGTCTCTCCAACGCAGCCTGATTTCTTTCCAGCAGAAATAGCGTGCCCAATAAGACCGGATACCTTCAGTTCTTTTGTAGTCTACGTTCGTGATGCATCGATACTCAGATATATGCATGATTAAAAGAGGAAAAACTGACTTGAACATCGAATGTTGCATTGAAACCCATCGAAAGATGTCCTTGATCGTCCTTGTTGAAGATACGGAGGAAACTTTGCTTGAAAATGGAGGTAGTGAAGGAATCAGATAAGACTACGACACCATTCGTCGAGTTGGGTAAGGATCGCATTTCAAGGAGGCCGACTTGATCGAGACAACCAGCAAAAAGGTCGACAGCATGACCATTGTTGGAAGCTCGCAGGGCGAGACCTTCGTAGAACTAAAACACGGCGTTAGAGAAAGCAAACCTCGAAGTGGATAATACATACCTTGAGGGCTCGCTTGTAGTGCTTCACAGTATCCCTTTCGATTTCATGATGTGATCGAATGGGTTCCTTCAACTCATTACTGACAACCATCCCGGGGCCTTCAGTCGCAGGTCCACCAGCAAAAAGCATGATACGAGCCCCGGTGTTGGGATAAGTGGTTTCCAAAAGCCCAACAGCGACACTAAGAGCGACACCCGTGCATCGAAGGGCACGTTTATCGTTTGCAACGGGCCATGGGTCGCGTGTCAATGATTCCAAGATACCCGTCAACTGGAACTCGCATTGTTGAACTGGCATCAAAAATCGCGCAGCACCAAAAGTGGCTTGTGGCATTGGTTGACCCGGACGAGGTGCTGCACGACTTTGTGAACTAAGTCCCAGCATATCCTGAATCTGTTTTGGTTGATATTCCTTTCCACCACGGAAAACGTATGACTTGCTGCACTCTCCGTAGCCGATCTCGTGCACCGAGGCCTGGCGGGTTTCTTGGTAAGTATATTGATCGTTATAAGGAATCAAACAATAATACCATGGTTCCATAAGTGATGAGACCGACAAGAGCATAAGGGGGGATCAAACTCAAGCTAACCACGATTGCATCACGGAGAGCTTTCAAATCGTCCTCATCAAGGCAGGTATCAACGACAAAGAGAAATATGGGCGGGACTTGGACGGGACGAGCAAGAGTGTATTCGATGGTGGTGTATTTCGGGAGAAGTTCAGCGGGCAGATTGGTATTAGAGATATCTTTGTAATGGGCTGGAAAACTGTTACGCGACAGACAAAAAGGACAGATCCAGAGTTTTCCACGAATATCAATTTGACTATCGAGAAAGAGTTGGCTGATATGTAAAAGAAAAAAAAGGTTTTCTGTTTTTCTCACCAATAAGGATTCAGAATAGCACGACAAGGCGGTTTGCAAGCGACTGGTTCATACAATACTGGAGGCAAATCTTGACGAATTTTAAGGGGCGTATAGAGTGCCGAGACAGGGACGACTATCCTGGTGGCCTCTATGCGGGATGACGGCCATACATTCCATGATAAACGAACACCTATGCTGAATGTTATTTCATTTGATGTTGCGAATGTGCTTTTGACTGACCGTCTCTCTCCTCGACGTCTTCAAAGTTGAGCATGGTGTACGAGTGTTTCGCCGGAGAGGGTTGTGTCGCTCGGTGAAGAGCATTCCACGTATCATATCAAACCAAATAAGTGCACAAACAAATACGCATTTTCTCAAGTACGACTTAGTACGTGTCCCCCGTCTCCCGCAGCGCTGTATGTGTGTCAATACAAATAAATTCTAAAAGGATTCCAGGTTGAAAGGATTTCCGTGACCATGGAGATTGTCATAACCTTAATTACAAGCTTGATATATAGATAATTCTACATCTTTCTACCACCTTCTTACCAATTTCCAGGGACTGCGAGTACTTTCCCTGCGCAGTGATAGATTTTTTGTTGAGCGGGGCTGCATTAACTGCGGGCGTAGAAATAAAACTCCTGCGATTGCTCTTTTGTCTGGCCATTTCTGCGTGTTTAAACGAGGTAATTGTACGTTGGTCGCAAACGGTAGTATTATTTCTACGTACCTACCTTATTAATCTAATCAAGGGTAGTTGACTGAAAGGAGACAAGCTTCCTGACCGGCTAGTCCTCGAAAGCTTCAATACAAAGCTGCATCGCCAGAGACCCACTCGGAACTGAAAATTTAAATAAATTTGCTCCCAGTAAATGAAAGCAATGCGTCTGCCCTCTGATATATTAATTATCGACCCGGAAACTGTTATATGAATTGCGAACTTGAAAACTCCTTGGACTCGCCACCGCGTATGCACGTGACAACGTACTTGGGATTTCAGGCAGTGCTGCGCTGAGATAGCGGAGTTTGTATTTGATCTCTTTCCTTCCCTTCACAGCGGACCTTTTTGACCCGCACTCATTATACCCCTCCTTATATATCTCTTATTAGACTTTATATCCCTTGTCTTCCTCCCATATCCACCACTTGATATGAGTTCTTCCCCCCATCTTCAAAACTCAGTCCTCTTCACCCCAGAAGACGACAGAGACATGCTCGATAGCCTCAAGGGCCTCAGCATCAAAGGCTTTCATGACTGGTATCATCTCTTTGTCACCTTGGTTCACGGTGAGAGCTCACACATCTCCCTCTAGCAATGAAGCCAATACACCGTCGTCGACAAACGCCTCGCTTCCTACTCCACCAGCTCTACAGAGCTCACTAGTCCTTCTGGCATCGCCTGCACACACATTGTTCGTTCGACTTTCCCTATATCTTTCTACTCGTCGGCTGACTCACCATCGCAGTGGAGAAGGGTGGTACTCTCCGCAAGCACCGATCCAGCAGCCTGGGGCACCACTCATGAAAGACCTCGACTCCTTCACAGAAGGCACCGGTCAGGGCAGTTTTGACTTCCTGCCTCTCACAACGGCAGACGAAGGCCTACCTCTTATCTTCCATCCAGCCGATGCCATTGACGACATGGAAAACACCATCGACAATGACCTCGATATGCTCTCGGCTAACAATCCACTTGCCTTGGATCTACTCCCGTCCCCCAGTAATCTTGAAGATGCTGTGTTGGCTTGGAGAGAAAACGTGGTCAGCCCCAACCAACCACCCCCTTTACCCACGTTAGAGTTGCCTGTCAAGAAACGGCGGCGCTCTCTCACGCTAGATAATGACGATGAAGAAAGGCGTACTCGTGTCTGGAGTCCCTCCCCCGAATCATTACCAATATCCTATACGGAGCCGCAAGTCGTGCGGTATCCTATCACTTGTCCAGAGCCAGAAGTACCTGATTGACAACTACCCTCCCCTCATCATCTGGTCTAAATTAATCGGCTACGCTGCCAAACGGTCTTAACTCGTCTTGAATCGTTAAACCTCCCCCTTCTCATGCAATGCACGAATCAAGTGCCATGATCAACCAACATCCCTCGTGGAATATATTTTCACACCAGAATCTCAGCCAAAGCGGAACAATTATCTATTTTCCTTGCCCATCATATGCTCCAGGAACTTATGCTGAATCTCTTTCTCACCGAGTAGAATGATCTGCTACACCGTTTGATCATCATGTGTTACCAAGACAGCCTAAATTTTCATCTTTTCTTTGATCTTTTTTTTTTTGCCTACCCCGTCTATCGTCACCACAAGATAGTAATGACCTAAAGATTCGAGTTAAGTAGTACCAGGTTACGAATTTTGGATAGATCGTTGTCTCCCCATTCCCCGCATTTTTTCTTCAAACCTCCCTGGTCATTTTGCTTTGCCTCGCTAGAAGTCCCTTTCGTACACTTCTTAGCATTTTCCCTGCTCTTACAGAATATGACTCGTTTTTGATGGATCTAAGCGTGATAAGATATGCCAAAGCAAAGAAATTCCAAAACCAAATAAGGCAATAGATTAGATGTGTACAAGCAACCAAAAATAACGCGTACACACGGATCAACAAGTCCACCGATCATGATCAACGATATCGTTGAACGGCAGGTTTCTCAGGGTTCACTTTGTCCAGCCGCCTCATGGCTCCAAAATCTACGCTGAACCTTGAGGACTTACACGAGTCTATCGCCACCATATTTGAACAAGCACAGTCGTCTCTTGCGAACCACAAAAAGAATTGTGTAGCCCTATATAAACTCCATACCAAGGCAGCGGCCGTAACCCAACCAGGCAAAAATGGCAATGCATTGAAATTAGTTGGAGAAAAGGCTTTTCAGGATGCGTTTGTTGATATGGTTAATCGCATATTGGTGGTGAAGAAGGGACCGGCTAATGCGGATAGGATCGTCAAATATGTCGGATCGTATGTCAAGTTCATGAATGAGAAAGGTGTGTGTTCGAGCGCTCACGCCTTTGCTTGGTCTTTCTTGTTGAAAGGATCGTTGTTGATTTTAATGTCTCTCTTTAGTATCAGAAGAGAAATCCAAGACAGCCTCTTCTTCATCTATATCAGTGTTGGCGGCGAACAACCAAGAGGACGACGATGAAAATGCCACCACGAGATTCGTTGCTCGACTTTTGAACTGGCTTCTACAAGGATTCGTCGCTAAGAACAAGAATGTTCGCTATCGATGTATTCACATCGTCTCGGAGATGATCTCACATCTGGGTGAAATCGAGCAAGTAGTTTGAAACCACACTTAGGGTCGGAAATCCTACAACTGAAATACACTTTTTATTTTATTCAGCGAAGACGCTTATAATGAACTGCGGGACAGTTTGATACAGCGTCTATGCGATAAGGAGACCCTTATTCGAGTACATGCCGTTGTTGCGCTTTCAAAGCTTGTAGGAACCGAATCGCCGGATGAAATAGAACAAGGGGAGCGGACGATCTTGCAGATGCTGCTTGACATCATATCTACGGACCCAGCTGCGTACGTCCGGATGCTACCCTAGTAGAATCTTTCTAATATCTGACCATTTTTAGCGAAGTGCGACGTGCCGCTCTTCTGAACATCCCTCTAGTTCCAGCAACTCTTGACATTATCTTGAGCCGAGCACGCGATGTGGACCCAGTCACTCGGAAACTCGTCTACACCGGTGTCCTCCAGATCAAGCTTGGGCATCCACGACAACTGTCCATCGCTCAACGCGAACAAATCGTCAAAGATGGTTTGGGTGATAGAGAGCCAGGTGTACGTGTAGCAGCGGGTAAACTGGTCGCGTCATGGTTTGACGCGGCCATGGCGGAGACTCCGAAAACGGAGAAAAGTACCTGGGATGGAGATGATGGTGGTGTTATGAAAGGGCTCATTCATTTCTTGGGTCTTTTTGATGTGGTTGGTCCTGGTGAAGCTGTCGCCGTAGATGCTGTATTGTCCATTTTCACGACAAGACCTGACATTCCGGATGGATTCACATTCCAAGGTTCGTTTGTCTGTCAAACTTCCTTTTGTAAACTGCCGATCTAAATCTCTCGGCCAACATAGACGAGTACTGGAAAGACTTATCATCAGAATCTGTCGTTCTTGCGCGTGTCTTTGTCGAGCACTGCGTAAGCACTCAGAATGAAGCTCGACTGGAATCAGCATCTCTTCCGGTGGTGACGGCGTTTGCTTTTCACATTCAAGAAGCGTATAATTCTTTGCTTGTCGTTTTACAAGATATCGAGACAGCGAAACTCTTGCGAGCTGGTCTTGAGCAGGAAGAGGAAGAGGAATTGGAGGAAGAACTCGCCAAGCGAGAAATCGTCTTGGGCGAGCTGTTAAGGATGGCATTGAAACTTGACTACTCCGATGAGATTGGTCGGAGAAAAGTGTTCTCTGTCGTTAGTCTGTATTTTTTCTATTTTCCCCCCCCTTATTGATGCCTGTTATTGACACTGTAATCACTTAGAGGACATGCTTGGCCATCCTCAACTCCCACCTGCTCTCATTGAACGCTGCTTAGACGTATTGAAGGAGATTATGCCTTCAGAACGAGATCTTATCCGTGTGATTGTAGAGATCATAGTAGAACTGCGGGAGGGCGACGATGATGCAGAGAATGCTGATGATCCGGTAAGCTCATACTGCTTCCCCATTCTACCACAAAACAAAAAGACCAATCGTCTATTAATTTTTTTTTAGTTTGACGACAACCAATCGGACATCTCACAGGCCACTATCAGGAAGGACAAATCTTCGCGCAAGACCAAAGAACGAAGCGAAATGACTGCTGAAGAACGCATGGAAGCTGATCTGATGGATATTCGTTGCCTTTTGCTCTGTATTGCAGTACTAGAGCGCGTCGACGGGGTGAGAATCCCGCTTACATCCAATGCTGTATTCACCTGCTGAACATAATAATGTTTCGACAGTCTTTTGAAGACAACTCGACTCTGGAAGGAATATTAGGTGATCTCGTCATTCCGTCTGTTAAACGGAAGGAACTGGCCATGCGAGAAAAAGCTCTGGCCAGCTTGGGTTTATGTTGCCTCATTGCAAAGGTAATGCACCGCAAAAAAAGCACCTTGTGTCCATGTTATCTCAATCTACTCTTTCGTATATTTAGAATATGGCGCTTAACTCATTCCAGCTCTTTTTGAGTCAAGCACAGAATGCTCCAACTGAACTTAAAGTTCAGGTCTTGCGGATTATTTTAGATCTGTTGATTGTTTATGATCAAGAGTTCTTTTCACGATCAGAGGATGTTGTAAGTGTTTTAATGCGTAACTGTCGTTCGAATGTTGGCTTAATACGATCTCACAGGCCAAACGGATTACAGACTTTTTGCTTCAGATGCTGGATTCTGATGATTCGCCCGAAGCTCAAGGAGTCTTGTGTACAGGTATATGCAAGCTTCTGCTGGCGGGTATTATTACAGAACCTAGAGTAGGCGCTACCAAATCTATCACTACCGCTTTCAGACTTGTTGACTAATTTTTTAATTTTGTATAGGTCTTGAGCTGCTTGGCCTTGATCTATATCTCTCCAACTACGAGAGATAATCAAGAACTACGACAATGTCTTTCGTATTTCTTCCCTGTATATTCTTATTCATCACCCGAAAATCAAAACCGAGTCCAGGAAGTAAGTTTTTTTTTTACTATTTTTGAGATTTCTAATACCCTTTTAAACAGGTATTTATCTCCACCTTCGACCTGGCCGCTCGCATGCATGAAGATCTTGATGAACATGAAGAAATGATATCCCTTCATCAATTTGGGCTTTTGATGCTGGATTGGACGAATCCACAGAAAGCTGCCGAAATGCGAGCCCCTTTTCTTAACCGGAGTGCTTTCTCAATTTACTTTCTTTGATTAGCGCCGCCGTCGAGGGCGTCCGAAGCCAAGAACCCCATGTGAATTTGGCTGTTGATATCCTCACCGCATTGTATGATTCCGATCGCTCAGGTACGTGCAGTGCTAATGACCCTCCAATGTTCATGCTTCTTACATGAGTCACAGTCGATGAACAAAAGACGCTGTGCCAACTTTTGGGACAACTTCAAATTGAACCTGGCTTGGATCTCCGAGCTATTCAGAAAATAAATATCCTCTTATCGTATCATGAAGAGGTTTGACTGCTTTTTCGTTGGTGATTTAAAATTGAATTTCTGGTTCTCGTTACAGCAATGTCCTTTTGAAAATCCCTCAATTGAGAAGATTTTTGATCGGTTCAAGAACCGATTTTCAAAAGCCTTCACGGATGAATTGAAGGAGATCGATCCTCTCGAATATGTGGACGATGATTTCCGTGATATTTATCAACGGATAGGGGTTGACGTACCAGCGAAGGGTGACAACGAAGATCGTGGCTCTCGTTCACGCGGCAAGCAGAAGGTTGCCGAAGATAGGTTTGTGTTTCTCTTGCCATCCCATGTTTGACCGAGTCGATGACCAGTTGCGGTTTTTCTAGTGATGCTGAGGATGATGAACAACTTGAGGACGAAGCTGCATCTGAAAATCAAACCCGCCAAAGGTGGGCCAGTTCCTGACTCTTCCCAAGTTGTAAAATTTCATGTAGAGTTATAGTACCCCGAGTCCACCGCCTAAATCAAAGAAGCAGCCTGCTACTCGTCGATCCACACGGTCGACAAGGTCGACATCTCGAAGCCAGAAGCGGTACGTTGTGTATATTTTCTACAACGCTTAGAAGTCTTACTTTGGGTCGGCTACAGAAAAGTCCAGGAGGAATCCGATTCGCAAGTATCAGGGGAAGAAAATATCCCGCCAGTAGAAACTATAACCGCCACTCCGAAGAAAAAAGGAGTGAAGTAAGTCTCGTACATTGTTCACCCCATGGTCTTCTTCTGACCTATGCGAGGAGACGTATACATACCCCAGGTTCTGGTAGTTTAAACTCACCAGCTAATCGCAAGAAAACTCGAGTGAAAGCCCCCCTGTAGGTCTCTCTCTCCTTATGGCCAGATCCACTAATGATGATAACTCTCCTGGCGCTACAGAAAGTTATTGCCAACGGAAGCTACCCCCACAAATACAGATATCGAGAGCCCTCCTACAACCCCCACTAAAAGGAGTACACGACAAACAAGATCACGGAAAAATGAAGGACGTTCAATGACTGTTACGGAATCACCTCCTGCATCGTCGGATTGCGACCCCGGAGACAGCGACAATGCAGCAGAGATGGAACCCACACCAAGAGCAAGATTGGCGTCATCCCCCTCGGCCTCTTCAGATGATTTTGGAGGTTTCTAGAGATACAAGTTGATTTTGATTATTTTTAATTATCTATCTCATTGTTTTGTCTATAAAGTTTCTTGAAAAGTGTAAGTGTAATTGCAAGACGTGTGCGTTTTCTCCTATCTATTGGCCGAAGGTCCTTTTCCCCCGACTCCCATGCGACTGTTTCCACTACTTCCCTATTCTGTTGTTGTCATCTGCCCAAGAATCCATACCTCTCAAAATTGACTAACCCTCCAACAACGAAAATGACTCTTCAACCTCCTCAAGCATGTTGTTGAGGATAGTAAGGCGACGGAATTGATCTTCAAACACAGCATGGAAAAGGTTGTGTATATCTGGAATGATGTTTTAGTCATGTCTGAATGATCTGAAGGACGGAAAAGACAGTTACCTGGGTTGGCTGACTTTGGGCTGTTCTTCGAGGAGGATGTAGTCCATCATGTCGTTTGAGGTCATTGTCAATAGTGATGCCAAAGTTCGGTTCCGAACTGATACGAGAACCGAAAGAACCGAACCGTCGGTTCAGGTTCAGTTCAGTTCGGTCCACGGATTTTGGGCTGTCGGTTCGGTTCTCGGTTCTATGATTTTCAAAATTTTGAGAACTGGGTTCGAACCGGTTCGAACCGAACTTTCTGTACATATTTTTTTCTAATTTTTCTGTTAAGAATTGAGTAAGATATCAATAAATTATCCATTATGATCCTGCACCAACATTTTGGGAGTCGGAGATTGAATTTTGGATCAATTAAATTTTGACACGCTTTGTTGGTTCTCTGCTTTCAGCTCCAACCACCCACTGAACGCTATTGACCCAACAAATTCTCCACAACATGTGATTTCCGGAAAACACCAATGTTGGACTTAGGAGATTTTTCCAACTTGTATTAATTGATAAGATCATATGTTTTATCAAGATAAGATTGTGTACGTCCGACTATCTCCATCTCCGTGGTTCTTTTCCCATTGTCCTGGCTTCTTCGCGTCAATCACATGTCAAACATGTAATTGATGCGTCTCTTGTGGTCTGATGGCCTCTCTGAGATCTGATTATCAACCGTCGTAGTTCTTGCAAATGAGAAGGTGTGACGGTCTGATGAAGCCACAACTCATAAGTATATAACAAGGCGAAATTTATGTATTCCAATCATAGAAAATAAATGATGTGAAGTGCACGTAAAGTGCACACTGTGAATCCCGGTGTGTGTGAATGGATTCCACATTTGGCAAGTCAATTTCGATCGTGAAGTTGAACATAATACCCCATTGTTGTTAAGCTCGGAATTTGGACGGAGATGTCGGGTCCGAAGTCGTGCGAGGCGTTGGCTTCAACTTGTGGGTTGTGCCGCTCTCTTGATGGATGCCTCAAATTTCGGAGGTCCGGACAGAGTAGGAGAGTCCAAAGTCGAGCCGAGAAGAAGTTTAAGAAAGACGAGAGCGAGTTAAGGAGAAGTAGGTTGCTAAGTTGATATTTAAACTAGCGAAATACATACAACAAACTGGAGTATTTATACTGAAGCAAAACATAAACATAAAAGGGGTTATCGTGAAGAGCATATGGTAGTAGAATGAACATATAACAAGGAGACTCGTATTCCGGATGGTGCCGAAGGATGCCGACATAAATCCTCGCAGGTCCTTGTGGTGACTGCGACTCATGACCTCGAGACTGGTGCATGTGCGATGTGATTGGCCTGGAACATGGAACGTGTGTGGAGCATGGTGGGGCTGTGGTTGTGCTGCGGTAGAAAGCACATGGTGCTGGTTGGTAATGACAATGATAAGAATGCAGGTTGTGTTGGTGGTAGCAGAGTGGAGGAAGTATTCTGACGGAGCTCTGATATAAGTCCGACGAGGGTGGCCGGTGGTAATGGTGGCACTGAACAATGGTGAGGCAACCATCATCGGAGGCTCCGTCGGAGCCGTCCTTTGATTGTTCTTTGGAAAGAACATGACTGAGCACGGACCATGACAATTGTGTTTTGCATGCATCTCACCTCCTTTTTATTCTTTGACTTCGCCCACATCTTATCCACTGATCTCCCAGTTCCTTCAAACTGCTGGATGTCTTGAACCAACAAAGCTACATCCTTCCCAATGTCACGATCGACCACAGATTTCTTCCAGATGCGATTATCCACAGGGTTGGGGATTGTAGCCTGTTTTTCGAAGATGTCCGCTGCCATCCTAAATTGGTTTGCACGAGCTAGCAGATGTTCTCTGTATCGATCAAGCTAATTATATGAGTTCAAGCACGGAAAATGTGTTGGTAAGTGGACAAACATACCTCAGATTTGTCATCACTGCCATAAGCAATAGGAGACGAGCTACGCATTTCAACAATGTTGTCTGTGGTGAAATTGATAGGCGCTGTAGAGGATGACGCCACCAACCCTGACAAGGCCATCAAATCAGTGGGTGCCTTAGACAAGGACGACACGGAGACAGTGTCCTCAGCTGATTCCTGTGGCGTGGCCAGCTGCAGATTGGTCTTTGGGGGTGAGTATTTGCTTTTCCTTTGAATCTTTGTACGATGCTCATTGCTTGTTTACTTTCCCAGCACCTGCGCCAAATTTGACAACGAGAGAAGATATTTCCATTGGCCATTTCCTCCGATAACCGTTGGATCGCCTAACCAAACATGGTCATCTCCATCAGTGATACTCCCATCGACCTCAAGGTAATTGACATGTTTTCGTTTCCCAGTTATAGGCTGTGATTCCGAGGGCTCCGAAGATTTTTCCACCAGTTTGTGGCGCCGGTAAATCGGAAGAGTGCGACGGTGGTAGACCTCACTCCAGAAATTAATTGAAGGCATCCCAACCGCTTGGACCAGATGCTTGCAAATATGGTGCTGATTGTACTTCTGTTGCCCACAGGTGAAAGTCCAGTCTCTGACACAAGTAGCATATTTCTTGTTGCTCATATCCATCTTGAGCAACTTCTTCCATGATGCCTTGAAGTACTTCTGGTAGGTTGTCAAGCTTTTTGATCGTCCTGCCCAATATTCATCATTGAGGATCTCGGTACGCACAATATAGGCAGGAGTGACCTTGTGAATAAGGATCCAGACTAGGTGGTCAAGTTGAGGATGTAAAACATGATGGAGGTGGTCATGCTTCAGTTGGCGCCAGAAGTTTTCAACAGTCATTGTCGTTCGGAGCTGTGAAATGTATGGTGATGTAGACCATGCCCATAACTTCCACATCTTCGGTGAGTACCAGCATGCCCACATATATGCCCACACCTCTCGAAGTCCACGATTGCGACAGAATGAGTACATCTCATAGACTGCATTGTTGCGAATCTGTTCCTTTGTCCATTTTCCATCCTTTTCTGC
>Ga0193742_1001524_pt1 | contig 13976 bp, 15 predicted proteins | sample L2c1metaG_FD_165511 | JGI IMG/M metagenome (GOLD analysis project Ga0193742, IMG submission 165511) | Soil microbial communities from a riparian zone of the East river system, Colorado, United States - L2c1 | ecosystem: Environmental > Terrestrial > Soil > Riparian zone | place: USA: East River... | reverse complement strand
ATCGAAGTTAGCCATCTGCTTATCCTCTCCGCTCTCAAACCTTTAGACAATACTTGACCTTTACCAGTTAAGCACTCTTTAGGCTCAGCCTTTAAGGACCCAGATGCAGAACCGACTGTTACAATCATGACTGTAAAGTCTGAATTGTTCGAAGTCGTAACACTTAAAGGCTGAGCCTAAAGAGTGCTTAACTGGTTAAGGTCAAGTATTGTCTAAAGGTTTGAGAGTGCAGAGGATAAAGCAGATGGCTAACGTCGATATTATGGCTAATAAAGATTGTCTAAGGAGTACAATCGTCTATGCTAGGTTTATATAGTAAAGTAAGCATGTAAGCAGTAAGGTGTTGAAGAATATGTATGGAAACATAAGATCATCTATTAGATAAGATCATCTGTCAGATAAGATATGATCAAGAGATATGATCAAGAGATCAGATAAGATCAAGATCAAGAGCTCAAGAGATCGTTGTTCCTATAAAATATGGTTCAAAGTATAGTTCAAAGGAAAAAGAGTGTGTGAAGGAATAAAAATTGTAACAGCATTCCAGAGAGTAAAATAGAATAATTGGACAATGAAATGTAACATATAATCTAATCTGAGTCTTCTGTGTGAGAGACAAATTCTGTGACTGATAAATTTGACTGAGGGAGGTTATGCTGCGCAAAATTTCCAGGTACTTTGATGGTACAGTCGAACCCCCCATAACCCATACCTCTTGGTAAATGGCCCAGGGTATGGGTTATAAGGGGTTATGGGTTTAGAGGGGTATGCTAAAAATAGACTCAAAAAATCATGGAAAAATTGTAAAAAATCATAGAAAAAAGTTAGAACTGCAGACTCATGCTGAATTGTGTTACTAACATTGGTGTAGACTAATTTGAATAATACCATCTTTAATCTCTGAAAGTAGTCAGTTAAAATAGTTTCTTTCAAAGACCTTGTCTCTTCAAGGCGGAGCTGCCTATTGAATGAGACCAAAGGGCTTTGAACTTGTGTGCGATGGGGTTGTTTAAGTCATCAATGTATCTGCTGATGGTCGATACTGCCTCCAAGCATTTAAGCCCTCGCTCGTAGTCTTAGGCTGACTCTAGGGTATCAAGAACCTGTTGCTCATTGACAGTGTTTGCTTCGTTGTCCAACCATTGTTCATCTGATGATGAAATGGTTTCTGCCCTAGCTAGCTTTGCACTGAGTTCATTATTGCATGTCTTGACTGTTTCTGTAAATTTATTGAGACCTTTCTTAAGAATTTCAAGTGGTTTGGAAGCCATAGAAGTGATATTTTTGGGGTAAATTTTGTTTTATTTAGTTGGTGCAGTGGCGCATCATAAGTGGTGCATCATAACTAGGGGGCCATTCATTCACTGTGAATGTGTTGAACAATGGTAAACTAATTATTTGGCAGGCGACATAAGGGACTATGCCCAATATGGTAGGCAAAAACTTATGGGTTTTGCCAACAGAGGGGTATGTGTTAGGGCAACTGCAGAATGACTTGGTTGAGATCTAGCAGGGGATCCTAAACACATAAATATGACAGGAAAGCGCACCTAGCAGGGGATCCTAAAAGAAAAGGATAAAGCCCTGCTAAGGTGGGATGCATGTCTATATACCAAGAAATCGGAGTCCAAATAATAAAATGATGAAAGACAATAAAAGATGGATAATGGTGAAACGGTGATAGGAATGCTATGTCACATGATCATCGGACTCCGGTATCAGAGCCGCGGGTGCACTCTGTCTTGGACTAGCAACGATGAGGAGGAATATACAGAGGTGACGGAGAAATATCGGAGGAAACGTCGGATGAAGCGGAGCGTCCCCTAACAGTATGGGTTATGGGTTACTGCGGACCTATGGGTTATGGTATGCAAAATCCCACAAACCAAGTCGGTATATGGCTTGAGCTATGGGTTATGAGGGTTTATGGGTTATGAGGGGTATGGGTTAAGAGGGGTTCGACTGTAATTCAAAAAAATAAAAACAGGAAAAATATTTTGCAGAGTGAAGGGATTGAACGCTGGACTTCAGAGATTTGGTCCAAACACAGCCGCAAGCTAACCACGGCTTCTGTCCGGATACCCACCTCTGGGGTTAGGTACCCATGCCCCATGTTGTCCGGATGCAGGTTCTGGCTAGTTTTGGTTTTGGACCACTTTTCATCTGGACTGGCACCCGGCCGTTTTGCTAAAATCCACAAATTTTGTCTGGATCGGGATCAGGCCTTCGCCGGTAATAAATGGGGGTCCTGTTATGAGGAACTATGGGTTTGAAGAGGTTTGCTAAAAATAGAATTTAGAACTTGAAAAAAAAAATTTGGAAAAAAAAAAATCGGAAAAAAAAAATCACATTATAATCAGCCATTAAACTATCATTCTTTTAAGAAATAGTTAATTAAATCTGTATCTTTCATGTTCTTGGTCTCTTCAAAACGAATTTATCAATTAAATGGCCCCAAAATTTTGCATGAAACTGGGTCATCTAACTCATCAATGTATTTTTTGATTGTTGACACTGCCTTGAGGACATCGCATCGCGTTAGTCGAGGCTCAATGAGTTCATCATCGACATCATCTCTAAGTACCATTGATCTACAAGTTTTCACGTGCTTTGATTGCATCGATAACTACTCCGCTGATCTGAATGGAGATGTTCGATCTCCGATGAGCCGAATCTCGGCAAATGTGATCTTAGGGTGACATTTCCCTCATGTTTATATCCTGAGTCTCATCCCTTACACTTAGAAAAGAACCAGATATATTGTATTATTTCTTATAGAGTCCTTGAAATGTTTGGGATATCCAAGCAGATACTGAGGAACTCTTAAGAGTGATCATTTTCGACCCACTGACGAACATCCGGTCCGACATAGTACCTGTCAATTTGAAAAATGTTTCCTTGGAAACCTTCGTGAAGCATGTGTGGCTTTGTGCGATGCCTTGGTTCCTCCGCATGAGCTTCCACACGAGCTCTATGGTGAGCATTTGTGACAATCCATTACATAATGTGACAACCTGCTGCAGCTAGCTGCAGAAGTTGCAGCTCATCTTTGACCGTCCCTACCCAACCCTACTTTGCATATACTCGGCTGGACGTCACGCCGTTGACTGCGCGTCAACGTCCTTTGACATAGAGAGCCATTGTAGACATGTGGTGAAACAGATCTTGTGGAGTCTGGCGGACAGGCGGATAGGCGGACAGGCGGATAGGCGGACAGGCGGAAATTCGAAATACGGAACTTTTTGAGTAATCCCGACCTGCGGACAGGGTTCGAAGCAGCCAAGCCTGCCAAGTGACGCCTTGGCTATACTATCCCTATCAATGAGGTAAGTGCAAGTGCACCTTTCCGTGCTAGGTTTGATCACTTAAACTCCTTCGCAATTCCACGTTAATAGCCCAAATACAATCCGCCTTTCGCTCACGAAAAACCCTTACTTGAGACTCTAAACATGCATTTCTGTACCTCCTTCATTACGGCGAGCGCTGTGATTTCCGTGGTATCTGCTGCGATTTTCAATGTTACCGTCGGAAAAGATAACCAGAACACTTACGATCCATCCTAGTACATCTCTCTTATTTCTCCAATACTTCTTCTGACCTCTCCATTTGCAGCCTCACCGGAGTTCAGAACGGAGATATTATTGGTTTCCAATTGTACGTTTCGTTACTTCGAAACATTTCCTAGTCTGATTCTTCCTCGTTATACTAGTGTCTCTAAAACTCACGTCTGGGGTTTTCTCAATATGCCCACAATACACCTAGTTAAACCTCATTTTTTCACAGAGCGTGACCCAGTCCACGTTCGACAAGCCGTGCGACAAGAAGTGGGTGGATTCGTCACTGACCAACCCAATTTGTTGGCGGTGGTCAACGTTATTGAGTTCAGGCGCTAACACTTCCTTCACTTAGAGCCAATGGTATTGACTCTGGCCTGATCGCCTCCACGAACTCCCCCCAATGGTCAACTACGATAGACGATGGTCAGTCAATGCTCTTTAGATATCTGTCCAATCAGTGTCTTCACTTATGCCTTGTGAAACAGTTTCAGCCCCTTTGTGGTTCTACTGTATCCCGTAAGGAACATAAAAAAGGGTCTTCCATTATCCAATAGTTGCTAACCAAGAGATTTCTCTCCAATTTGCTTTCGTAGCCACTGCAGTCTAGGAATGGTCTTTGCCATCAATCCCACTGCTAATAATACCTTTGATGCTTTCACCGTAAGTGCCAACTTAAAACTCTTTGTTTAACGTGAATTACTTCCTCAAAATTGTTTGACGCAGGCTGCTGCAGAAGGAATTACCGCCACCACATCATCTGCTGCCACTTCGGCTACGTCCACGAGTGATGCGCTCAGTCAGGGTTTAGCTCACAAAGTAGCGCTATGGCTCCCTATACTAGGTCTAGTGCTGAGCTTGATGCTATAATGGGAGTTGAGTTTATTTTTGCACCATGGCGAAAGATTTTGGTTTGCAAGATGGCTTTGTTTGCGGGAATAGTCTACATAAGCGACTCTCCTCTTGTGCCTACATTTACATAAAAGGTTTGATGAAATTGTAACATCGGCGTATATCTCAACTTGGCCTTCAATGGATAAATTTGTGTTCTCTGGCATATATATGGTTGACGAATGTGATGAATCTATTCCATGCAAAACTGGTATAATCCCCAAAAAGATTGATGAACATCAGTTAGAAAATTCTGAAGAAAAAAAAAAGGAGATCCAGTCAGTATGTACTTATATATTACAAAAAGTTTCGTTAGAAAGAATTAATTCTCCAGGATCCCAGATTCCTTCCATCGTTCCCAGAGCAATCCCACGCCGACAGGGGCAGTAGGATCTCCTTTAATATCGCGTACCTCCAGCAACTCATACTCTCGACCAAATGCAAGGAAGTGAGCGAAAAGTGAGTTGAAATGAGGTTCAAATCGGAGGTGTAATATCTGTTGATAATGTGCGTGGTAGATATGAGCAAAAACACGTAGAAGTTGGCGGTAAACGGTCCTAATCGTTGCTGGGAATGAGGGATGGAAAGCTTGATCTTGGATTGTCGTCAGCAAGCCTCTTTTTTTATCTTATTTTTCAATCAGATGTGATACAACATACTTGACTTTGTGGGGAAGATCTTTTCGTCATCGATCAAGTTCTGGATAGATGTCATCACGTAGTCGATGTACGTCGGAGCTGGCAGTGTTGCCTGCTTGCCACCTTGATGTATCCACACATAGTTCAATCTTGCCAGATCGAAAGGCAATCATCAGTTTCGTTACATGTCCTGTTGTATATACAGTAGCTCACGAAGTCCCAGCAGACATGGTCGGACACGTATGTTGGGTACACGTCTCTGCAATGACACCATAGAACTCGTTCAAGTTTGTGTAGAAGTCGAACACTTGTCCACGAGAAATCGAATCAAATGATTGCAAGGTAGAGAGCTGGAAACGCACTGTTGACGGCAACCCACTCCATGATATCAGTATATTTAGGAAGGATGACGATCGTCTTAAAGTTTCCCTTCACAAGAGCAGCGTCGGCGAAAGGGCTGCATAAGTAGAGAGGTTTCGTTCCTGAGCTGCCTGGCGATGGAGATCGCGAGGGGGAAACACTGAGGTCGTTGCGGGGCACAACGCCACCAGAGGGCGTTGGAGATCTTCTAGCGCGTGGTTGGCGATTGCGGCTAGAGGATATCATCGAAATTGCGTGTGAGAAGGGTTTGCAACGTTGAAGGTTGAGCTGGGTTGAACTACGAACCCAAAGAACGACATTGGGCCCCTTTACTACCAATAGCAAATGGTTGTGGCTTTGCTGTGAAAACTGTCGTCAAAGTTCGGGTTTCGCTGTTACACGGGCGTTTAACTTTGACTCCAACACATGATCTGATCACGATCGCACGGAGGCGTTCCCATTTAAGGTTTTCCATTTTAAACATACATATCTAAGTCGGGGCAGACACTATTCATAAGTTAATATTGTACGGCTTGAAACTGAAAAACGTAAAGGCCTAAGCAGGCCCAACAGATCAAGAAAAATGTCCTGCAGTAAAATAATAATTTAGAGATTGACCATAGCCATGATCAACAACGTTGGAAGAATTGCCTCCCCCAAAGAAATGAAAACCTCAACCCTCTAAGATACCCATCTCACGCCATTTCTCCCACAGCTGCCCAATGCCAACAGGTGCTGATGATGCTCCCCTTACATCTTTGACTTCTAAGAGTTCATACTCGCGGCCAAAGGAAAGGAAGTGTGCAAACAAAGAGTTGAAATGTGGTTCGCATCTGAGATGCAAGATTTGCTGGAAATGGGAATGGTAAATATGAGCGAATACCCGAAGGAGTTGTCGGTAGACATGTTTCACAGTGGAAGGAAACGATTGAGGAAAATCATGACCTGAAAGTCATATCAACATCACGTTTTGACGTAGATGAACAACTAGACACTCACCAGCTTTGGTAGGGAATGTAGCCTCGTCGTTCAGTAAATTTTGGATCCAAGTCATTACGTAGTCGATATACGTTGGTGCGGGCAAGTTGACGCTTTTACGATCTTGGTTCATCCAAGTGTAACTCAACCTACCGGACAAGTCAACAACATAGCACTACGGGATTCAAATGAGAGACGCACATCTGGCCGGCAGACATGGTAGGACACGCTTTCTGAGTACAACACTCCGTGATAACACCATAAAACTCATTCAAGTTTGTATAAAAGTCAAAAACTATCAAGTCCATGGAGTCAGCATGTAAGTAAGAATTATATTATCTTGTCGACGTACTGTTGACAGCGACCCACTCCATAATATCAACATATTTTGGCAGCATGACTATCGTCTTGAAATTTCCCTTGACTAAGGCAGCTTCAACGAAAGGACTACAGAGGTACAGGGGTTTTGTAACCACAGCGATTTTGGGTGACGGAATGATTGGACTTGGAGGCAGGACCTCCGTCTGAGGAAGGGTTGCAGAAGTGGGTGTAGGGGCACGTTTGAGTCCTCGCTGTCCTCGCGCCATAGACCTACTAGATAAAAAGTCAGATTGTATCTGGCAATACCTGGTTCAGAATATACCTGAGAGAGTTAAAGAAAGACATGATGGTTTGGTACTGAAGTCAATCAGTCCAGAATCTGGATGTACTACGAGAAAGTCTTTTTCAGAGAAACAAAAAAAAAAGGTAACAGAATTGGTGGTGGAAGAATTCTCGACGTTGACCCATATTAATATTTTCACATCACGTGTACAAATTCCACAACGCCCACAACTATTACTAGTATTAGGAGTAGAAGAGGAGGACGAGTTATCGATAATCCGCCGATACATTAGTAACAGTAAACCTGAATACTGGGGCATGAAAGACTCTTGTGTCATAACTAATTTTCATGTTGAGCAAAGGGTAAGATTTGGCGCCGATGATGAGTACGTCATATGGATATCTTGACTACGGCTCGAAAAAATTAAGATTATAATTATGAACGAACGGCGCAATATCTGTTGTAAGTAGGCAGAGATTGTGCCATCAATATATTAATGTAGAGCATCGATTACCGAAAACGGAGGGAGAGGTACCCCGTACAGCTATAAGTATCAGTCCGCTACTATTTTTAACCTCTGTCTGCGACGACGGATCCACGGATATTTCGAGTGTAAGTAAGTAGACCATGCTGTAAATGTATTACTGCATGGTCGCCAGCCTCGAATCCAACTTCACTGGCTATGCACAACGGTGTCGATTACAGTAGAACCAGTTCCGCTTGAGTTTGAGTTTGACGAGCAGATCAATCTGCTTAATCGATCATTTCAGGCGATTGATTGTTCAAGGTCATTGGAAGTGTCAGAAATGAGATGACGATTATAGGCACGCACAAGGCTGCTCCGGTCCATCGGAACAGGTCGATTTTTGCCAAACTACGTAATCAGGCACAATCCCCAAATGGTAATATGACATCACTTCCACAGGCGTCAGCAAACCCAACACTATCATCTTCGAACAGGCGCTTGACAGAACCTAATTTCCCTGTCAATTGGCAACGATTATAACCTTCATTACCCTAACCCCAAATTTAGTAAATCTGGAAATTTTTACAATAATATACTTGCTCACACTTGAAGACGTCAAATGTTGTCCGAGATTGAGGGGTTCCATTTATTTTTTTCGCGGCCAGGGGCAGCGGGTACCAACTAACCGGTTCATATATAGTTGGCCTTAGATAGCTCACCGTTGGCCGGAACAACTTCGGGGCTGTCTGCCGAATTGACCGCAATTGGCGTCTTGGCAGATGGCTTTGTCGATGATGATCGCCATACTGTAGACTTAGCTCATGCCTTTCGTAAAGGAGTTTATGGTTTGTTCAAGCACTTGATCGTGCCTGTCAATGCATGTTTGTGGCTAAAATCTCTCGATTGAGCGAAATTTGCCATTCACTATGTAGATAAGCCATTGGTTACCTTTTACGGCAAGTTGTTGAGGACCCCATTAATGTACACCTCTCTTTTAGACACGTCGTTTTCTAAAATACACTGTGTCGAAAAGCCTACTTTGGAATATCTCTCTATTGATATGCAGGTGGAACGAAAAGGACATAACTGTGTAGATACCAACCTTCCCCAATCGGATGTGCAGCCCGCTAATATGGCGATGCGCGGGTGTTTAGCAAAAAAAGCTCAAAGGTTTTCTGAAGCAATCTTTTCATCCCTTCCGGGGTCCGTTAAATCATCATACAACTATATAATTAATCTTTTCTCATGTACAACTCAGGTCTCTTTCGCGCATCACGCTCTATTCATGCCTTCACCTGCAGTTTTGGAATCTCTACATGCAAAGCGGACAGCTGTTCGATTAACTGGACTTCCCCTCGTTGCGCTCAGCTTCCAGACTCTTGGTATGTCGAACTAGTATTTACGCGACTTTTTATCCTAACATTTTATCTGTTTTATAGGCATTATCTATTCGGACATCGGAACGTCGCCACTATATGTCTTGAACGGTATCTGGCCTACTACCGGACCTGTTCCTTCGAAAGAAGATATTATTGGTGGCATTAGTGCCATCATTTGGTCTCTCACCCTGTTACCATTGCTTAAATATGTAAATTTAAGCTCTCTTGATTGCCTTGACTTTACTTAGACTTAGACCCATGTCAGGTGTGCATATCCCTCTACTTTGGAACTCACGAAGGTGAGCTATTTATAATATATGACACTCCTTGCTGCTGCTTAACTTCGCTAATACAGGCGAGGGTGGATCTTTTGCATTGTTCCAAGCCCTGTACCCCCCACAAGATCAGAACTTGGATGAAGACCGTACCTTGAGTGGAGAAAGCTATTTCGGAAAAAGTAAAAGTGTGGCTCGGTCGCTCAAGCAGAAGGCTCGATGGCCTCTATTATTATTGGTGAGTAGGCGGCACCTGCAGAGTAACCTTGTACGCTGATAACATGACGCCTTCAGTGTCTGTTTGGTACTGCGTGAGTCATTCCATCAAATTTTGCAGAAATGTCTAACAGAGTTTCTAGTCTTACCATAGCAGATGGTGTCTTCACACCCGCCGTTTCTGTCACGAGCGCTGTTGTAGGCATAGGAGTTGCAAAGCCAGCCATTATCAAAGATACTACCGGAATTTCAATCGTAGGTATTCAACCAACTTTTTGGACTGACGTTAACCGCACGACAGGCCTTTTTAGTGGCCCTCTTTTTGGTACAACAATTTGGAACGTCCCGTTTGGCTTTCACCTTTGCACCAAGTACTTTCCATGATCGTTCAATGCAGCGTCATCTGACAGTTTGATACAGTATCCTTCATATGGTTCCTTCTGTTAATCGGAACAGGTATATACAATATAACTTTCTTTCCTGGTATATTTCGCGCCTTTGATCCATCACGCGCTATTCTACGTAAGCTTCCCTGATTGTTTTGTGGAATTCGAATCTCAAATTGCTTGTCCAGTCTTTGTACGTACGAAGGACTATGGTATCTTAGCTGGAGTCCTGCTTGCCGTTACAGGATGTGAAGCAATGTTTGCCAAGTTGGTCTTCAGCTTCATCTCCTAAGCATTGCAATAGTGTCTCACCTTTTCTAGTCTTGGGCAGTTCAATGCACTTTCTATTCGGGTGTGTGCCTTGACCACTGATGGTGATTTAACCTGATTTTGGATTTTGAATTAGTTTTCTTTCTGCATTTTTGTCTACCCAGCTTTGGTTCTCGCGTACCTGGGTCAAGGTGCTCGTCTGATTGTTGATGGAGAAAATGTGCTTCCCAATGTCTTCTACAACTCCATACCAGGAGTAGTGAATGGTCCATTATTCTGGTTAGTTGAATCTTCTCTAGTGGGGGGACTCGGTCTCTTATATTCTGAAATGTTTAGGATCATGTTTGTCTTCGCTATTCTTGCGACGGTAATGGAGTCTATTTCGAACAGTTCGGGCTTTACTGACGGTCCATACAGCTCATCGCATCACAGGCGTTGATCACAGCCAGTTTCAGTCTTCTCCAGCAAATCATCCACAGCAAAGCGTTTCCACCTATTCGCATGGTGCATACCTCAGAGACGATTCAGGGTCAGGTTTACATCCCTGCTTTCAACTGGGCTCTTATGATTGCGACCATTGTGATCGTTGCGGTCTTCTCTAACCTTACAAATCTGGCCAACGCCTACGGCTTTGCTGTTGCCACTGTCATGTTTTCTACCAGCGTGCTCATCGCTATCCAAATCCCCGCTATTAAGCATCTGCCCATATTTTTGGGTGTTGCGTACTTCCTGACATTCGGTTTCTTCGATGGTATGTTCCATGCCCAAGGCAGCTGGACGTTTTTATTGACGGCTCGCCAGCTCTCTTCTGGGGGGCTGCTTTGAACAAGGTACCACATGGTGCCTGGGTACCGCTGGTCATTGGTGTCGTCCTGTAAAGTGGCCCACTTCCTCAAATCTATCAAATCTCATTGATTTTTAGTACCACAATAATGGTGTTTTGGGTTTGGGCCAAGGTGAATGCCCTTAGATCATGCATTTGTTCCGTACTAAATGTGTTGGTATAGGGTTTGGAAGACGACTTTGATGGTCAGAATCGCATGAACCTTCGACACTTCATCCGTTCAAACGAGTCGAAGAAACCACAAGCTGATGATGACGATGAGGTTTCGTTGGAATGCGACTATCCGACATCGTATTATTACATCCAAAATCCGGAGATGGCTATAGATGACAAGGCAGTAGAGGAAAGGAAAGATCTTCAACGCATTCCTACATTCGCAGTTTTCCATAAGCTAGCTCCTGGGAAAGGCGTTCCACATACTTTCGTTGGTAAGTTTGACTTTCTTGATGATCATAGAAAGGTGAATTCACGTCTCTTGGTAGGCTTTGTTCGCCAATGGCCTGCTCTTCCTCGTGTCGTAGTACGTATTTATAAGAACGATTTATTTTCATCTCACACTTAACAACCTCTACCCCTTAGGTATTCTTGTCGGTCTGCGTTATTCCTTTGCCAAGAGTACCTGTCGATGAGCGATATGTTGTAACCAAAGTCCGCACCGTTGAAGGTATGTTGTTCTTTACATCTACAGCCCATGATACTCAAACGTTTTCTAGGATTTTATGGAGTAACCTACTACATTGGTTTCCGCGATAACTTCAATGTCAGGGTTGGTATCAACTTGTTCTCTACTATTCTGTCTTTTTTATTATGGTTTGAACTCGATTAGAGCGAGGATCTGGTCGAAAAAATCTGTGCCGTTGAAAGGCAGTTGAATTCTCGGGTTTCACAAACACTTCTTGATGAGATTCGGGCGGTCGGCCAAATGACGACACACATGTGGGTCCTCTCTTTTTTTTTGGAGCTGGGATATGTCTCATCCGATTTCGCCAGTGCACCCCATTACCATGTAGTTTCTAGAAAACTTGACGTTGGCTTCATCTCTCCAGTCATCAATTACCTCAGAGCATTCCTGATAGAAGGCATATATCGCCGCCTAGGTATATTTTCAAGCTTTGTAGACTTTTTTTATTTTCGTTTGTGCTGATAGTCTTTTAACAGACACTATGTTCCCGGAAACAGCCAATTGGTTAACACCTGCTGACGAGTACGTCCTCATTCCTACCAACCTGCATTCTAAGAACTTAACGGTGCATAAGAATCATTCACGTGGGTATCAACGCGGTCATTTGATTTTTGTACTTGCCACAATTGTGCCATTGATTTCTGTCCTTTCTCATATTATTCCATACGCGTATATTAGCCCTGTATACATAAATGATCTTTGAATTGATTATTACGCACGTGATCGACATTATCAAATTCCCTAAAATAAAATAAAAAATCAGGCCTTCTACCGTGTCTAAGCGCCCGTTTATAATGGCTTCAACGTCGACACTGTCTCTTCACGGAAGGGGATTAAAACTCAACGACCGGGAGGATATCGAACCCTATCTGAAAGATATTGATGCCACTCTACTTGAGGAGATCCATCTAGGGGGAAACACCATCGGCGTAGACGCGTCGCAGGCTCTTGCTGAATTCCTTGAAAAAACCCAGGTTCTCAAGGTACACAAACGAATTTTTCTACCCCTTTTCGAATCAGATCTAATCTTCATGGCTTCCACAGGTTGCTGATTTCGCAGATATCTTCACAGGCCGTCTGATCTCTGAAATTCCACAAGCCCTATCAGCCATCTGCGACGCACTCAAAGATAAAACATCTCTCGTTGAGATCAACCTTAGCGACAATGCTTTTGGAGGACGATCTGTGGATCCTATGGTTTCCTTCCTCACACACAATCGGAGTTTCCAGATCTTGAAATTAAATAATAACGGTCTGGGTCCAGCCGGTGGTCAGGTCATTGCCAATGCCCTACTTGCGTCAGCCAAGTTGAGTAAGGCTGAAGGAAAGAAGTCGAATCTTAAGACCGTCATCTGTGGCCGTAATCGTTTGGAGAATGGCTCGGCATCGGAATGGGCTGAGGCTTTCGCTGAGCATGGGACACTCGTCGAGGTTCGGATGGTACAGAATGGGATCCGGATGGATGGCATCACCGCCCTTGCCAAAGGTTTGGCCAAATGCCTGGATATCGAATATATCGATCTTCAAGATAACACCTTCGCCGTCGACGGCGAGCTGACAGGCGTGGAAACCTGGGCAGAAGCAATGGTGTCATGGCCTAATCTTCATACCCTCAACCTCTCCGATTGTGTGCTTTCAGCCGATGGCGAAGTCCCAGAAATTATTAACGCCCTCTCCCTTGGATCGAATCCCAAATTACACACACTACAGCTACAGAATAACAATCTAGAAACTAGAACATTTGCGGTGCTCGCTGGGGCCATTTCTAAAGGTCTCCAAAGCTTGAAGATTTTAGAGTTGCAATGGAATGATGTTGAGGAAGATGACGAGAATCTGGATAACATTTCTTTAAGCTTGAAGCGGAGAGGTGGGAAGCTATTCGCCTCGGATGAGGAAGAGGAGGAAGAGGAGGAAGAAAAGGAGGAGGAGAAGGAGGAGAAGGAGAAGGAGGCAGAAGGAGGCGAGAAGGAGGCCGAAGAGGAGCAAGCAAGCAAGGTCGAGAAGACGCCGATCAGACAGAATCAACCTGATAGTGCAGACGCTCTTGCCGATCTCTTCAGCAAGGTTGCCATTCAGTCATAGTAATTCTACAGTACTACTAATCTATACCAGACTGAAATAACATGAACGGAACAAGATTTATCTATCTGGCTCTTAGCCGCAAGCATCGAGAGAGGCGCCACCACAATCTCACAAACTGAATTATCGAGAAATCCTGCTCATGTTTGCCCAGGAAGTCAGATATCCAACTCTTGAGGTTCAGCATCATGATTTGTATGACATGCCACAATAATAGTATTAACAGACGAAACAAAGTGAATATACACCTTCATCGAACTTTGCAAATGATCCATCTTCCCTCGACACCCTCTTTACGCCTTACATGACCTAGCGGTACCCTTTGCTCTAACCAACTCTCAACCTCGAAGCTGG
>Ga0193742_1001523_pt1 | contig 13979 bp, 12 predicted proteins | sample L2c1metaG_FD_165511 | JGI IMG/M metagenome (GOLD analysis project Ga0193742, IMG submission 165511) | Soil microbial communities from a riparian zone of the East river system, Colorado, United States - L2c1 | ecosystem: Environmental > Terrestrial > Soil > Riparian zone | place: USA: East River... | reverse complement strand
CATATGAGAACTTGAAGAGAATGAGTAGTCGCTATAATTCATCGCCTGTTGTAACACAAAATACAATGTGGAACTGGGACAATGATAAATAGTTCATAAAGCAAAGGCTGTGTCACCTTCAGCACAAGGATAACTCTGTAACATTGGGCAGATCCAATTTTGTCTTTCTAGATTATGTGACAAACATTATTGACTGAATGGTGAATGTAATTTTTTTTACGAAAATATGAACTTGCAAGTTAAACAAATGATGAAAAGAGCCAAAGAAAAATCAAATGAGGATTATAAATTCGGTCCTATAGCTTGTCACCACCAGGCCATGTACTCTGCATGTCAATCGCCTCTCAAACGCTTGATGAGCGGGTGTTTTCTTCTTATGCATCCAGATCTTCCCTCCTTTAGCCGCTGCCCTCTTCGTATTCAGATCGGACAGATGAACAACGCGAGATATTTCATAATGTTACGATAAAGCCTCCTCGAGAGCAGAGTAGGAGGCACAAACGATTCATCAGAATCATTAGACTCTTCAGTGTCCGAGTTGCCTGAGGGGATCAAGTGCCGGCGTTTGCGTACGCGCAATGGGTTGCACAAGAGGTGGAAGTGATTCAATTTCTCGAAGTAGATCTTGATCCTTGAGGTACGAATTTTCCATTCTGAGGAAACTTACAGTTCCTCGGAAAGCCTCAATCTATAAACAGAATTCAATAAAAACAACGCGAATAATACGTTCAAAATACGTTCGAAAGCGAACCTGTTCCAACCGATGCGACGATTCCAAATTACCTTCAATTAACATATTCTCGGACTCCACAGGTTGAGCACCAATGGCTAACGGTTCAATGAACATTGTAAAGATAGGAAGGGGACCCACTCTGATTCTACTGACGGGCAGCCATGGCCATCGACTCGGCATCCCAAGCTCGACCTGCAACAGTTCCATATCATATCCTCGTGGAATATCTTCGTATCTTTTTTAACAGAAGAGGCATGTTTTTTCTCCAGCTCTAGAATCGTCTCAACCTGTCTCTTGATGACTTCTAGGCGACGTTCCATCAGCTCAATCTTGACAGATGATTCCTGAAATGTCTGGTCCTTTATCTTAACATTACGAGCCCAGAGCCTGGATTTCGTCATTAATTGAACAACCTTTCTTTCGACTTCGACATTAGCGGCCAAGGTTGATTTGATCTCGTCAACTCTTGCGATCCACTCAGCAATCTATCCAATGGATCGAATAATTCCCTATTGATGTCGTAGCCGCCCATATCCACAACAACATCTATACAGAGAGTCAGTTAAATGTTGATGGAAGGTAGAAGAAAATAAGAAGTAAATTCAAGCAACGAACCTGTCCAGGTCACCATGACGTATTCCAACTCGCGGTTCAACCAAATCATCATCAAAGTGCAGTTCTGCCAAATGGTCAAACGAAGCATGAATCCTACAATTAGGAATTAGGAATTTGAATTATCGGCTACTAGATCACAAAGGCAGACTGACTTGGAGATATCATCAACACATTCCATCACATTGAATTCGTCCCTTCTTAGCAGATCGATATGCATATCAATGCGTTTCTCGAGTGGGAATATTCGGGGTAGAGTCATCCGACAGTGAGGAAGGTCTCAATATCACTCATTCGGAGAACAGTCGTGAAACGTCAAAATCCAACGAGCATGTAGGAAATCTCCCCATTCAGAGCTTCAGGCCTGAATTGAGTAGCAAGGAAAAACACGAAGTAGGCAAAAACTCACGCGCCTTCCTGCAATACATTATTTTCTACTGTCGCAACCGCCAATTTTTCCCTATTTAATGTAGAACATAAGTGATGAGAACGGAGCCTGTACACAGAACCCGAACGGACATTGATCCATGACACGGTTTACCCGGAACAACCTGAGCTTCAACGATGCTCGGTGCGCTCACACATTTCACGACAACTATTCTGTTTCTGATCTTTCACGTCAGTTGTTGGATTAACAGGAGGCATCGCTACTGGGAAATCCACTGTCTCGGCCCTTCTCAAAGCCTCCCATGTCCCCCTCGTAGATGCTGACGTGATTGCACGTCAAGTCGTTGAGCCTGGTACCGTCGCCCTAGCCAAAATAGAGGCAATCTTTGGGAAGGAGGTTATATTCCCTGACGGTACTCTAGACCGCAAAAAACTGGGGAATATCATCTTCACGGACGAATCCCAGCGGAAAAAGTTGAATGCCATAGTCCACCCTGCTGTTAGGAAGGCTATGCTTTGGCAGGTACTTGGATACTGGATAAGGGGATACAAATATTGCGTTATGGATGTACCCTTGTTGATTGAAGGTGGCCTTTGGCGGTGGGTTGGCTCGGTTGTCCTCGTGTATTGGTACGGAACCCTTGATTCGGTTCATTTTTATCATCATTAATTCTACCTACAGTTCACGGGAGTTGCAATTACAGCGGCTCATTAATCGGGATAGTTTGTCAAGGGAGGATGCCCTGGCTCGTTTGGGTTCTCAGCTGTCCATTTCAGAGAAGGTCACTTATGCTGACATTGTCGTTGACAACTCTGGACCAAAGCTCGAACTCGAAGATCAAATCAAAGGGCTGATAAAACGCCTAGAGAGGGAAGCGGGATGGACATGGAGACTTAGTTGGCTGCTCCCACCATTTGGATTGTTATCCGTAGCATGGACTTTATTGCGGAGGCGAAAAGTAAAGGCCAACTGACAACATTGGGCTCATAACAAATCGTCTCAGTATGTTTCCTTTGTGAAAATTGTAATCAACTTTTGCGATAACAACCAGCTGGATCGGGCATTGATGGATACGACATACAATCATGCTCTTCTATGATTCATCGGTTTCATTGGAACATTTTGATCGAGAATATCAAGTCCATCACCCGGCCATAACCACGATAATGGAGCGCTTTTTTCAGAATTTGGCAAGTCCAAGAAATAAAAATATAACCATGACCGATGGATGCTCTTGGCTCAAGCACTGAACCAGCAGCCAAGCACCTCTGATCCCAACCCATCCGTTCCCGCAAGTGCCGCGACAGCCCTTATCCGACATTCAAAGGAAATTAATTTGAAAAGATGGTGTTTATTAATCGAAGAATGGTGTATGGGAAAGTTATCGGAGATCTCCAAGTCACGCATTTTTGAAGCAATCAATGTTCAACCCGACCTCGGACCTGGGGAGAAACAAGAACTCTTTCGACATGGTTTCACCATCCAAAAAGAAAAGGCATGAAGACCATGAATATTCCGAGAGATTGACTCCTAGCTTTTTTTTCATTTCGATCCGGACAGCAGCTGGGAGTGTCGGTGAATTCATCTTGGATATGGCGCAGATTGAGAGTCTGACACTTCAAGACCTCAAAACATTGACTGAAACGCCTCCTGCATTTGATGGTGCTGATTGGGAGAAGGTTGCGCCCACATTTGGTATGGATCCCACAGTCAATTGCCAACCTTCTCCATTCCACATGCTTACCTTCCACTTTCGTTCCACCGTGATGTCTACCAAGACAGTGGATCTCGAAAGAGAGGGGCTGCCCCTTTACGTCTCATGGATGCGGTATGCTTTACCCATTGTTTTCTGTTCTATTGACAGTTTTGTTCAGTGGCACGTCCCTATATGCGCCTTTTTTCAAAGGCCGTGTGGTTGACATGCCTGAAAACCACATGCCCGGAACGCCAGAAACCTCTGAGGGTGAGGTTGAGCATGAAGTTTACATATTGCAGGGTATCATCCTCTTAGTTGTGGAGCTGAAGCTTGCCTTCTAAGGATGAGATGGATCACGTCGTACAAGTTCTGCTGGAACTGCTTTGTGAGTAATTCTTGTATCCGACATAATATGACCGAGACATTGCAATCAAGCGGCATACAAACTCAATCATGACAAAGACTTTAACCCACAACCTCCCGTTTTCGCCATACTAACAGACTTGAAAGATTCTATTTCTTCCCCACGATGGCTCTTTCAAGATGGATAAAGAGATCCGGGTGTCTACTGCGACGAGGGCAGAATTTTTCAATGGCATAAGAGATGGTTAGTAGTGCTTAGTACTCCTCTCGCCGTTTTCAGAAGCCTTCACACTATGCTTGTTGACAGTCATGGAACGTTTATTTTCTACCATACTTGAAGGCTATGTCTTTATCCTAGATGCTGTTGTCAAGAGGTCCAGCCATCGCGGGACCATTGGTGACGCAGGTACATCCCTTCCTACTTGCTGCCTTCCGGGTTGAATGTGTCGGTATGTAGGTGTCTCAGCACAATTCCGCACAGTCTGGAAAACCCATCCAGGACCACTCCAAAATTCTAAGGGTATGTAGTATTGGAAGCTGTGGTGAATTTCACTGAATGATAATCCAGATGGCGCGGCCCTCGCTCGATAATTGGGCTAAAGCAGCTCTGTTAACCCGAGAACCGCAAACAATTTTGGCCCAGTGTGATTGTTCTTCCCTGGATGTCTGGGAAAATACCGGGCAGGCTGGATTGCGCCGTTTGGAAGCGAAGTAAATAGTGTATTGGAGTTTAATCAGACGGCCGTTGCTGACATCGTGCAATGTTAGTGTGTGTCGCACTTGGCCAAGATCGGCTCCTTGACAGACTGGGATCAAGACCAGATTACAAGGGAGATTGACAATGTTGTTCGCAGCCGGTGCCAGCCATGTGTTCAAGTGACAATGGAAAGTGTGGCTAGTACAGAACAGACAGTACATCACCATGTCTTCAATCGAAGGTGATAATTTGTAGATCAGAAGTGAGTTATCAATTCGCTACTAACACTGTAGACTAGGATCCTGCTCTGTTTGGTTCTTGTTTTTTCTCTCTCCTCGTGCTCGTTTTCGCTTGCCGTCTCTCTCTGCTCTCTCTGCTGGTTCCCGTAACGGATGTCTCTGGGTTTCATGATGTACCAATTTTTTGGACTGACGCTTCTCATTACCATTTGATGTCACGATATAGTTGCATTAATTACTTTGAGTGGAATGAAATGCATGGTATATTTTCAATGGAACTGGGGGGCTCTCATAAAATATACTAGACTCGCAACGATGTATTCATGGACATGCTACACATAGCTACGAACTCAGAGAACAATGGGACCCTCGCTGCTGAGTTTCTTCATGATTGAGCAAACCTTCCTCGAGTCTAAGTTGCTAACAGATTGAAAACAAATACTTGACAACAACGTACCTGACTTCCACACGGGCCTCCTTACCAACACTTAGGGGGGACAAAGCAATCGGTAAATCGTCCTATGGTCGGCCGTTGAGACATTATTCTGCTATAATGGTCCGGGCTATGGGTGCAGCTACTGTGAGTTGTATCTCAAGTAACCTAGAATGCTAAACCTTTTGTTATTTTTCGCAACCTTCCAGACCGAAGAAAGGAAAGGAACAACGCTTAATACGAAGATCCCTGTTAAGAAGAAACCCTCCGTTTCTGGAATTTGGCCATGTAAAATCAACGGATGCAACAAGCAGTTTGCTCGGGAGGCGGATTTGAAACGACATCAACGGACAACCAAGCTACATTCTATGCCGAGCTAGTCCGTCTATCTTCGCCGTTGACTTACATCTATATAAAATTGACATACTTCCAGTGCATGTCCACAATGCGATGCAACTTTCACGCGCGTAAGGCCGTTTCTCCTCTCTTGAATTGAGCTCACCAATATCCTCATTCAGACGGATGCTCAACGGAGACACCAAAAGTCAAGGTATTCGTTTAATGCCATTTACAGTGTCAAGTTATCTGACTCTCTGCACCTTGTTGTTACAGACATAACGGTGTTGTGATAGACGCTATTGAAATTACTACTGAGGGTGATGAGAATAGCAGTTCTCGAAATCGGAGCGGAACATCCCTTTCAAAGCACAAAGATAATCTCAACGGTATTCCTGTCCAAGCTCATCAGAGTGTTCCAACCACCACAGGGCCTTCTAGCTACTATCGGCAACACACTGCATTGGTAAACCGTAAGTTAGCCTTCTCGCATTTGATGCTTCATTTCCTTATGGCCCCTATCCAGCATACATACCGCCTCGATTTCAGCACGTAATGCAACATAACCAACTCGTTCATCCGACATCCTCAGTGCGGACGGCACCTCCTTGGCCAGGCTATCCTCACTGGCCGAGCGGTGTACCTCTCCTGCCACCACCGCATATGAGCCCCATAAGCTATATACACCATCCTATCTGTTACCCTTCACCCCATTACCGCCCTCATACCACCGCTTATCCATCTCCTTCGCCTTCAGATTCCTCCCAACAGCCAAACGGAGCAGGGTCCCGGAATTCACCCTCTCACCCTGCTGTATCGTCAAATGATACATCAAGTATCTCCTGCATCGATCCTGAATTAGACACCCACTCCGAACTAACGGCAGAGGATGTTGTGGCAGCTATGCGTGTTGTGATGAGCATGCAAGCTGAATCAGCTGAGAATTCCCAAGATGATGAAACGAAGCAGAATGGCCATGGTTATATGACTACATCACAGGGTCTAGATGGGGATCATATGATGGCCGACAACAGTCGGGATCTGGAAGACAGGCTGAACGGCCTGCATGATTATAGTTCGTCGTTGGAACGTCCGGAACCGATGGAACATATGCTCACGGAAGATGGTGAACCAATGTTGAACCCAGGTGCGTCTTTGCAACTCTTTCCCAATTTTAGTTCCGCTAACGACTTCGAATAATCGTACAGCTGAGTTATTGACCCAGGTAAGTAGGCATCATCTAGGCCAGGTTTTGGCTCTAATCGTTCGATAGGAATCTCTTGCATCACCCCCACCCTCTTGACGAGCAATTTTGTCTGCTCTTGTTCTCTTTTTTTATTGCTTTCGATTTTTTTTTTGACGGACAATGAAACATAAGTTTATTGTAAATGGAGTTATAAGGTATCAAAGGGCAATCAATCGTTTACATTATCAGCGCCTCCTAAATTCATCTTTACCTGTTGGATTTTAATTCCAGCCTTCCCATCTTTCCATCACGGCTTCCGACAAAACCCAATTCTTTTATTTACTGCTTCCTCAAAACTGCTTTTTGGAAATGCTTGTTATTTTTTTTTTGGAATGACCTTTCCCAGTACCATCAGCTTCATGGCTGCACATAAATTGTACGTTCTCAATCACGTTTAAATACTACATTCACATCAGTGTTTTGTAGCACATCAGAGCTCTGTAGTTTGCTGCCCGAACATAGCAGCGTGCAAAAGTAGACCACTTCTCAAGATCTTTTCTTTTGCAAGTGAATATCTACAGGGTTTTGCATAAATATAACACTCTTTTTTTTTTGTGGCGGTCACGTGCGAGCTTTCCCACAGCCAAACAAAGCTCATCTTATCAACTGATCAATCTGGCTCAACCTCGACGAACCCACTCACCCTTCCAGACACATCCTATCCTCTCGTAAACTCAGAAATATGTTCCTATAGCGGTCCACCACATATACCACTACTTTCACCATTTTTTTGCCCGTTGGACCCTATGCAACGTCACCTTGATATCAAGGCCACATGTCTGCCTCATTTCTCATCCTGAACCTTTGGATCGATATCATAACATGTATCGTACAGTAGCATCCGATTTAGCTGGATATTAATAACACATTGTATGTGTGAAAAATCGCTTGCTCAAGGTATAAAAACTGAGCTCTTTCCCCCAATTTCTTTACGCTTTGTTTCAGCTCTTTCCTTCCATCGATCTCCCTTTCTATGACTCGCAACATTCGCTACACCATGGATGAACCCGACGGGACTATGTTCCAAGAGCTCGTCATGTATCCAACACTTGCACCTTAACTTGCACGCACCCAGAATCGCCATCTACCTCCGGCAGCAAATGCTGCTGCTCCGGTAGGTGCCGGTCAAGTTGTTACTGCAGCTGCAGATCTGGTAGCGAATGCGGGTGTGTTTTGGTTTCTTTTCGATAGGGCTGAATGTTGAATAGTTGTGTAATCAGGTGCAGAGATTGCTGGAGATGATCAGGAAGATGCGCTCACTATCCGTACGTCCCTTTCACTTTTTTGTGATTAATCGTTACTTAACATTATCTAGCTGAATGTACCGTTTTTATCACTGCGATCATGCACTTCTTGCAGTCAGAATCGGGACAGAAGGCAAAGCCAGCCAAGTGTTCGGAGTCGAAGACTGGGGCAACCATCCCTCTTTTCCGTTTATCGCGCTCTGACATGCTCAAGGAGGTGCTCAATCTTCACAACATGTGTAACCATGGTCAGTCCGCCATTTTACAGCGCGATCACGTAGATCTTTCGAAAGGTGAGGAGCCATCGAGCGCGGGGAGTCGCAGTGTCCGAATCATATCTAACTGATCACAAATCCCCGATATGGCCTTTGTTTGAAAGCTCACACGTGACCACCACAAAAAAAAAATGTGTTCATTATATTATGCAAAACCCTGTAGTATGGGTCACCATGGATGAATAACCTGTGGAACTCGGCGTCCTCATAAGTGTATCCATAAGATTGGCACTTCCCAAGCCTCCCAAAGGAAGCCTGTTCCTGGGCTAGCGACTGTGACTGACCGTGTGACTTCTGACTCTGATCCGAAATGTTACCGCTTCGCAATCAGTTGCTTACTGTTCAACAACATGCTCATTCAAGAGTTTTAACATTCTCCACAACTCGGACGTCCTGTCAATAATTCAAAAGTAGCTTGAACAATATCCATAATCCGTTCGAAAAGCATTAGCTTTTTATTCACCACTAGTTTGTAGCAAGTTCGCATTCGACATTGAACATTGAGAACATGCACGCAACTTCATCACATGCACCACCTCGGAATACTGGCCCCAAATTCGCACCGGGTATATTCAACACCCTAAATGTAACATTGCGATATTGATTTCAGTACAGGTGCCGGCCCTTGGCCTCGTATCAAGGGTGTTGGGCGGACACAAAGCTCTGATTCATCCGACCCGTCCTTGTCACAGACGCGTAATTATCGAGGTCCAAACGGACAACGCAGCCCAGAAGGTCGAGTCAGTGTTTCAGTGGAAACCACAACGGAAACCACACCTCCCATACCCTACTGGTCTGCTAAAAGACATCTCACATGTGGAAATCCCACCCCCGGCCCTCCATGGTCATCCAAGAACATTGCTTGGCGTGGCTCAGCACCGGGAAAGCTGAAAACTGCCAATGCTGCCCTCGTTATTTGTCTTAACATTGACGTCGATCCACCAGACATCGTCAAGACCAATCCATGTGCGGTCCTCGAATGTTGGGTAGATCCCCATACGATGCCTTCTCATAAAGCATTAGAAGCCATAGGATCTAATCTTCAGCACCAATTTGAAGGACTTTCCCTCAAGATTGCCTACAAACCCATCTTAGACCCGTCCCTCGAAGATCTTCGCCGTTTTTGTCAGACGTTGCGGAAGCAAGCCAAGGACGATGCTGTGTTGTTTTACTATAATGGCCATGGTGTTCCCAAACCGACTGCGAGTGGAGAATTGTGGTGTTTCAACCGGAACTACACACAATATATCCCAGTGTCTATTCAGGAAGTTCAAGGGTGGCTTGCCTCGCCAGGAGTCTACATTTGGGACTGTTCGGCTGCTGGTCATCTGCTACAGAATTTCAATATCTTTGCTGAACGACGGGATCACGATGTGAACATGTTACAGGGTGGGTACCCTGAGGGAACTCAACCAATGATGAACTCTCTCCAATTGGCTGCCTGTGGTGCAAACGAACATCTTCCATCATGTCCGGAGTTGCCAGCAGATGTCTTCACCTCATGTCTCACTTCTCCAATCGACATTGCCCTCAGATATTTCATCATGAACCATCAATTACCTAACAATATTACAGCAGACATGGTAGTGCAACTACCCGGTGACCTGAAGGACCGTCGTACCCCTCTTGGAGAGCTCAACTGGATTTTTACTGCAATTACAGATACTATCGCATGGACAACCTTTTCGCGAGAAATGTTCACGAGACTCTACCGCTGTGACCTCCTCATTGCTTCTCTCTTCCGCAACTTCCTACTTGCAGAACGTATTATGAAGAATTACCATTGCACTCCCCACACATACCCCCCTCTCCCTGCGACTAATACTCATCCACTGTGGGCAACGTGGGATCTGGCCGTGGATACTTGTTTGCGCCAACTTCCGGATCTTCTCGTTAAGTCGCTAAACGCAGGCTCAATGTCCGGTCCCTCCGTTGTATCAAACGTGATCGGCTCTACCCCTGGCAGTATCGGCTCAACCTCGCGAAACGATCCCAATCCTGTCACGTCAAAGCAGCTGGGTGACAAACCCTATGTCTACGTACCAAGCCGCTTTTTTGCTGATCAGTTGACTGCCTTTGAGGTTTGGATATCCAGAGGTGGTTCGGCGTTGACCAAGCGGGGACCTCTTTCATTGCCGCAAGCCAACATGGAAACGAATGTCGCTCAGAATCACGACACTACCTCCGCCGAGCGTCATCTTGTTCCCAGAAAGCCCCCTGATCAGCTTCCAATTGTTTTACAGGTACTCCTTTCCCAGCCGCATCGTCTCCGCGCCCTTATTCTTTTGTCACAATTTGTCGATCTTGGGCCTTGGGCCGTCCACTTGGTGCTCACAATTGGGATTTTCCCTTACATCTCCAAACTTCTACAAGCAGCGGGTCAAGATCTCCGACCGGTGCTCATTTTCATTTGGGCACGAATTTTGGCTGTAGATTCTTCAGTTCAAAGCGACTTGTATAACACACAAGGCTATAAGTACTTTTCGAACGTTCTGGGGATCAAAAACGAGGATAACCTCCCAAATAGTTCTGAACACAAAGCTATGTGTTCTTTTATACTGGCATCTATCTCTCGTGATTTTTCCCATGGTCAAGCGGCGTGTTGGGGTGAAAGGGTTTTCGACAATTGCTACGAGCGATTGGACGAGCCCGATTTTCTCTTACGACAATGGACTGCTCTATGTATTGCGCAAATGTGGGATAGCAATGATGAGATCAAGGTCTATGGTGTCGATCGAGGCACTCAAGACAAACTCATCGGGATGCTTGCAGATGACTCTGCAGAAGTGCGGGCTGCAGCGCTATATGCATTGGGGACTTTTATGGGCGCCAGCGGTTCAGCAGACCCGAACAAGCAAGGTGAAGGAGGGACAGGAACAATGTACCAATTAGAGGAGAGAGTTCATTTTCGCATGGAAGTCGCTGTAGCCACCGGTGCTACTATCGCTATTAAAGACGATGCAAGCCCAATGTGCCGAAAAGAGCTGTTGACGGTTATTAGCTGTCTTGTCAAGGAATGGAGAGGCTACTTTGTAGTCTGTGCATGGCTCTATTGGGAAGAAGATAGAAAATGGAGGTCTACAACAATGGGAACCCACCATCCCCTGTCTTCATCGCATCATCAAGATGATGATGTCACAACTCAAGCTGTAGCAGAGTGGCTGGAAGGTTTCGGTGATGACGACCTTCTAAGAGAGGAAAACCGTGTTTTGTTGTCTTCATTCTTTACCATCTTCGTTGTGCTCCTTGATCTCTCCGTGGATCCATATCAAGAAGTAGCCACTAACGCTCAGACGATTGTGGATTACATCACTGCTTTGCTTCTAGAGTCTCCCTTTAGCCGCCTCGAATCTGCGTCTCTTAATTGTCCCCCTGCTATTCCCCTCGACCGGCGAGGTTCTCCTCAGCTTAGTGGTCCGCCCCCTCATCCATTTCCAGAAAATGAAATAGAACGTCCTCATCTGAGTAGAAGTGACACGATGACCAGTAGTCTGTCGATCGGAGTTGCCAATACCATGAAACGTACCGCCTCTTTTGCCAACACTTTGAAACTCTTGGCGGGTAACATCGCCTTCCCTGTGTCAGAGGACGGTCGTTCTTCCCCTAGCTTGGCTAGTGCTTTACTTCCAGCTCAATTCAGACCTGAGCGACAGGGAACAACAGACTTATCACGTCCTCCATCACCCAACATGAATATCGCACAGTATGCATCCCCGTATGCTCATCCTCATGGTGGTTCCACCCAAGCAGAGAGGACAAATACGCCCTCACCTCGTCAATGTCAGGAAAGCTCGTCAAACAAGGATTACATGGCTTGTGATGTAATGGATGCACTCATGGAAGAGGATATGGAACGTCTTCGAGCTAGGAGAAGGACGGTTTCGCATCCTCGCAGACATCATGTAGTTGGAGGTTCACTTTCAAGCCCTAGCAACAGCACTTTCTCCATGGATTCTACGACCAGCAGTGTTATTCTTGGTCTCGGTACTGGCGTAGGCATCAGAGACGTTTTACCCTTGAAGAGCTCATTTTTCGACTGGTGTGCTGAATACTTCAAAGATCCCCAGATGAGAGTACGTCTTACAACTAATTTTTCTTTCTGGCTTTGTCTGAAGTCCAATCATAGCAAACAGAAGCTGATGAGCCAGGCAGCGTTCAATACAATTATCAAGTATGGAGACAACAACGCAACGATCATATTATCAAAGATACTCAAGCTCAAGCGCCCATCGCAGGTATGCTATTCCAACAATAAGAATGACGGCATGTAGTGATTCTTTACAGAAACGTGTAGATGGGAACGTCCCGTAGCCACCCTGTTCACGACTAGCCATCCTTTGACCATGACATTCCATTCCTTTGACAAGCAACTCATCATCGCCAATGACAGTGATATGATTAGGTGTGTAGCATTTTAGATTGGAGATGCCAATTTCTAATCAGGCGTTTGAAAGTGTTTACGATTGGCATCGTCGCAAGCGCTTGAACTATTTCTGTAATGGCAATTACAAAGGCACCAGCATCACTGCTCTCGAACTCATCAATCAAGACGTGGGTGGAATAATTATGACAGGGTCAGGTAATCTTCAGTTGTTTCATTGTACAAGAGGAAACAATCTCAAACTTGATTTTTAGCGGATGGTATTGTTCGCTTGTTCCGAAATTATGATCCTACACTGGAACAAGGCCCACTTCAAATGGTTAGCTCGTTCCGAGGCCTAAACGAGGTCATCCAATTGCGACAAGGAAGTGGTCTCGTTCTTGACTGGAAACAGTCTATTGGCAGCCTTCTTGTTGGAGGTGACTCACGTGTTATCAAGGTCTGGGATGCACAGACAGAGACTCAAAGCTTGGTTCGTACAGCAGCCAAAATGCGACTCATTCCTACTCATAAAGTTTCAATAGGATCTGGACACGAATTCTGAGAGTCCGGTGACGGCCATAGTCTCTGATAGTGGAAGTTCGCAGACTTTCATCGCCAGCTTCGCTGATGGAGTAGTCAAAGTGTTTGATCGTCGTTTGGAAGAAGAGGACGCTGTTGTTCGGTCATATTCTGATCACACATCATGGGTTCAGAACGTTCGCTGGCACCCAAAACTCAGCGGGCAATTCCTATCTGCGAGGTAAGCTCTCTAACTTGATCTGACATACTGTTTTTAAATATGTTATAGCTTGGATGGCCAAGTCAAACTTTTTGATCTGCGGGGTGCAGATTTTGCGGCGATGACATGGGACCTTCAACCCAAAGGTCTATCAGCTTTTGATGTCCATTCAATTTCCGGTGTATTCGCTGCGTACGTGGTTTTACTGCAACCCTTGACTCTCGATGACTCTTAAGTCTGAATAACTACAGTACCTCGGCAATTAATCCCGCATATTGGAGATCTCAACGCGCCGTTGTTCAATCTTTGGTGCAATCTGAACCACTCTCTACGTTTAATGTCCCAACTGGACTATCCACTTTCCCAATTCGTGGTCTACCTTCACCCTTTATACCAAGACACAGTTCTCTAGTTTTCCATCCTACAGAAATGTTGTATGCTCTGGGTGGACCTGACGGGACGGGTAAGCCAACATCTTCTACACTGCTGCTTTCATGACACTCAACATATCAACGAATAACAGTACGAATCATGGGTTGCAAACTTCCTTGAATTGATTATACCGATGAAAATCACTTTCCTTATCACAAACATACCACGGGGTTTACTAACGAT
>Ga0193742_1001522_pt1 | contig 13981 bp, 9 predicted proteins | sample L2c1metaG_FD_165511 | JGI IMG/M metagenome (GOLD analysis project Ga0193742, IMG submission 165511) | Soil microbial communities from a riparian zone of the East river system, Colorado, United States - L2c1 | ecosystem: Environmental > Terrestrial > Soil > Riparian zone | place: USA: East River... | reverse complement strand
GTGGATTTGCCGGAGCCGGAGGAGCCGACGAGGGCGGTCACGGTTCCAGGATGCGATGAGAACTGGATGCCATGCAGGACCGGCTTGCCGGGTTCATAGGCAAAGCTCACATCCTTGAAGTCGACTTCGCCGCGCAGGACGCCGAGGTCGCGGACGCGGCCGGGCTCTGCGTCTTCGGTCTGTTCGGAGAGCAGTTCGGCGGTGCGGTCGAGACCGGCGGCGGCTTCGGTGAGCTGGGTTCCGATCGAGACCAGCTGCACGATGGGCGCGATCATGAAGGCGAGAAACATTACGTAGGTGACGTAGCCGCCGGTCGTCAGCTTGCCTCCGACGACCTGGTGGGCTCCAAGGAACATGACTAACGTGCCCACCACCCCCAGCACGACGGTTGAGGCCAGCGACATCAGTGACTGCGCCGTGAGCGAGGAGATAACGTTCTCGAGCAGACGATGCGCGCCGGCAGCGAAGACGTTCGCCTCGCTGGCTTCGGCGTGATAGCCCTTGATGACACGGACGCCGCCGAGCGATTCGGTAAGGCGGCCGGTTACTTCAGAGTTGATCTTCGAGCGTTCACGGAAGATGGGACGGATGGTCTTGAAGGCACGCTGCAGGATGAGGCCGAAGATGATGAGGATGGCAAAGGTGATCAACGTCATCTGCACGCTGAGATGAATGAGGTAGCCGAAGGCGAAGAGCGCCGTGAGCAGGCCGCCGCAGAAGTCGATCACCCCGGTACCGATAAGGTTTCTCACGCCTTCGACATCGGACATGATGCGGGCGACCAGGGCTCCGGTTCGGTTGGCGTCATAGAAGGCAACCGGCAGCCGGCCGATGTGCTGCTGTGCCTTGATACGGAGTTCGGCGATGAGGCGCTGGCCCTCCTTGGAGAGCAGCTGCGTCAGCGTGTAGGAGGTGATGCCCTGGATGAGGGTCGCCGCGAGGACGACGCCGATGATAAGGGGAAGCTGGTTGAGCAGATGCTTGCCCATCACGTTGTCGATGAGATAGCGAGTCGAGGCCGGAAGGACGAGTCCGCTGGCCCGATTGACGATCATCAGCAGGAAGCTGCCGCCCATCAAAAGGCGGCGCGGCTTCATCAGCTTCCACATCTCGGGAAGTACGCGATTTAACTTGGGTTTCGGTTTGTCCGAGGGATCTGAGATGGGTCGAGAGCCGCGCGACGGACGATCAGCAGCTTTCATTCCGGGAGCTCCAAAGCTGGAGGGTCCAATCGAAGGCATCGTAGAGATAGTTTACGCCTGTCGGCACTCGACCGGTAAGCCGATCAGCTGCGCTTTACGCGGGCGTTGACGAACGAGCGCACACAGAACAGGACATAGATCAGGCAGAGCAACGACATCGCGGCCTTTTCGAGGACGGCGGCGGGATGGGGGTACTCGGTTCCGTGCAAGAGACGGATGGCCTGGATGTCGGCGGAGATCGTCCCCAGGAAAGCAAGCAGCGCAACGGTCACCGAGATGTGCATCCACAGCATTCGTTTTTTGGGATCAGGCGTATTCGCCAGGACGCCGAAGAGGAGGAACACAATGCCTACGCCGGAAGGAATCAGTGCGGTGGGGTGAGCGCTGCCGGTCGAGACAAAGCCGATGATTCCGAGCAGGATGAGCAAGACCCCAAATACGACGGTCAACTTCGCCATGAATAAACGCTCCTTCAATCAGGTGAATTTCAAGAATACCTGAGAGACATCGGCTAAGCCGCTGCGGCTTTCCTGATTGCCGCGACGATCTCTTCGTTCTTCCAGTCGTTGGTCGGATACCAGGCGGCGATCTTGCCATCCTTGCCGACAATGACGGTCGAGAGGGAGTGGGTGAGAGTCTGGTTCTCGCCGGGCGTCACTCCGACTCCGAAGAACTGGTTTACCTGAGGTAGCTCCCTGGCGGACGGAGCGGCGAAGTCCCAGTGAGCGAAGTTTTCCCTGGTGTAGTTGCCCGTGTAGGCTCCGCCGTAGCTTCGCAGCACCGCCGGGGTATCGTACTTGGGATCGAAGCTGATGCTGAGCAGGTGAGTTTTACCGTAAAGAGCAGGATCCGCGGCGAGGGTCTTGTCGATCTCGGCGAAGTTGCGGGTCATGCGCGGGCAATAGTCGACCAGCGGGCAGCGTGTGTAGATGAAGGTGGCGAGAAGAACCTTGCCGCGGAACTGACCGAGATGGACGGTGTGGCCGTTCTGGTTGAGCATGCGGAAGTCGGGGACAGCGTCGCCTATCTGCGGAACGTGATATTGCGTGGCCGGTTTGTAGTCGGGACGCGCCTGGGCGATGACGACGATATCATCGAGCTCGGCGTCACGGAAGCCTGCGGCATCCTGCTGAACGTGAATCGTGGCGGTGATGCGGTCGCCAGGATGGAGTTCGCTGACGATGCTGGGATCCTTGAGCCTGTAAGGCATCGTCATCGCGTCCATAAAGCTGGGGACAGCCTCATGGTCGAGCGTGACGTGCGTGGCATCGGTGCTGACGATCTTTCCGCGAACCGGAAAGGTCTTCCCGGAATCTTTGCTGGCTGAATTCGCAGCGTTTGTCGGTGAGTTGCTGTGGCAGCCGATGAGAGACATGCTGGAAAAGGCAATAAGAATTGCGAAGAGGATAGTGGATGGCTTCAGAGACACGAACAGACTCCTGCGCTTGATGATACGACTGCGGAGCCAAGGCGTTCTTTTCCAACACCGCACGGCGTATAACCAGAGTGTATGCACGCGACGGAATCCCAGGCAGAGCTTCCCCAGCCGGTCGCCGATGCGCTCGATCGCGGAGCCACCGTGGTTACGGCCAATCAACGCGCGGCTCGCACGCTGAGGTATGCCTTCGATCGGCGAAACCGCGAGTCCGGGCTGAAGAGCTGGCAACCCGCGGCGGTACTCCCTTGGGATGCCTGGACCTCGGGCCAGTGGCAAAGCCTGCTCATCGCCGGAGAAGCCACCGAGTTGCTGATGAGCTCTGCGCAGGAGCACACACTGTGGCGCAGCATCCTCTCCGCCGATATCGAGATTGCTGCGAACCTGCAATCGCCAGACTCATTGGCAGAGCTGGCTGCGGATGCATGGCGGTTGCTTGTCCAGCACAATGGCCAGGGTCGTCTGCGCGGAGACTGGGGCAACTCTGAGACGAAGGCATTTCAACGTTGGAGCTCGGAGTTCGAGCGCCGCTGCCGGACGCAGCGTCTTCTGCCGCGTGCCGCGGTTGAGGACGCTTTGCGAAGAGCCGTCGAGACAGGAGGTCTGCGCATCGCCACACCGATTGCACTGGTGGGCTTCGATGAGCGGACGCCAGCGCAGAAGAATTTTCTCAGTGCCATCAAGGGTGCAGGCACAGAGGTCGAGGAGCTTTTGATCGACGTGCCCAGGGAGCGCGGGATTCTGGTTCAGACTTCGGATGAGATCCAGGAGGTCTCGGCTGCGGCGTGGTGGACGCGTGGGCTTCTCGAGCAGAAGCCTGAGATGCAGATTGCGGTGGTTGTGCCTTCTCTTGAAGATCGGCGCGGTAGTATTGACCGCGTCTTTCGCGAGGTGCTCGCGCCTGAGCTCGAGGACATCCAGGCTCCCAACTATGTCTCTCCTTATGAGTTTTCTCTCGGAGTTCCACTCTCGGAGACTCCGATGGCAAGGGTCGCGTTGGACCTGGCGCGATGGGTGCTTGCTCCCCTTCCCGTCGAACGTGTGAGTGCCCTTCTCGTCTCTCCTCTGTTCGCCATGACTGAGGGAGAACGCAGCGTACGCGCGGCCTTTGATGCGTTAGAGCTGCGCCGAGCGAGGTTGTTGCTTCCGAAGATTTCACTTCTCTGGTTAATGAGCGCGATCCGCCGGTCAAAACGACGAGCGGAGCTCACACCCCTCCTCGGTGCGCTGGAGGCAATGGCTCGCACGGTCGAAGGCTCCACGCTCAACCGTCGCACGCACGCGGCCTGGGCGGATCAGGTCCGCGAGCTGTTGCGGGCTGCACGTTGGGGTAGGGGGGCTGGCGAGAACAGTGTTGAGTTCCAGACGCGCCAGAAATGGGAGAGCACGCTTGATGAACTGGCGATGCTTGACTTCGATGGCCTGCAAGTCACCTTCGATCAGGCCCTTCCTCAGCTGGAAAGACTTACTCAGCAGACGATGTTCGCACCGGAATCGCATCGCGCTCCGGTTCAGGTGATGGGACCGCTCGAAGCGGCGGGCAGCAGCTTCGACGCGGTCTGGTTTGTCGGCGCGGGCGATCTGGGGTGGCCGATCAGGAGCGCTCCCAGTCCGCTGCTTCCCTGGCCCCTGCAGCGTGACCTTGGGGCTCCTGGAGTCGATGAGGCGATGGACGATGCTCGTGCCCGTCGCGTCACCGAGCGAATCGCCGCGAGTGCACCCACGGTGATCTTCAGCTATGCCTCTGAGTCGTCCAACGGTATGCAGCGGGCTGCTCCGTTGCTGCGCTTCCTTCAACTTGAAACCGTCGCAGTTACAGAACTCGCCCCTATCGAGGACCAGCCAGAAACGGTCAAGTTGGAGGAGTTCTCCGACGTTCAATCCATTGCTTCTCTACCGGAAGATGCGGCCGCACTCGGAGGTGCGGAGATTCTCAAGCTTCAGGCGGCCTGCGGTTTCCGCGCCTTTGCTGAACGGCGCCTGGGCGCTGCCGAACTTCGTGAGATCGAGCTGGGAATGGACGCAGCAGAACGCGGCAGCATCGTCCATCGCGTGCTCGAACATTTCTGGAAGAACACGGGATCGCAGGCGGCCCTGAAGGCGATGACGCAGGCAGAGCGCACGACAATGCTGGCACAATCGATCGAGCACGGCCTTCGCCGCGCCGCCGCTGCGGGCGTATCCGAATGGGAACAGGCCTACGTCGATCTGCAGTGCGATCGGCTGTGGGCGCTGCTGAATCCATGGCTCGATCTCGAGCTTCGACGCGAACCCTTCACCGTGAAATTCAGCGAAGAGGAGTCCAGAGATGTCAGCATCGGCCCGTTGCGGCTAAACGTTCGCGTGGACCGCATCGATGTTACCGACGCAGGCGAGATCATCGTCGATTACAAGACAGGCGGAGCCAAGGCGGCACAGTGGCAGGGCGAACGTCCGGACGAGCCACAGCTTCCTCTCTACGCTGTACTTGCAAATGTCGCCGAGCCTGAGACTCCGCTGGCTGATGTTGCCTTCGCGCAGATTCGTGCGGGCCGAGAGATGGCGTTCGAGAGTTTCCTCACCAAGATTACTTCTGAAAAGCGGTCCGGCAAGCGTCCTGGCCTCTCGTTCGAAGAGCAGCTAGTCGAGTGGCGCAGAGTGCTTGAAGATCTTGCGGGAGAGTTCTATCGTGGCGAGGCGCGGGTCGATCCCAAAAATTATCCAATAACGTGCACTCACTGTGCGCAGAGAATTCTATGCCGCCTGAATCCCGCGGCGTTTGACGAGGATCTTGATGAAGAAGCGGCCTTCGATCCAGCTAACGGGTGACCTGTTCGCCTTTCCAGTTGAGACGGAGAGGGTCGAGCCGATACCTTCGCCGTTGCCTCATGATGTCGACACGCTGCCGCCTGACCGGGCTGAGCGCATGCGTGCGCTCGACGTTACACGATCCTGGATCGTCGAGGCGCCCGCAGGTTCCGGCAAGACCGGCCTGCTGATTCAGCGTTACCTGAAGCTGCTGGCGCTGGAGGGAGTCGAAGAACCCGAGCAGGTTCTTGCGATCACCTTTACGTTGAAGGCAACCGGCGAGATTCGCGAGCGCGTGTTCGAGCAGCTCGAGCGTGCCGCTCGCGGGGAGGACACGAAGACCGACTTCGAACGCGAGACCCGCAGCTTCGCTCTTGCCGTGCTCGAACGAGATCGTAGCCTGGGCTGGAATCTCCTCGAGCATCCGCGCCGGCTGAATGTACGTACGATCGATTCGGTCTGCGCCGAGATCGCACGCAGCCTTCCTGTCCTCTCGGGCAACGGCATGCTCTCGCCGGTGGAAGACGCGTCTCCGCTCTACAGGCTTGCGGCTGAGCGCACGCTGATGGAGTTGGGCGGCAGTGATTCGAATTTGAGCGATGCGCTGCGCCTGATCCTTCTGCACCGCGATGGCAACCTCACGCAGGTGCGCGATTTGATGGCAGAGATGCTTTCGCTTCGCGATCAGTGGGCCCGACTGGTTCCACTGGGACGGATGCTCGAGGAGGAGTATCTCGACCGCACGGTTCTTCCGCAGATCGAACGTGCGCTCGCCGATACGATTTGCCTGGAGCTGTCAAAGCTTACGCGCATCATGCCAGCGCCGCTTCTGCAAGAGCTCTCGTCGCTTGCGGGCGAACTCGGAGGCAACGAGGGGTACGACGGTGAGCCTTCCCCCATTGCGATCTGCGCCGGCGTTTATCGCGTTCCAGGAGAGGCGGCTGAAGACCTTGAGCATTGGCGTGCTCTCGCTCACCTGCTGGTGAAGCCCTCAGGCGGATGGCGCTCTGGTTTCAACCGCAATGTCGTCGGCTTCATCATCGAGAAAGGCCACGCTGGACGGCTGCGCGAGATCGTTGATCAAGTGCGGGGTCGAGACGATCTACTCGAAGCTATGGAAGGAGTCGCTGCGTTGCCGCCCGCGAAGTACCCTGCAGAACAATGGGGTGTCGCCAAGGCGCTGTTCCGTATCCTCTATCGCACGCTTGCTGAGTTGCAGATCGTCTTCGCCGAGCGGGGAGAATGCGACTTCACCGAGCCCGGCCTTATCGCCCGTTCTGCTCTTCGCAGTGTAGCTGGTGTGCTTGAAACCGCTGGAGGCGTGGGGCTGCAGCACATCCTCGTCGATGAAATGCAGGATACCTCCACCAGCCAGTACGAGCTGATCCAGCTTCTTACGCAGGGATGGGACGGTCGCAGCCAGACTGTCTTCCTTGTCGGCGATCCTAAGCAGTCCATCTACCTCTTCCGCCAGGCGCGGGTAGAGCGCTTCCTCTACACGATGCAACAGCAGCGACTGGGCGAACTCGTGCTGGGCTGCCTTCGTCTGACGGCAAACTTTCGCTCGCAGCGCGATCTTGTGTATACGTTCAACGACGACTTCGCTCTACTCTTTCCAAAAGCGATCGATGAATACCATCCTGAAGCCGCACCCCACGTGGCAGCCGAACCTGTGCGCGATGGATCACAGCAGGTCCCCCAGAGCGTCGTCTGGCATGCGCAGGTGGTTCCCTCCGGATCCACGCTGGAAGAGAGGCGGCGCACACGTCGCAGGCTGGCAAGGCGCGAGGCGGCAGAGGTTCGCAGGATCATCGAACAGTGGCGTGCGCGTCCCCTTCCTCCGGGCCACACTGCGCCGTGGAAGATCGCGGTGCTGGTGCGTAATCGCGCTCATCTTACCGAGATCGTGGCTGAGTTGAAACGTGATCGGCAGGCAGCTCCGATTCTCTTTCGCGCGGTCAACATAGAGCCACTGAACGAACGGCCTGAGGTCCTCGATCTTTTTGCTCTTACTCGCGCACTGCTTCATCCCGGAGATCGTGTCGCCTGGCTGGCGGTTTTGCGCGCGCCCTGGTGTGGACTCGAGCTGTCTGAGCTTCATGCGCTTGCCAGCGCCGACGATTCCGCTCTTTTCGACAGGACGATTGAAGAGCTCATTCTTACGCGAGGCCAAGAGCTCAGCGAAGAAAGCTGCGAGAGGCTCGCAAGGATATGGCCCGTATTGCTCGCCGCTATCGCGCAACACTCACGGCTCCCGCTGGCAGAGTGGGTTGAGCGGACGTGGCGCTCGCTGGGGGGGGATGCCTCTCTGACTCCGGAGCAGAGGACGAACGCCAGAAGATACTTCGAGCTGCTGGACGAGCTCGAGAGGCGCGGCGCCGTCGATCTCACACAACTTCACGTTCGCCTCAAATCGCTCTATGCGGAGTCTTCGGCTGCGGGGAGTGCTGTGGATCTGATGACCATCCACGGAGCTAAAGGCCTGGAATGGGACGTAGTGCTGGTCCCGGGCCTCGAGAAGAGAAGCCGCGTCAGCCGCAGCCGCCTGCTCGCGTGGAATGAGGTGACCTCGCCGGATGAGAACGCAGCGCATGTTCTGCTGGCTCCGATCGTGGGCAAAGGGCGCGACTCCGAGGCGCTGAATCGCTGGCTAAGTCGCATCCAGCGTGCGCGCGAAGATGCCGAGTACCGTCGTCTCTTCTATGTTGCCTGCACGCGCGCACGCGAGGAACTGCATCTCTTCGCATCGCCCGAGCGGCGACAGGATGGAGCCATTCGCCAGAACGCGGGAAGCCTGCTTCAAGCAGCGTGGCTGGCAGCTGAGAGACATTTTGTTGATGTTCAGGTGGAGGCAAAACCTCTGATCGCTCCAGTCATCACAATGCCGGCGCCGGCTGACAATCTTGTTCTGCCCAGCCTGGCGGCAGAGGCCGATGAACCGAAGGCCGCTATCCTGTATCGTCTCCCGCTCTCGTTCCAGCCGTTGAGCCGTATGCAGAAGGCTGGCCTAGCCGCGATGCCGGAGCCCACTCTTTCAAATGAACGATTCGAGCGGCCCGAGGGGTCCTTCGAGGCGCGTGCCTTTGGGAATAGCATCCATGCCTTTCTCGAATCTCTCGCCGCGATTCTTGCCGAAGGCACAGAGCCTGAGGATCTGCGAGCCCGGATTGCGGGCTGGACGCCTCGGATCTCCGCCGTGCTTCGCGGCAGTGGTCTTCCTCCCCAGACAGTCGAGCGGCTCACGGCAGAGGTAAAGCGTGCTCTCGATACGGCTCTGCGCGATCCATCCGGTCTCTGGATCCTGGGCGCGAAGGAAGAAGCCTTCAGCGAGCATGCGCTGGTCTCGTGGGAGGACAGCCGATCGAGCGTGCGCTTCGATCGCGTCTTTCGCGGCGGGATTGAACCGATGGCGCCAGGCCATGACTGTCTCTGGATCGTGGATTACAAGACGACGCGGCATTCGGGCGCCGGACAACAGGAATTCCTCGCACGCGAGCGGCAGAAGTATGCATCCCAGATGGAGGCCTACGTGCGAACCCTGCGCAACAGCATCGATGTGAGCAGAATCCGTCTTGGCCTTTACTATCCCCTGCTCCCCGGCTTGACGTGGTGGGCGTTGGAGACGGAGGAAGGGTGAGGCTACAGGGATTGCGACGCGTGATGGCGAACGTCGGCTCCCCGCACCCAAAAGATGACGTCCTCGGCGATGTTGGTCGCATGATCTCCTACACGCTCGAGGTTCCGGGCAATGATCAGAGCGTTCAGGGACTGCGGCGTCAGCTCCGGCTTCTCTTTGATCAGCGTGCTGAGAGCGTAATAGGCGGCATCGTTCATATTGTCCACCTGATCGTCCATCTCGAAGACGGTATCGGCCATCTCCGCATTGCCTTCGATGAAGGCCTGCAGAGCCTTGCGCACCATTGCCGACGCGAGCTCAGCAAGCTTGGGGATATCCACCGGAAGATCGATATTGGCGAACGCTCCCATCTCCCGGACACGGATAGCGATGTTCACGGCCTGGTCGCCAACACGCTCCAGATCGGCGTTGATGCGGATCACCGCAAGAATGAAGCGGAGATCGATTGCCATCGGCTGCTCCATTGCCAGCAGATCGAGCGCCATCTGGTCGATCTCGCGCTCAAGACGATTGATCGCCGGCTCCGAGCGCAGCACCAGTTCGCAGATGCTCAGGTCGCGCGTACGATACGCCTCGATCGACCGCTGGATTGCCTGTTCGGCCATTCCGGCCATCACGAGCAACCGCTCCTTCAGTTCGTCCAGGCTCTGGTGAAATTTCACGCGCATCAGCCGAACCTCCCGGTGATGTAGTCTTCCGTGCGTTTGTCGCTGGGGTTGGTGAAGATCTTGTGCGTCGAATCAAACTCGACCATTTTGCCGTTCAGGAAGAAGCCGGTATTCTCTGCCACGCGAGCTGCCTGCTGCATGTTGTGGGTCACGATGACGATGGTGTACTGGCTCTTGAGCTGGAAGATGAGGTCCTCGATCTTCGAGGTCGAGACCGGATCGAGGGCCGAAGCCGGCTCATCCATCAGCAGAACTTCGGGATCAACCGCTAGTGCGCGCGCAATACACATACGCTGCTGCTGCCCTCCTGAAAGCGAAGCGCCGGACTTCTTCTTCAGATCGTCCTTCACCTCTTCCCATAGTGCAGCCTGTTTGAGCGAACGCTCCACGGTCTCATCGAGAATACGGCGGTTGCGAAAGCCGTTCAGCTTCAGACCGCTGATGACGTTGTCGTAGATCGACATCGTAGGAAACGGGTTCGGACGCTGGAAGACCATGCCGACGCGGCGGCGAATCTCCACCGGCGATGCCTCACGGTAGATATCGACCCCTCCCATCTTCACGACCCCTGTAGCACGGGCGATTGGATTGGTCTCGTGCATGCGATTCAGGCAGCGCACGAAGGTCGACTTGCCGCAGCCAGAAGGACCGATGAGAGCGGTCGCGTGGTTGGCCGGAATGTGCAGGTTGATATCCTGCAGCGTATGCGTCGAGCCATACCATGCGTTCAGATCTTCGACTTGAATCCCGACTCCCACTAACTTCCTCCCTTGAGCACGCCGCGATTTGCAAAGATACGCACCAGCGTTACAGAAACCATGATGAGAACAATGAGCACCAGCGCTCCGGCCCATGCCAGCCTGTGCCACTCGTCGTAGGGCGAGATGGCGTAGACGAAGATCTGCAGCGGCAGCGCGGCGATCGGTTCGTTGAGATTGAAGTTCCAGAACTGGTTTCCGAAAGCGGTAAAGAGAAGGGGCGCTGTTTCGCCGGCCACGCGGGCAAACGCCAGCATGCAGCCCGTGATGATACCCGGCGAGGCTGTTCGCAGGCTGATCGAGATTGCCGTCCTCCATTTTGGGACGCCAAGGCCGAGTGCGGCTTCACGGATCGCATGCGGCACGGTCGCCAGCATCTCCTCGGTCGTGCGCGTCACCGTCGGGATCATCATGATGGCAAGCGCGATGCCTCCGGCGAACGCCGAGTAGTGATGCTGCGATTTCACTACCAACGAATAGACTGAGATTCCCATCACGATCGATGGAACTCCGTTGAGGACGTCCGCGGTGAAGCGAATCGCATCGCCGAGAAATTTGCCGCGGCCAAACTCAGACAGATATACCCCAGCGGCGATACCGATGGGGATTCCCATCAGGCTGGCCAGCGCAAGAATGATGCCCGATCCGACGATGGCGTTCGCCATGCCTCCGCCGGCTTCTCCTACGGGGGCGGGAATACGCGTGAAGAAGGCGAAGTTGAGCGACGACGCACCCTTGTAGACAAGGTAGAAGAGGATCGCCGCCAGCGGCGCGAGCACAATGATTGTGGCCAGAACCGCAAGCCCGGTCACGATGTGATCGGCGGTGTAGCGTCGCAGGGTATTCGCGCGCGAAGGCTTGCGGGGATCTCCCAGCGGCAGGGTCTGGATCGGTCGCGTGCTCATCAGGATACCCTCGACGGAGCGCCGCGCGTCACTGCCCAGACCATCAGGCGGGCGACGGCATTGACGACGATGGTAACGAGAAAGAGCGCCAGGCCAATCTCGATGAGAGCGCTGTAGTACAGGTCTCCGGTCGCCTCAGAGAACTCATTGGCGATGACGCTGGCCAGGGTGTAGCCCGGAGCGAAGAGGCTTTTGCCGATATCCGGGTGATTTCCGATCACCATGGTGACCGCCATCGTCTCTCCCAGCGCGCGTCCCAGGCCGAGCATGACCGCGCCGACGATCCCGATTCTCGAGTTGCGCAGAACGCCGATGCGGATCATCTCCCACCGCGTCGCGCCCAGGGCCAGAACAGCCTCGCGCTGACTGTTGGGAACCGCGGTCATGATGTCGCGCGTCAGCGACGAGATGATCGGCAGGATCATGATGGCGAGGATGATGCTCGCGGTCAGCAGGCCGACTCCGAAGTTCGCGCCCTCGAAGAATCCCGTCCAGCCGAGCGTCTTCACCAGGAAGGGTCCCAGCGTATCGCGCATGATCGGAACCAGGACGAACACCGCCCAGAGGCCATAGACGACACTGGGAATCGCAGCCAGCAACTCCGTAAGGAAGGAGATTGGAGCGCGCAGGGGCCTCGGGCAGAGCTCGGTAAGGAAGATGGCGACGCCAAGCGCAAGGGGCACGGCCATCAGCAACGCCAGCAACGAGGTCATCAAGGTGCCATAGATGAAGGGCAGCGCTCCGAAGTCCCCGGAGACTGGATCCCATGCCTGTCGCGTAAAAAACTTCAACCCGAAGGCCGCCAGGCTCAGGTGCGAGTTGCGAATAAGGATCCAGAAGATAAATAAAACGATGACGAAGATGCTGCAGGCGCAGGCAAGCATCAATGCGGCAAAGCTCGAATCGGCAAGCCGTCCGCTACCTCGCGAGTTCAGAAACTCCCGGACCGGCGAGAGCTGCGCTGGGGCAGACATCGTCTTTTCCGTCGCGGGAGTTAGCGAGACCGCGGGTTTAGCTGGCGTTGTTGCGCCGTGTTCTCGTTCGATACTCATGCGACGGGAGACAGTCCGTTTCCGACAAAAGTTTCAGTGTAAATTCTACCGGGAAGACAACTCCGCCGCGTGTGTATTAGAAACGCCCACCCGCGGCGGAATTTGAAGACAAGGCTATCGCTTACTGAATCTGGGCAATGGTCTTGCGAACCATGTCCTGTACCTGCTTGGGCAGTTCAGCGTAGCTCAAGCCCGCAGCCTCGCTCTCGCCATGGTCCAGCATCCAACTCAAAAACTCTTTGAGAGCCTTCGTCTTCGTGGCATCGCTTCCGTGCTTCGGAATCAACAGCCAGGTGAAGCTGGAGATCGGGTACGATGCCGCACCCTGGGCATTGGTGATGGAGACGCGATAATCGGCCGGCATGGCCTTTGCCGCAGCAGCCGCGGCCGCCGTGACACCATCGGTCGAAGCCTTCACGAACTTGCTTGAAGCGTTTTTCACCGAGCCGAAAGACATCTTGTTCTGCAGAGCGTAGATCAGCTCCACGTAGCCGAACGCATAGGGCGACTGGCGAACCATTCCGGCGACACCTTCATTGCCCTTCTGGCCGATGCCGGTAGGCCACCGGACGGAGGTGTTCTTGCCGACCTTGCTGCTCCAGTCCTGGCTCACCTTCGACAGGTAGTCCGTGAAGATATAGGTGGTTCCGCTTCCATCCGACCGATAGACGGGGAGGATCGCCTTATCGGGAAGGCTCGCGCCGGGATTGTCCTTGGCGATGCGGCCATCGTTCCACTTCGTGATCTTGCCCAGGTAGATGTCGGCGATCACGTCACCGGAGAAATTCAAGTCCTTGTTGACGCCGGGAAGGTTGTAGACCGGAACGACCGCTCCGAGAACCGTGGGAATATGCTGCGTCTTCACCTTGGCGCCGCCGATCTGCTCGTCGCTCATCGGGCCATCGGTCGCACCGAAATCAACGATGCCATCCGAGACCTGGCGGATTCCGCCGCCCGATCCGATCGACTGGTAGTTGATCTTGACGTCCGGATGGGCCTGGCTGTACTCACTGAACCACTTGGAATAGATCGGATAGGGAAAGGTCGCTCCCGCTCCGTTAATATTTTGTGCGCTGGCACCAATAGCAGCCAAGGCCATGACAGCAGCCGCAATTAAGTTCGTTTTCACTCTTCCCCCTCGGAATAATAGTGTCCGGACAGACTGACACGCATATTAAACAGTGTGCGGGGGAATTGTTACTACAGGGTTACACACCAGTAAAAACGACGGGAAAATAAGCTAGATAGCGGCACTGCTCTCAACCCTGGGAAGGGTGAAAATAAAGGTACTTCCGGCGTTGAGCTCACTTTCAGCCCGAATCGCTCCTCCCTGCGTCTCGACTACGTGGCGGGCAATCGCGAGCCCCAAACCAGTCCCCCCGGACTCCCTGGATCGCGCCTTGTCGACCCGATAGAAACGCTCGAAGATGCGGGTCAGGTGCTCAGAAGCAATTCCTTGACCAAAATCGCGAACTCTGAACTCCACCCTCTCCACCGGCTCCCCGATCTTCCGCGAGCTGACCACGACCCGGCTGCG
>Ga0193742_1001521_pt1 | contig 13982 bp, 11 predicted proteins | sample L2c1metaG_FD_165511 | JGI IMG/M metagenome (GOLD analysis project Ga0193742, IMG submission 165511) | Soil microbial communities from a riparian zone of the East river system, Colorado, United States - L2c1 | ecosystem: Environmental > Terrestrial > Soil > Riparian zone | place: USA: East River... | reverse complement strand
AGTCCCAACAGGACACCGCCGACCACCGCACCGGTCGGGCTGGACAGCCCGACCGGTGCGGTGGTCGGCGGTGTCCTGTTGGGACTGTCGCTCAGCCTCGTCAGCGGGTACGTCGGCTCGGAGCTGGTGCCGCTCGCCGCGCTCGTGGTGCTGATGGTCGTACTGCTGTTGCGGCCGGCCGGGCTGTTCTCCAGCGCGCGCGAGCGGAGGGTCTGATGGGACGCCGGCACCTGCTCGTCGCCGTCGCTGGGCTCATCCTGGTCGCCGTCGTGTTGCAACTCGCCGACCCGTTCCGTACGGCCCAGTTCGCGTCCATGGCCTACTACGCCATCGCGGCCGGCGGGCTGACCGTCCTCACTGGACTGAACGGCCAGCTCTCGCTCGGTCACGGCGCGCTGATGGCGGTCGGCGCCTACACCACGGCGCTGCTCCTCCAGGACTCCGACGCCGCGCTGCCGCTGCTCGTCGTACTGCTCGTCGCCACCGCGGCCACGGTGCTGGTCGGCGCCGTCGTCGGGGTCGCCGCCGCCCGGCTGCACGGCCCGTATCTCGCCGGCGCCACCCTCGCGCTGGCCGTCGCCGTGCCGGGAATTCCGCTGTACTTCAGCGGCACGCTCGGCGGCGAGCAGGGACTCGCGGTGCGCGTGCCGGAGATTCCGGACTGGGTCGCCGACGCCGCGTACTTCGTCACCGGCCAGGAGCTGACGTCGGTCCGCTACCTCGCCTATCTCGGCTGGCTCGGTGTGCTGGTCGTGTTCACGCTGTTGGCGAACCTCTCCGCGAGCGAGGTCGGCCGCACCTGGCGGGCGGTGCGGGACAACGAGGTCGCCGCGCAGCTGGCCGGGATCGACCTCGGCCGGGCGCGGGTGCTGGCGTTCGTGGTCAGCGCCGCGTGTGCCGGGCTCGGCGGCGGGCTGCTGGCGCTCTCGGCGCGGCTCGCCGCACCGAGCGGGTTCACCCTCACGCTGTCGTTGCTGCTGCTCAGCGCGGTCGTGCTGGGCGGGCTCGGCAGCCTCACCGGCGCGTTGGTCGGGGCCGCGCTGCTCACGTTCCTGCCACAGCTGGTCACCGGGCTGGGGCAGGACCTAGGCCTGACGGACGTGCAGGCCGCGCAGCTGGCGCCGCTGATCTACGGCGTCGTCACCGTGCTCGTCGTCCTGCTCGCCCCCGCCGGTCTCGCCGGCGGGCTGCGCAGGGTGGCGGGACTCTTCCCTTGGAGGCGAGCTAATAGATGAGCGAGTTTGCGAGCGAATCATCGATATCGCGACAGCACCGAGCCTGCGAGGGGCTGTCATGAGGCGCACTGCTTTAGTCTTGGCGCTGGTGCTGATCGCGAGCGGGTGTGGCGCCGGTGGACGGCCGGAGGACGCGAAACCCGGTTCCACGGTCGGCATCACCAAGGATTCCATCAAGATCGGCGGGCACTTCCCGCTGACCGGCGTCGCCGCGCCGGGCTACAGCGAGATTCCCAGCGGCCAGAAGGCGTACTACGACTACGTCAACGCGAACGGCGGGGTGCACGGTCGCAAGATCGAGTTCGTCGTCCGCGACGACGGCTACAACCCGACCAATACCAGCCAGGTAACCAACGAGCTGGTGCTCAAGGACGAGATCTTCGCGATGGTCGGCGGCCTGGGTACCGCGCCGCACAGCGCGGTCGTGGACTTCCTCAACGACGAGAAGGTGCCCGACCTGTTCGTCTCGTCCGGCTCGCTGCAGTGGGGTGACGCCCCGAAGGACAAGCCGTTCACCTTCGGCTGGCAGCCGGACTACGAGATCGAAGGCAAGATCATCGGTGACTGGGTGAAGAAGAACCGCCCGGACGCCAAGGTCGGACTGTTCCTGCAGGACGACGACTTCGGCCGGGACGGCGAGAAGGGCGTGCGCCGCTACATCGACGACCAGATCGTCGAGGTGGCGCGGTACACGTCGGGCAACACCGACGTCGCGCCGCAGATCGCCGCGCTGCAGGCGGCCGGCGCGGACCTGGTGCTCGGCTTCAACACGCCGTCCTACACCGCGCTGAGCCAACTCGTGTCGCTGCGGCTGGGATTCAAGCCGGGGTGGTTCTACAGCAGCGTCGGCTCGGACCCGGCGCTGGTCGGTTCGCTGCTGTCGCGGTTCTCCGAGGGCGCGGTCACCGACGGCGCGAACCTGCTCGACGGCATGCTGACCACCGAGTACGTCCCCGGCGTCGACGCGCCGGACGACCCGTGGATGAAGCTGTGGCAGCAGGTCTGGTCCGAGCACGGCGCCGAGGGCGACCTGACCAACTTCCGCGTCTACGGTCTGTCCCAGGCCTACACGTTCGTGCAGGCACTGCAGGCCGCCGGGCCGAACCCGACGCGAGAGGGCATCGTCGAGGCGATCGAGCGGGCTGGCAAGGACTTCGCCGGCCCCGCCGTCGCGCCGTTCCGGTACACGGCCGACAGCCACCTTGGCATCTCCGGCATGTCCGTCGTGGAGGTGACCGGTGGCATCGGCGAGAGCCTGACCCCGGTTCTGGTGACCGACCTCGGCGACGCGCCGATCCGCGAGGACGACTCCGCGGCGTCCGACAAGCCCCCGGCGGGCGGCATACCCAAGTAGCGTCCGGGCGCGGAGGTGCCCGGATGACGAGAGTGTCGGTGGACGGCGGCGAGCTGGGCTACACGGTGGGCGGCACGGGCAGCCCGGTCGTGCTCGTGCACGGCGGCTCGCTCGACCGCGGGACCTGGGACGACCAGGCAGCCGCGTTCGAGTCGCGGCACACCGTCGTGCGCTACGACCTGCGCGGCCACGGGGCGTCGTCCGAGCCGACCGAGCCGTTCGCGCACTACGCGGACCTCGCGGTGCTGCTGGACCACCTCGACCTGCCGAGGGTGTCGCTGGTCGGGCACTCGCTTGGCGCCAGGGTCGTGGTCGACTTCGCACTGTCCAATCCGGACCGCGTGGACCGGCTGGTGCTGGCCGCCCCCGGCATCAGCGGGATGACCTTCCGCAATCCCGTGCTGCTACGACGGATCGAGGAGCTGATCGCGGTGCGCGCGGCCGGTGACATCGAGCGCGCCGTCGAACTGCTGCTGCGTATCTGGGTCGACGGTCCACATCGGACACCGGAGCAGGTCGCGCCGGCCGTCCGGGCGCGCTGCGCCGCGATGATCACCGACGCGGTGACGGGGCATACCAGGGCCGCGCAGACCATGATGCGCGAGCTGTCCGCGATCGACCGGGTCGGCGAGGTGCACGCCGCCACCCTGGTCGTCACCGGCGACCGCGACTGGTCCGACATCCACGGCGTGGTGTCGCTGCTGGCCCGCGAGCTGCCCGACGTCGCGGTGCTCGACGTGGCGGGTGCCGGACACCTGGTCGGCCTGGAACGGCCGGAGTCGTTCACCGAGGCGGTACTCGGCCATCTGGACCGTTGACCGTTAGGATACGGTTAGGGGGTATGGGTACCCAGGTGGAGGATGCGATGACCGATCAGGACAGTTACTTCACGCGCGCCGGCGCGACGATCGCCTACCAGGTCGCTGGTTCCGGTTCGCCGGTCGGCTACGCGCACGGGGTGCCGCTCAGCCGGGACGCGGTGCGCCGGCTGGACCTGTTCGACGTCGACGCGATCGGCGCCGGCCACCGTCTGCTCACCTACGACCAGCGCGGTCACGGCCGCTCCACCGGCCGCCCGGTCGTCGACGACTACAGCTTCGACACCTTCGCCGCCGACCTCCTCGGCCTGCTGGACGAGGCCGGCATCGACGAACCGATCGACCTGATCGGCTCCTCCCTCGGCGCCGACAACGCACTGCGCGGCGCGCTCATCGCGCCGGACCGGTTCCGCCGGCTGGTCCTGATGATCCCCCCGGTGGCGTGGGAACCCGAAGCGGCACAAGCGAAGCGCTGGTACTTCGACTTCGCCGAACTCATCGAGACCACCGGCCCGTCCTGGCGCGACGCCCTCGCCGACGCGGCGCCGCTGCCGATCTTCACCGGCTACGACAAGTTCGACATGACGCCCCAGGTCCCCGACGAACTCCTGCCGTCGGTGCTGCGCGGCGTCGCCCGCTCCGACCTGCCAGCCCCCGACCGGATCGCCACCGTGGGCCAGCCCACCCTGATCCTCGCGTGGGAAACGGACGCCCTGCACCCGGTGGACACCGCGCGGCGCCTCCACGACCTGATCCCCGACTCGACGCTGCACGTGGCGAGCACGGTCGCCGACATCAAGACGTGGACCGACCGGATCGTCGACTTCCTGTCCTGACGGTCAGGTCACGAACATGCACTGAAGGACGCCTTCACTGCGTTGAACGTTGTGAAGGCGTCCTTCAGGGCATGGGTCACCAGCCGCCGGCGTGGCCGTCCTTGCGGGGGTCGGAGCCGGCGCGGTAGACGCCGTTGACCGGGCGTTGGTAGGCCTCGCCGGTGCGGGTGCCGTCCGGCGGGATCGGCTGGGGGAGCGTGGGATCGGGCTCGAACAGGATGCCCTGGTAGCCGCCGGCGTGGCCGTACGCCTTCTCCAGTGTGTGGCCCATCCGCGTGAGCGTCGGGCCGACCAGGTCGCAGAGGTAGGCGTCCAGCGCGGTGACGTCGTCGGCCTGGCTGTGGTCGAATCTGGCGACGTCCGTGGTCGCCTGCACGTTCATGCCGAGGTCGATCATGTTGACGACATGCTGGGCGTGGGCCTGCGGTTGGGTGCCGCCGCCCATGTTGCCGAACGCCATCACCGGTTGGCCGTGCCGCGTGATGAAGCTGGCGATGATCGTGATGAACGGGCGCTTGCGCGGTTCGACGCGGTTGGGGTGGTTCGCGTCGATGCTGAAGCCGGCACCGCGGTTGGCCAGCACGAAGCCGTAGCCGGGGATGGTGACCTTCGAGCCGAAGCTGTCGTAGTTGCTGTTGACGAACGACACCATGTTGCCCCAGCGGTCGGCCGTGGCGAAGTACACGGTCGAGCCGGCGTCGCCGCCGTCGACCTCGGGTGGGGTGGTGTGGTCGGGGTCGATCTTCGCGGCCAGCTGGGCCGCGTAGTCCTTGGACAGCAACCGATCCAGCGGCGGCGGGGCGAACGCCGGGTCGGCGTTGTGGCGGTGCAGGTCGGCGTAGGCGAGCTTCTTCGCCTCGATCAGCAGGTGCCAGTAGCGCGGGTCGCGCGGACCGAGGTCGGCAAGGTCGAAGCCGAGCCTCGGGGCGCACGCCTCCAGGATGTTGAGCATCTCCAGTGCGGCGAAACCCTGTCCTGGCGGGGGAAGCTGGTGCACGGTGTAGCCGTGGTAGTCGATGGCCAGCGGCTCAACCCACTGCGACTGGTACTCCGCGAGGTCGGCCGGTTCCATGACGCCGCCCGCGGACCGCGACTTCGCCACGATGCCTTCGGCGATCTCGCCCCGGTAGAACGCGGCGCGGCCCTGTTGCTGGATCAGCCGCAGCGTATGCGCCATCTCCGGGTTGCGGAAGACGCCGTACAGCTCGGGCGGGTGCCCGCCGGGCAGCCAGGTGTGCGCCGAGTCGGAGTCCTTCGCCAGCGCGTCGGCCGCGTCGCGCCACTGGCCGTGCATCCGTTCGTGGATCGGGAAACCCTGCTCGGCGTAGCTCGCCGCGGGTTCGAGAACCTCGTCGAAACCCATGCTGCCGAAGCGGTTCAGCAGCGCGTCCCACCCGGACACGGTGCCGGGGACGACCGCGGAGTTGATCCCCTCACTCGGCACCTCGTCGACGCCCAGGGTCTCGGCGAAGTAGTCGACCGTCCACTTCACCGGCGACCACCCGCTGGACGCGAGCCCGTAGAGCCGCTGGTCCTTGGCCGACCAGACGAGCGCGAACAGGTCGCCGCCCATGCCGGTGCTCATCGGCTCGACCGTGCCCAGCGTCGCCGACGCGGCGACCGCGGCGTCCACGGCATTGCCGCCCCGCAACAGGATCCGCTCCGCAGCGGCCGTCGCAAGTGGGTTGCTGGTGGCCGCGATCCCGTTGCGCCCCAACACTTCTGAGCGGGTCTGGTGCGGGTACCCGACCGGCCGGGTACCCGGCACGGCGTCGATCAGCTCGCCGGGGTTGGGCACGTCGGCGGACGGTGTGCCGAACGGCCGTGGTCGCGCGCGTTCCATGCCGGGGACGGTACCGCTGGTCACGGCACACCCCCGCGGACGCAGAGCGACGTGCCGAGGTAGCGCCAGGCTTGTCGTGGGCTGGACGTGCCTCGCCAAGGCCGGGCGCACCTGGTGTGATGGGGCAATGATCGTCGTAGTTGGGGCTGGGGCGGCCGGGTTGACGGCCGTGGAGACGGTGCGGCGTGGCGGGTACGACGGGCCGGTCACGGTCGTCGGTGACGAGCCGCACCCGCCGTACGACCGGCCGCCGCTGTCCAAGCAGGTGCTGCGCGGCGCGTGGGAGCCGGAGCGGGTCGCGCTGCGCAAGCCGGCGGCGGTCGACGAGCTGGACGCGCGCTGGCTGTCCGGCACCAGGGCCGTCGGGCTCGACGCGGCGGCGCGCACGATCGCCCTCGCCGACGGGTCGGAGCTGGCCTACGAGGGCGCGGTGATCGCCACTGGTGTCACCCCGCGGCGGCTCCGCGACGGGCACGAGCTCGACGGTGTGCACGTGCTGCGCTCGCTGGACGACTCGGTGGCCATCCGCAAGCGGCTCGTCGACGCCACGTCGGTGGTCGTCGTCGGCGCCGGGTTCCTTGGCGCGGAGGTGGCGGCGGTGGCTCGCGAGCTGGGGCTCGCGGTGACCATGGTCGACCCGCTGCCCGGTCCGATGATCCGCCAGTTCGGCGCCGAACTGAGCGGATACCTCGCCGACCTGCACACCGGCCGCGGCGTCGATGTCCGGTGCGGTGTCGGGGTTGCCGGGTTCACCGAGCGGGACGGCGCCGTCGCCGGGGTTCGGCTCGACGGCGGGGAGACCCTGCCCGCGGACGTCGTGCTCGTGGCGATCGGCTGCGTGCCAGCCGTGGACTGGCTCGCCGGCAGCGGGCTGACGATCGGCAACGGCGTCGAGTGCGACGAGTACCTGCTGGCCGCGCCCGGTGTGGTCGCCGCGGGCGACGTGGCCAGCTGGCCGCACCCCGACCACGGGCGGCTGCGCATCGAGCACCGGATGAACGCCACCGAGCAGGGCGCCGCCGCGGCGAGGACGCTGCTCGGCGAGCGGACCCCGTTCGCGCCGATCCCGTACTTCTGGACCGACCAGTACGACGTCAAGGTCCAGGTGCACGGTGTGCCGACGCCGGACGCCGAATTCCGGGTCGTCACCGGGGACCCGGCCGACGGGCGGTTCGGCGGACTGTACGGATCCGGCGGCCGGGTCACCGCCTCGCTCACCTGGAACCTGCCCCGCGAAGCGCTCAAACTCCGCAAGCTCGTGGTGGACCGGGCGGACTGGTGATAGCTGACACGTTCATCGCGTGTCGTCGCCGGACTGTCTCCTAGCGAGTGTTGCCGAGGTCGTCGGAGTGGCCGGCTGCCAGGCGGGACAGCTGAGCGGTGGGGCGTCCCGCCGTGCTCCCGTCGCCACCGCTGACGTGACCCTCGCTCCGCGGCCAGCCGGCCGGCGTGTCCTGCCACTCCTCCTGGCGGCCGTACACGGTCAGGTCCAGCAGGCCGAGGGTCGGCGCCATCATCTCGATGCCCCGACCGTAGGTCCAGTAGGTCTCGAACACCCGGTCGTCGCGCCGCAGGTAGCACACCAGGCTGAAGTCGTGCCGGCCGACGAACAGGGCGTCGGCGGAGTCCCGCACCGAGTACCAGGGCACGTCCCAGCCCATGAAGTCGCGGTAGCGGACGCTCTCCTCGTACGGGCCCTGGCAGAACGTGGCGTAGGTGATGTCGCGGGTGTGCAGATAGGACAGTTCGCGCACCTGCGAGTTGAAGAACGTGCAGCCGGGGCACTGCTCGGCGGCGGGGCGGCCGGTCGCCCACATCTGGTAGTACGCGACGAGCAGCCGGCGGCCCTCGAACGCGTCCAGCAGCGGTACGGGCCCGTCCTGGCCGATCAACGGGATGGTCGGGTCCAGTTCCACCATCGGCAGCCGGCGACGGGCCGCGGCGATCGCGTCGCCGGCTCTGGTGTGCGCCTTCTCCTTGACGCGCAACGCGTCCAGCTCGGCCTGGTAGGTGTCCCGGTCGACGATCTCGGGCATGGCTTCGGTCATCACGCACCTCCAAATAGCAACTCAACGGTTGCTACCATATGGCAACCGTTGAGTTGCGTCAAGTCAGGGTGACGCGAGGCCGTGCAGCAGGGGCAGGTAGATCTCGTCGACCAGCTCGGCGACGGTCTCCGTGTCGAGTGGTGCGCCGAACGTCAGGGCTTCGCTGCGCACCAGGTCGAGTGGCAGTCGGGTGACGCGCGGGGACAGTTCGAGGTGTGGCATCTCGCCCCGCTCGACCGCCCGCGCGATGATCCGGTCCATCGCCGTGGTCAGGGGCGAGGCGCGCAGCTGTGCCCGCAGCAGCGTGGTGATCTCGGGGTGGCGGAAGGCGTCGTGCATGACCCCGCTGATCATCTCGTTCGTCATCGAGTCGACTCGCCTGGCGATCGACGCGAACAGCGACAGCAGGTCGTCGCGCAGCGTGCCGGTGTCCGGCGACATGCGGCGGTGCTCCGGCGTCCGGCGGCTCCACGCGTCGAGCACGAGGTGCGCCCGGTTCGGCCAGCGCCGGTAGATCACCGGCTTGCTCGTCCTGGCGTGCGCCGCCACCGCCTCGATCGTGAGGTTGCTGTAGCCGACTTCCCGCAGGACTTCCCAGGTCGCGTCGAGGATGGCCTGCTCGAGCTCGGCGCCGCGACGTCGAGTCTTGGGCTCGGGCATTACCACCTCTTTAAACACTTTGCGTTTCTTATAGACCGCGACTAGTCTAGTCCCTATTAGACACGACTCGTTTCTCCCAGGGGATCTTCGTTGCTAACTCGCCTCTTGCGTACCTACCTGCGCCGGTACCGGCCCGAGCTGACCGCGGTACTGGTGCTGCAGCTCATCGGCACCATCGCGGCCCTGTACCTGCCGAGCCTCAACGCCGACATCATCGACTTCGGGGTGGCCCGCGGTGACGACGGCTACATCCTGTCCGCCGGTGGCTGGATGCTGACCGTCACGCTGCTGCAGATCGTCTGTTCCGTCGGCGCCGTCTACTTCGGCGCCCGCACGGCGATGGCGTTCGGCCGCGACGTCCGCACGGCGATCTTCCACCAGGTCGGCTCGTTCTCCGATCGCGAGGTGGCCCAGTTCGGCGCACCGTCGCTGATCACCCGCACCACCAACGACGTGCAGCAGGTCCAGATGCTCGTGGTGATGGTCTGCACCATGTTCGTCACCGCGCCGATCATGTGCGTCGCCGGCGTGGTGATGGCACTGCGCGAGGACGTCGGGCTGTCCTGGCTGCTGCTGGTCTGCGTGCCGCTGCTGGTGATCTGCATCGGCCTGATCATCATCCGGATGGTCCCGCAGTTCCGGCAGATGCAGACGCGGATCGACCAGGTGAACCGGGTGCTGCGCGAGCAGCTGTCCGGCATCCGGGTGGTCCGCGCGTTCGTCCGCGAGCCAGCGGAGACGCGCCGGTTCGCCGACGCCAACACCGCGGTCACCGAGACCGCGCTACGGGTCGGCCGGCTGCAGGCGCTGATCTTCCCGGTGGTGCTGCTGATCCTCAACGCCTCCACGGTCGCCGTGCTGTGGTTCGGCGCGCACCGCGTCGACGCGGAGCAGATGCAGATCGGCGCGCTCACCGCGTTCATGAGCTACCTCATGCAGATCCTCATGTCGGTGATGCTGGCGACGTTCATCTCGATCATGATCCCGCGCGCGGCCGTGTGTGCCGAGCGGATCAACGAGGTGCTCGACGCCGAATCGTCGGTCGTCCCGCCCACCGCGCCGGTCCGCGAGCTGACCAGGCACGGTGAGGTGGAGTTCCGCGGTACGGAGTTCCGCTATCCCGGTGCCGCCGAGCCGGTGCTGCGTGGCATCTCCTTCCGCGCCGAGCCGGGGAAGACGACCGCGATCATCGGCAGCACCGGCGCCGGCAAGACGACGCTGCTGTCCCTCATCCCTCGGCTCATCGACGTGTCCGAGGGCAGCGTGCTCGTCGACGGCGTCGACGTGCGGGAGCTGGAGCCGGACACGCTGTGGAGCAAGGTCGGCCTGGTGCCGCAGCGGGCGTACCTGTTCACCGGCACCGTCGCGTCGAACCTGCGCTACGGCAACCCGGAGGCCACCGACGAACAGCTGTGGCAGGCGCTGGAAGTCGCGCAGGCCAAGGACTTCGTCACCGACATGCCCGACGGGCTGGACACGCAGATCGCGCAGGGCGGCACGAACGTGTCCGGCGGGCAGCGGCAGCGGCTGGCGATCGCCAGGGCGCTGGTGCGCCAGCCGGAGATCTTCCTGTTCGACGACTCGTTCTCCGCGCTCGACCTCGCCACCGACGCCGCGCTGCGCTCCGCACTGCGGCCACACGTCCAGAACGCGGCCGTTATCGTTGTCGCGCAACGGGTTTCCACCATCCTCGACGCCGACCAGATCATCGTGCTGGAGAACGGCGCGATCGTCGGCATCGGCAACCACCGCCATCTGATGGACACCTGTCCCACCTACGTCGAGATCGTCGAGTCTCAGCTGACCCCGGAGCAAGCCGCATGAGCGCCCCGACCAACGTTCCCACTTTGCTTCGTGCGAATGCGTTGCACGCCGAGCGGAGCGAGGCAGGTGATACCGCATGAGCGCCCCAACTAGAGCAGCGACCCCGCGGCCCGGCCGGATGGGCGGTGGCTTTCCCGGCGGTGGCATGCCGATGGGCAAGGCGGAGACCTTCTGGCCGTCCATGAAGCGGATGGTTCGCCGCATGGGCCCCGAGCGGTACCGCCTCGCCGCGGTGCTCGCGCTGGGCATCATCAGCGTCGGATTCTCCGTCGCCGGCCCGAAGATCCTCGGCCACGCCACGGACGTCATCTTCGAAGGCGCGCTTGAGCATCTGCGCCACGTGCCCGGCGCGGGGATCGACTTCTCCGCGCTCGCCGGCGTGCTGACGTGGGTGCTCGGGCTGTACATCGCGTCGTCGTTGTTCGCCTGGGCGCAGGGCTGGCTGCTCAACGGCGTCGTGCAGCGGTCGATGTACCGGCTGCGCGAGGACATCGAGGAGAAGCTGCATCGGATCCCGTTGCGGTACTTCGACGGCCAGCCACGCGGTGAGCTGCTTTCCCGCGTCACCAACGACATCGACAACATCGCGCAGACCCTGCAGCAGACGCTCAGTCAGCTGCTGACGTCGGTGCTGACGGTGATCGGCGTGCTGATCATGATGTTCACCATCTCGCCGCTGCTCGCGCTGATCGCGCTTGCCGTGATCCCGCTGTCGGTGGTCATCACCGCCCAGATCGGCAAGCGGTCGCAGAAGCTGTTCACCGCGCAGTGGAAGCACACCGGCTCGCTCAACGCGCACATCGAGGAGTCGTTCACCGGTCACCAGGTCGTCAAGGTGTTCGGTCGGCAGAAGGAGTCCGAGCAGGAGTTCGCGCGCCGCAACGACGAGCTCTACACGGCCGCCTCCGGCGCGCAGTTCATCTCCGGGCTGATCATGCCGTCGATGATGTTCCTGTCGAACCTCAGCTACGTGATCGTCGCGGTGGTCGGCGGGCTGCGGATCACCTCCGGCTCGCTGAGTCTCGGTGACGTGCAGGCGTTCCTGCAGTACTCACGGCAGTTCACCCAGCCGCTGACGCAGGTCGCCTCGATGGCGAACCTGATGCAGTCCGGGGTGGCCTCGGCCGAGCGGGTGTTCGAGCTGCTGGACGCTGAGGAGCAGAAGCCCGACCCCGTCGACAGCGCTGCCGCCACGCCTTCGGAGAACGGGCGCCGCGGCCGGGTGGAGTTCGAGAACGTGAGCTTCTCCTACCGAACGGAGCAGCCGCTGATCGAGAATCTTTCCCTGGTCGCCGATCCCGGCCATACGGTGGCGATCGTCGGGCCGACCGGTGCCGGCAAGACCACGCTCGTCAACCTGGTCATGCGGTTCTACGAGCTGGACGCCGGCCGGATCACGCTCGACGGCGTGGACATCACGCACCTGCGCCGGGAGGACCTGCGGTCGCAGACCGGCATGGTGCTGCAGGACACCTGGCTGTTCGCCGGCACCATTCGGGACAACATCGCCTACGGCCGCCCGGACGCCACCGAGGAAGAGATCATGGCGGCCGCCAACGCGACCTTCGTGGACCGTTACGTGCGGTCCCTGCCGGACGGCTACGACACGAAGATCGACGACGAGGGCACCAACATCAGCGCGGGGGAGAAGCAGCTGCTGACCATCGCCAGGGCGTTCCTGGCGAGCCCGTCGCTGCTGATCCTCGACGAGGCGACCAGCTCCGTCGACACCCGTACGGAGTCGTTGGTACAGCACGCGATGGCCGCGCTGCGCTCGTCGCGGACCAGCTTCGTGATCGCCCACCGGCTGTCCACCATCCGCGACGCGGACCTCATCCTGGTGATGGAGTCGGGCCGGATCGTGGAGCAGGGCACGCACGAGGAACTGCTGACCGTCCGCGGCGCCTACCACCGCCTGTACAACGCCCAGTTCGCCGCTCCGGAGATCGAGGAAACCTAGTCACCAGGCACCGCCCCCGAGTTGACCACTGGTCGTTGGAACGGCGAGTCGGCGATCGGAATTTGGTCGAGTCTTGAACAAAAATACGGAGAGTAGCCGCAGCTGGCTGGGTCTGGTCGGGCTTTGTCCGGCTCGTTAGGCCATTCGGCCCTTAACTTTTGTATGCGGCCGCCATAAGTTTGACTCATTTCATCGGAAGCCCCGCCCTGCGACCAGGTCCGACCTGACTCCTGCCCCGCTCCCCACCGGCCCACGGAGATCCACAATGGACAATGACGCCCAGACCGGCCTGATCCGCGGTCGGTTATCTCGACGGTCGATGCTGGCCGGCGCCGCGGCGAGCGTGGTGACTCCGGTCGTGGTGGCCGGCGCCGCCGGGTCCTCGGCGGTCGCGACCGTCAGGGCGCAGGGGGGCGTGGTCCGGCAGGTCACGATCTACGCGGAGCCGTTGGTCGACGGGCTCTACGGCTACGGGCGGGAGCCGGGCAAGGCCACGATCCCCGGTCCGCAGCTGGAGCTGTACGAGGGCGACGCGTTGGAGATCGAGCTGGTCAACAACACCGACCAGCGCCTGTCGATCCACCCGCACGGCGTGGACTACGACACCGCCTCCGACGGCAGCCCGCTCAACGACTCGTTCAACGAGCCGGGGGAGACCAAGACCTACGTCTGGAAGACCACCCAGCGCTACGAGTCGATCGGCGGGTTCTGGATGCCCGGCAGCGCCGGCTACTGGCACTACCACGACCACGCGTTGGGCACCGACCACGGCACCATGGGCATCGCCAAGGGCCTCTACGGCGGGCTCATCGTGCGCCGCAAGGGCGACATCCTGCCGGACAAGCAGTTCGGCATCTTCTTCAACGAGATGTCCATCAACAACAAGATGGCGCCGGACACCCCGATGTTCGAGGCGAACCAGGGGGAGCGGGTCGAGTTCATCTGCGTCGGCCACGGCAACCAGCCGCACACGTTCCACCTGCACGCGCACCGCTGGGCCGACACCCGCACCGGCATGCTCGCCAGCGAGAACGACAACGCCAACGTGCTCGACAACAAGAACCTCGATCCCGGCAACTCGTTCGGGTTCCAGGTGATCGCCGGCGAGGGCGTCGGTCCCGGCGTGTGGATGTACCACTGCCACGTGCAGTTCCACGCCGACGGCGGCATGGTCGGCCTTTTCCTCGTGCGCAACCCGGACGGCAGCATGCCGGCCGGCGCGCAGGACGCCATCGACCGGTTCATGAACCACCAGCACACCGGCCACTGACGCCGGTTGATCAGTCACAACCGCCCGACGACCAACGAAGGAGTCAGGGATGGGGCGAACGAACGCGAGGGCAACCCGCCGCAGAGCGCGGTCGGCCTTGGTGGTGCTCAGCGCGGCGGTGATGGTCAGCGGGA
>Ga0193742_1001519_pt1 | contig 13991 bp, 15 predicted proteins | sample L2c1metaG_FD_165511 | JGI IMG/M metagenome (GOLD analysis project Ga0193742, IMG submission 165511) | Soil microbial communities from a riparian zone of the East river system, Colorado, United States - L2c1 | ecosystem: Environmental > Terrestrial > Soil > Riparian zone | place: USA: East River... | reverse complement strand
GCTCCACACACGTTCCATGTTCCAGGCCAATCACATCGCGCACGCACCAGTCTCGAGGTCATGAGTCTCGGTCACCACAAGGACCTGCGAGGATTTACGTCGGCATCCTTCGGCACCATCCGGAATATGAGTCTCCTTGTTATATGTTCATTCTACTACCATATGCTCTTCACGATAACTCCTTATATGTTTATGTTTTGCTTCAGTATAAATACTCCAGTTTGTTGTATGTATTTCGCTAGTTCGAATATCAACTTAGCAACCTACTTCTCCTTAACTCACTCTCGTCTTCTTAAGCTTCTTCTCGGCTCGACTCCGGACTCTCCTACTCCGTCCGGACCTCCGAAATTTGAGGCATCCAGCAAGAGAGCGGCGCAACCTACAAGTTGAAGCCAACGCCTTGCACGACTTCGGACCCGATGTCTCCGTCCGAACTCCGAGCTTAACAGATAAGCAATATAATGTTCACTGTGAAACCGGCTATAACTGCTAACAAGGCACACTCCACACACACCTGAAAATGTATACCAAACTCTAACACAACCCTAACCAAACTCTAACCAACCCTAACTGAACTCTAACCAACCTTAACCAAACTCTAACCAGCCCTAACCAAACCCTAACCAAAACCCTAGCCTAACAAGTAAAAAAAAGATAAAATATATGTAGAGAACAAAATTTGAATGCTCGAGCACACAAAGCACATGCCAAACACAATAACCGTTGCACCATTAGAACCTGTTATCGAGTGTAAACTAAATAGCCCACAACAGCATGACAGTTAGTGCTGATTTGCCGCTAACCACCTGCTCGGGGCAAAAAGGGAGCCGTCAATTTTTTAGCCAAAAAACGGGGATGCCCTGACACCAGTGGCACCCCCTGACATGGAATTGCGTGCGATGGCTAATAGAGGTAAAGTAGGGAGGGAGGGAGGGTTGAAGAAAGGAAGAGATGAGAAAAAAGAAGAATGATGGTAAGCGCAATGAAAATGACTACGAACACGAATTAGAGCCGCATAAGATATCAGCCAACAAGACAGGGTGCTGACGGATGTAGATTTGAAAAGTGGCTAAGGACCACCGGCCAATAGCTTGGATCATGTAGGAAGGGACACCAGCCTCGGCAAGCGCAGTGGCACCTCCAGCGCATAGCGACTGGCCACCAACATCGTTCGGGAAGTAGGCATGGAGTTGGTGGAGGAACCAGGATCTAGTCGGGATGGTGCCATTGTGCTTGAGCCATAGTTCTGCACGGAAAGGGAAAAAACGATTGCGTAGGCCGATATACGTTGTAAAAGGGGCCCAAGGATCATTGTCGAGGTCAGTAGACTGTATGAGAATTGTGTTGCCTTCGAAAAATCGATCGGCTTTATGACCGGGTAGTACAAACTGAAACGATTTTGGGTTGATAGAGACTGAACTTCGCATAATTACTTTGCGGTAGTCTTGTAAGTCCTTTTTGTCAGGCCATGTGAGTTCCCCCAGTCACATTAAACCATGGAAACCTGTAAGTAAGATAGCCAAGAACAGTAGGTCATCAAAGGAGGATGAAGAGGGATACTTGCGAGAGATAATCGCAAGTTCGGAGCGACTTATAGGTCGTTTTCGAGAGGTAGTGGATGGAAACATCTTGCGGCAGCCTTCAAGAGTCTTGGTTACAAGCCAGTGTCACCTGTTAGTCCGGACATCTGGATAGAATGGCTCTAACTGGCTACACACACCAGAAAGGTAGGAAGCTACCGATCTGGGTTTGATGTAGTGTGCCATATACACAGCATAAAAGCTAAGAGTGTCAGGAGTAGGGTTGATGGGAAAATTATGGGAAGAACAGAAATTGAAATACGATCTGGTGGCAGAAGAATAAGATGAAGCCGAGCTTGGTTCAATAGCACATGAAACAGCTACTGCGCGTTCGCAACATAGGCATTCATGAGTCCAGGTTTCTCGAGGAGGTCGCCCGGACAAGGTTGATTTGTGAGTCATAACTGCATGTCCCCCAGCGTAAATCGAGGGGGTGAAAACCTGGTGACCACCAGGCCTGGCTGAAGACAGCTTGCTGTGACACTATCCAGCCGAGACAAAGCATCTGCGACCTTGTTACCACTGCGAGGAATGTGGAATACTCGAAGTTGGATGTTTGAGGCCAACAGAAGGTCAACGGTGGTGACAAGGATAGGGTTATAAGCAGGCAGAGCATGGAGCATATTGAACATATCGAAGGTATTCAAACTATCGGTTAAAATAGCTAGGTGGCGAGGCTGGGGTGAAGGCGACTCGCAAACGTGGCTAAGGGCAGACAAAACGGTTAATGCTTCAAAGAAAAATATACCGTGACAAGTCGATGGGGAGACGGCGCATATAAAACCCTCAGAGGTTCTAGGTGACCAGTATCCCATGCCTGTAGGACAGGCGTCGCAAAGGAATGTGTCATGCGCTTCCGACCTGGGCCACTCTCGGGATTCGATGATGCAGACACCGTTGGAGCGATCCATGTGATCAGCCATCCAACGAAGTTCGTTGCTAATAGAATTGTTAATGGACAACTTTTGAAAGGGGAACGAACCTCATCGCATCTTTTCGTATACGCTCGAGAGACCAGGCCAAAGTAAAGGAAAGACGTTCAGAACCCAGTTGACCCAGCCTGCTAACCGCTGGAAATCTTTGAGTGAACAATGTTGACGAGGGTTGGCGAAAGCTCGAATCGCCGCCACTAACTCATTTCAGGCGTCACACGGCATAGTGATTGTCATAGAGTTGGGATCAACATCAAAGCCGATAATTTGAAGTGGTGAGCCAGAAACTTGCTTTCGTTCGTCGTGCGGGATTCCAAGATCATCAAATAGGGTTAGAAGACGGGCCTGTTTGGCAGGTAAAGACTTTTTGAAAGGTGGATAATACAGGACATCACCAGCAAATTCCCAAGAGAATGCATCATCAGCATACGCGAAGAGGTCGGGAATGGACTTAACAAAGACTGCAATCCAAAGCACGAGACCAAAAAAGTGACCCAAAGCCTACCAGCCCCATGGTTGCCAAAATTGTTGTTATTGTCAACGTGATGGGAACCGTGGATTGTAACAACCTGATGTAACTGCCACAACGGGTGCATAGGCAACCTCCGATACGCTTGCGACACGTCCACTTTGAAAAGAACTAACGGTATGTCTGAACTATATCGGTATTTGACCCTTGTAAGCGCCTTTCCAAGAAGATGGAGCGTGTCCAGATGGACTGTGGCATCATCAGGTGAAATATACGAGTTTGGTGAATAATCGCCTGCCGAATGGTCGACTACAAGTCGGGATTTATCTGAGTGGGGTTTGGGTACGACCCACAGAGGTATGGTGGTCATGCCTGGCGACAAAAACTCGAACGCATCTGAAAATCAGCCGAGTCTTATTTCTTCATCCTGTTGTTCTCTCATGAAATCCAAATGACCTTGGTTTTTTACCTTTTGAAGGATGGCATTGCCCACAACAGACGGTGCATCTGATCCTTCTGTGACCGCCCACGGCCAAAAACCTGTTCGCAATCCTTCGCAAACAGATTCGACCAATGCACGGTTGGGATGAGATGTCAACAGTTCATGGAACCGATTGACATTGATAGGTGTGGTGATACGGAAAAGGTGAGGACATGTTTTAATGACATTCCATTTTTCTTTACTCAACAACTCGTTCTGAGGAGGGTGAGGAACAGGCGGCACTGCCTCACTAATTAGAGCTGTTGTCAAGTCTCGCGAATCGACATCCGACCAGACAAAGTCACGGACGAATCGCGGACAGCGCTCCCAATGCACATTGGGAGACACCGCCTTATTTCTTGCTGGGTGAGGTACAACCGCTGCTAACATGTCCCGAGCTGGAACACTTGGAACAAACGTGCAAGTAGTTGCAGTTGGAGGCTGTGTTAGGGCATTTGCCATCATTCCATCTACGACACGCAGCTGTCTGTCGACGGTTCATACTTTGTTTGAATCTGGATTCTGCACGCTGACTAGCGGCAGGGTTGGCCGGATTGTTGATCCACTGGATTTGCAGGTCAGCAAATTCCGCGAAGTCAGATAATTCGACATCTCGTCATTGTGCAGCCCTGATACGAACGGCTCGGTCATAGTTAATGACTCGGTTGTGCAACTGGGTTGGTAAGGACGCTGTTATGAACGATAACAGATGAACGCGAACACGAATCATTTTACTTAACGGATCCGCCAGTCGAGTGACAACATATTACCCGATTCTATTCCACACTTTGCTTAGTAATCCCCTTTGACTCATTTCCGTTCCCAAACACTGCCTCCTTTCATGACTCACATTATTCCATGACTCATATTCTGAGTCGTACTATTAAACCCTTGACCCTGGACACTGCCTTGTAGTTACCTATATAAATAGCCCGTACTTAGCTGTAGTTCTCTAGTTTTGACCTTAGTACCTATACGGTTCAATCCACTATGCTTTGCTCACAACCTTTAAAAGTGCCCTTCGCTCGAATAGAACTTAGCTCTTTGTTACTGTCTCTGCCCAGCACCGAACGCGAGTGCAAGCTAGTGACGCCCGTAACAGACGCAAAATATCGCTGGATATGCTTGCTGTAGGCTTGCAATTCCTGCTTTCTGTGTTTGAAGACGAACAGGATGGCATCGACAAGGCAGTCCCAGGCAATAACCCAATCGCCGTGGGTTTTGACTGTTTTAGCTAGAGTGGACGATCTGTGGAGCAGCTCGACATTTCTACTGAGTTCAACAACGTCTCTGGTGTCGTAGGAGACTGTGTAGATGTTCGAAAAGACGTGGTCGAGGTCGATGGTGTTGCCATTGAGTAAATTGAGCCACTCTGCAGGGGGAATTTGCAGGACCGGTAAGCTGCAGTTGAGCAAGGAAGAACATGCTTGTTTGATGTCTCGAGAGAAATTCTCGAGCAGAGAGTGGGTTTTCTGAAGGGATGGTGATAAGACTTCCGACGCGAGGTGACCTGATTCTTCCGGTTCATTCCAGGGCAACGAGTCGTAGTCAAGGTGTGTTCTTTTTTCATATTCATCATCTTCGTCATCTGATGAGGGAGAATGTGGTCGCTTAGGCGCTCTAGCAGTGGGAGCTTTGCCTGTTGACTGTTCGTGATTGACATCTCGCTCATCTGCTGTGGATTCTGCGAGCTGTCGTTGGACATCATCGACTCTCCCGACATTACCCCTTTGATAGCGCTTGAAGTTGTCAAGCATGTCGAAATAGGGCTCGTAAACTGACAGGAAGACATTTTCGTTGGCATCGTCGTGAGGAATGCATCGTTGGAGCAAAATGGAAGCTTTGGACTTTGAAACCTGTCCTGCTCTGAAATTTTGGACGACTTCGGTGCAGTTGTCAATGACTTGCTTTTGGTGTTCAGGCATTTCAGATGCGTCGTACGATGGGACGCTTGGTCTCATAGCGCTACTCGACGACGCTTCACCATTCTGAGACATAGGGTAGATCTGTGACACAATCGACTTTGTGGATGTGAGGAAACGATAGATGATGAATGAAAACTCTGCGCTACATACGAGAGACAGAAAGCAACAAGTAAATAAACACTAGATAAAAACTACATGACAACTCACCCAGTATACGAGAGACAGAACGTAAGGAACTGCTCTCGTACCAGGGTGAGCTATAAAGCAACTGAAAAGAGAGACAAGGAATAGAAAACCGAGACATAAATGACGAAACGAAAGGTCACAGAGAAGTGACAACGGGGCGCGGCTGTGTCGGCCACGGCTGCCCTCACGGTGGTTATAGTAATAGTAATAGTAATAGTAATAATTATTGGCTGACTACGTTATGTAATAATAACTCAGGTAAAGACGAGTTACGCAATACCTCGCCAGCTCGCTTAGCTTAGTGTAAACAATATCTTTAAAAACCAAAAAGTCAACATGTTGTCACGTGAAATTCCTTTTAAAAAAATATCATGGTTTTCGGCACGTTCCGAGCATCATGTGTGGCGAAAAAACTGCTGGGTCAATAGCATTCACTCGTACAACCGGTTAGATAACAATTGGAGGCAATTCAGGCTGACGGTCGCACCGGACGCTCAGGCCAAGTTCATTTCCTGTTCTTTAAGTGCATAGCAAGTTGTATTGGTTGGTATCATCGCTGATCCTGCCCTTGATAGGCATTCCGCGGTTCGCCGCTTAGCAACTAGCATTCGGTAAGAATCCGATTTCCTCCAATTCTTTTATTTTTTAGAAATCATTTGAAATATATCATTCGTCATGGTCTCTGGTACAAGACTGTTGCAAATAGACGAGCATTCGGCGATGGTAGGTATTTCTTAATTCTTTAAGTACGTTAATCCATTCTCGGGGAATTCACCTTACGAAGGATGCAAGCACTTCGATGGGCCACTATGCAGCCTCTGCTCATCCTTCGTGGCAGAAGGGCCAGTCAGAAGGGCCAGTCAGGCACGACAAACTGTATGGCATTGGCTGAAGTCGTCAACCCGATTTCCGGGTCTCTTGAAGGGTGCAACGAATCCTGCGGTGTCCAACCCGCCAGCTTTCACTATCGATAAGCAATATTGATTGAGAATGCAATGAAAGAGCTATCTATCCCCACTGGAAGGAACCTTAGTATGGGCGTTCGCCTCGGTGTCCTATCGAGTCAGAGCCCTTCAGAGAAATTGTTGGTCCTGCATGACGAGGGTGCGTGATGCGAGGTCGTATTGGCAACACGGTTTGAACCTCTGGATGATTACGCGTACTCGATTTCCACCTTGACCACCATCCCAAATGCCGCTACAACAATACCTGAGGCATTAAATCTTACTACCAAGCCAAGATTGAAGCCTCAGAAATACTCATAAATCAAAAAACTCAGAATTTGCGCCGGCTGGAGGCTCAACGAAATGCACTCAATGCACGAGGCCAGTATTCGGTTAGCAGCTCCTTGCAAACGGAGAGTTGATATTTTTTTGAACTATACTGCGTCTATTGCGCGAGGGACTCCAACTTCTTCACGAACCAGGAAGTCATGTTGGTGAGGTAGTGAAAGTGATTGGATAGACCACAAAGTTTTGGTCAAGGTCCAGCCGAAGGGCAAATATAATGGGTGTCAACTTTGAATATAAGGTCTAATCACATATCTGCCTAGTTGTTGACGTTGACCCAGAAATTGACGTCAACGCACTGAAAGCAACAATCCGAGTCGCCCTGCGCTCTGACTCTTACACATCAAACACCATTCTAAACAACTAAGTCGACCCACTGGTTTCCTTAATGGTGGTCGAGAAAGTACCTGATAGTACCTATGAGATGGTTGGTGGACTCGACAAACAAATCAAGGAAATTAAGGAAGTCCTCGAGCTGCTCGTGAAGCATCCAGAACTCTTCGAAGCCCTCGGTATCGCCCAACCCAAAGGTGTCCTGTTGTCCGGTCCTCCCAGAACAGGAAAGACCCTATTAGCACGTGCAGTGGCTCACCACACAGATTGCAAGTTCGCCCGAGTTAGCGGAAGTGAGTTGGTGCAGAAATATATTGGAGAAGGCAGTAGGATGGTCCGCGAGTTGTTCGTTATGGCCCGAGAGCATGCACCAAGTATCATATTCATGGATGAAATCGTTTCGATTGGAAGTTCCAGAGGCGAGAGTGGCAGTGGGGGTGGTGACTCGGAAGTGCAGCGCAAGATGTTGGAGTTGCTGAATCAGTTGGATGGATTCGAACCAACGAAGAATATCAAGGTTATCATGGCGACAAATCGTATCGGTACGTCTATCTTCTCTCGGATACCCAAATTACTGCTTGACTGATGGATATATGCTATCAGATATCTTGGATTCTGCACTTCTACGACCAGGTCGTATTGACCGAAATTTTGATTTCCCTCCTCCGGGTCCTGAAGCACGTGTTTCGATTCTGCGCATCCATTCTCGGAAGGTAAATCATTTCTATATCTCTACTGAAAAACAGGATAAACAATGCAAACATCCTCAAGATGTCTACAGCGAGGTATCAATCTACGAGCACTGGCTGAGAAGATGGGTCAATGTTCTGGTGCTGAAGTACGTGGTATCTGCACAGAGGCTGGGATGTACGCTCTCCGTGAACGGAGACAACACGTGACGCAAGATCTAAGGTGCGTCGTTCTGTTCTGTCGTCTTCCACCTTTGTTCCTTCTTCTCCTTGTGTTAAGTTTTTTGGTGTTGATTACACTGCTCTATCTACAGGTGCTGAAAAAGAACCAAGAGGGGAATACCTCAGTCAACAAGCTATTTTCATAGACCTGCTTTTGTACTCTTTGCCCTTATAATCATTCATTTCTCTAGTTATCTGACTCCGGATATACTGCTGACTAAATCCGCTCTCCGAACCCTATACGAATCTCCATTCTTACTCCGTTTTCTTCATGGACCATGGCGACTTGCTGAAAATTGCGAGGATGTAGACAAGTAGAGAGAGGTGGGGTGATGGTAGTAGGTGAAGCATGAATTAAGCAACTTTGAGCAACTAAGATACGCGTCGATTCCGCTGGGTTTGTGTATATTCTGAAAAGGGAATGTACCTTGCAGATTTTCGATCGAAAGAGCAGTTGGCTTGCTGTAGATGGAAAGTTGATGGCAAACATGAAAATTGACGTGACATCTCTAAAATTTTGCGTTTTTCGCCACACCAGCATTTTCTTCCCTGATGCGTACCATAATGCCTCACCAGACGATCCGTCGGAGGCAAAAACCCCCACATCTTCTGTCCCCCTAAAGCTTGTGTCAACATACTCGCTCGCCCCAGAAAGCTGAGCAACTTTGGCACACGCTGCGTGCAAAGCGAGGTAGCGTGGGTCTAGCAAGGGATGTCGGGAAACTGCAGACGTAAAAGTAACAGCGGGAGGAAACCCGGTCAAGTAAAATGGATGTTTGGCACGCAGATTGTAACTGTGAATGACAGGCTGGAGTTTGGGTATGTCCAGTTGCGCAATGCCGAGATCTATCTGATCAATCACTCACCGTCGCTTCAAACCATATTGCAAGGCGATCAAAGAATGTATGCAAACTTTTCTCCATGGTAATCACACTCTCGAGACGGTGGATGTTGGGGCCGTTCAGTTCTAGGAAACCGTTGACCTGCCCAAAACGCTCCATGACAGCCCATACTGAGGCTGCATAATCAAACTGTAGACCATTGTTGATGATCTGACCAAGGGATATACAGAGGGTCGTTCCTTACTTCCTCCTTCTACCATCCCAAGCGCTTGATTCGTTGACTGAGGGAAGATATGAGCTGCCTGAGTTACAGCTGAGGCCCCAGCTAATCCTCGTGCAACCAATTCTACCACGGCAGCGACTCCACAAAACTCGTTGCATCACACCTGCCAGTGACTGCACAGCGTTCAAGGGCCTATCTTGCCATGAATGGAAACCATAAGGTGTATACAATACTTACATTCTTTCTGGCAGACTTGTAGTCCATGAGCGGTTCGTCCACTAAATTCTTATAACTTATCCTGGATGTTGTCGAAGGATGGTCTGGATGGGTGATCACTCTCCCACCCATCTAGACTTGACTGTAATTTCATGGCACAGACTGATGGGTAATGAGATGTTACCAAGTTCAGGACGCACTCACAACACCGCACGAAACGGTCAATGTAGGAGCAAGCTAGCTTGAGGAGCCTGCCTGGGTCTTGCGCATAAGTACGAGTAGTTGGGAACATGGAGATTGAGCGCATTTGTCTCTAGATTCCCAGAGTTGGGCGTATTCTGGAGAACCAGTGGCATATGGGTGTCATATTCGACGGATATAAGGTAATGTATTGCTGACTCAGCCGCGAAACTTTTACGGAGTTTGTAGTCGATCACTAATTTTGACGCTGGCGAACTTTTACTTGTCCCTCTCTGGATTCTTCAAGAGAGCAAGTTGTCAGGCTCTTGTCGCAGCCCTTAAACTTGCAAATGCAGGCTTTTCATGTTTAAGGGTTTTCTGATGTATTTGGTTATTGGAGGATTGTACTTTGGCTGGCGAATAACAACTTCCAACCCGACTACGTACATTTTACATAAGTCCGTTAAGGACAAAAAAGCCGTGTTTTACATCCGTTATGAATGAAACAAGGTGAGTTATGTATGGACCCTTGCTTCTTTCTTTCCCCCAACTCGCTCTGCGTCATGACAACTCCTTCCAATTGTCCCAATGTACTTGCCAATGGCACATGCGACGACCAAGCCTGTCCATATGTCCATACAATCTTGACTTGCGAGCCTTGTGGCTTCGTGTTTCAATCACCCGACCAGTATGAATTTCATTTGACAACCAAGAAACACCATTCGAAAATCTCAGGACGATCCGTGGTTTCCTACTGTCCTATCTGTGATGCCAACGTGTCTGGGGGCCAGGAGCAATGGAAACAACATACTCAGGGACGCAATCACGAGCGGATGGCACTTAGTAAAGGAGTGTCTTCAGATGTAGCGCCTCAGCCAGCCACAACGATGTCTTCTTCAACAGCATGCGATCTCTGTCAGATCATGGTGCCCACTCCCTATTGGACTAGACATCTCAGCAGCCACAAGCACAAATTACGAGAATCATTTACTCGATATATGACTGCCGTGGAGCAGTCCGAAACTGACAAAAACGGTGTAGTTGTTGAGGGATTGTTCGACTTCGATTTCATCAATCCTGCAATGGCTCAAGTAGGGAAGACGACAACTGTTATCATCAAAACTTCACAACCTTTCTCTAAGTCTATTTTACTGGGAGCGAAATTGGCCTCGGCTCAAGGAAATAGCGGCGGGATACCCTCGTAAGCCTATGGCTCCTTATTCCGATGACCATGCCAGATGAATAAATTTATTTTCTAGATTCTCTGTATACATAACCAGTCCGAAACGTGAAATAAGCAACCTTTGTCCTTTGACCCTCGTAATAGGGTTTAAGCAAGCTTACATAGGACGATATCAGGACCGTCTCGAGCTGATTTTTGAAGACACTCAGCTCAAGAAACGTTTCATTATCACACGAGCACTCAAGGCCATCGTAGGAAACAAAGCCGAACACAAAGAGTTGCGCCCGAAAGCACCTTACGTTCCTCGCTCAAGGTCTAACCGGACCCCCGTTCTCGAGGTCATTGAGGGTGTGAAACCTCCTGCCACCTCCGTCATCCCATACGTCGTCCCGCTTCCCAAGGCGCCCATTCCTACCCGTGTGCGGAATATCCTCTCCAGCAGAGACTCCGTAGCGAAAATCACTGGCCAGATCAGGAATACCTTCATCCCTCAAGTTCTGGACAGTTCAACGTATGGACAGCACTATAAGCATTTGCTCTGGATCGAAGAATACAAGATGGAGTAAGTTCTCTAGCACTCGGTCGTTTCTCAGTCAGTTGAACTTGGCTATAGGCAAGACATAGAACGTTATGATATGATGGATGCCGCTTTGAATAAGCATAATCATCTTTACTAGTAAGCACTCATTTTCTAGACATCTTTGTTGTATTCTGATGTGATGGCAATTGCAGCCTATCTGTTCCTGGTCTTGCGGAAAAACGGCCCAGTGTTCTTGTTGGTAAGTGCTTTGTATCATGTTACAATTTCTCAACAGAGGTAACTTTGAATCATAGGCGATTGCATACTCGTGCAGGAACAGGGGGCCACAGATGGTCGCTGGTTCGAGGGGCATGTCCATGTCCTTCGTCAAACAGAAGTCGGCCTTCAATTCCATAGGTTGTTCAGGGCTTATGATCCAGGTCGACGATTCCACGTTCGGTTTAAATTAAATCGTATTCCCGTCCGACGCCAACATCAAGCTATGGATGCCGTATTCACTGAGGATCGGGTTTTATTCCCACTCACCACCCACCTTCCCGGTGGGAAACATCCCTTCTCTTCCGATGCCGCTTTGAAAGTTTTCAATCCTTTAATATCCAGCAACGCACCTCAACTACAAGCAGTGGTTTCCGTTGTTGCACAGCGTCCTGGTTCTCAGCCGTTTGTCGTGTTTGGACCGTAAGTTTTCTTCCTTTTTCTCTTCTAGTCCTTATACTGACGGTATTTTCTGTGATAACTAGGCCTGGAACTGGGAAAACTATCACCATCGTGGAATGTATCAGACAAGTATTGATTGCGTATCCTCAAGCGAAGGTCCTTGCGTGTGCGCCGAGCAATTCGGCAGCGGATCTGATCGCGTCTCGTCTACAGGGCCACTTGGGCGTTAATGAACTCTTTAGATTCTATGCCCCGTCTCGATTTAAAGACCAAGTTCCAGATGAACTTGGTCCTTATACATCCACGCGGGATGGCCATTTCACTGTCCCACCAATGGCTCGCCTCAAGAGGTTTAGAGTTATCATTGCGACATGTGTCTCTGCCTCGTTTTGCTCAGGTGTCGGCATGGCTCGTGGTCATTTTACCCATATCTTCATTGACGAGGCAGGTCAAGCTACGGAACCCGAAGCATTTGTTTCCATCAAGATGATGGCTGATACCAGGACCAATATAATCCTTTCTGGCGACCCAAAGCAACTTGGTCCAATTATCCGGTCGGGCATTGCGAGAGAGCTTGGGCTGGAGAAAAGTTACCTGGAGCGGTTGATGGATAGAGATGCCTACGACAATCAAACAGGATATGGTCGAAGGTAGAGTTCTTTTGCAAAAAAAAAATAGTGAATGATTGATTATTCATCCGTTGTCTTTTTGTTCGCAGTGTGGTTAAACTTACCAAAAATTTCCGATCCCACAACGCCATCCTTTTTTTCCCTAACGAGCGATTCTATAGCGGCGATCTTGTGTCATGCGGTGATCCAACTGTCATCAACAGCTATTTAAAATCTCAATATCTGCCATCAAAAAAATTCCCGATCGTATTCCATGCAGTCTCTGGGAAAGACGATCGCGAGACGTCTTCGCCCTCCTTTTTCAATATCGATGAAGTTTTACAAGTCAAATCTTATGTTCAAAAGCTAAAGGAAGACCGAAAGTTTAGAACTAGTAAATTTTCATGACTGCGCAACATATTATTCTTTAACATCTGACATGTTTTCCTCTCCCCGTAGCGGATAAAGACATTGGTATCATTGCACCGTATCATGCACAATGCTTGAAGTTGAGGAATAGCCTTCGGAATGTCGGAGATGGCATTAAAGTTGGTTCGGTTGAGGAATTCCAAGGCCAAGTCTGTTTCTTTTTGTTTCATCATGTTTTTTTTCCATGAATATCTCACACCTATTTCAGGAGCGCCGGGTGATTATAATCTCTACTGTTCGGAGCAGCAAGGAGTTCGTTAAATATGATCTTCATCATACCTTGGGTTTCGTCGCCAATCCCAGGCGATTCAATGGTACGATTCTAAAAACTTGATCGCGTGTGCTTATGTATTGAAAATATGCATGTAGTGGCGATCACTCGTGCCCAAGCCTTGCTGATTATTGTCGGAGATCCACAAGTGTTGTCGCTTGATCCTCTTTGGAGAGCTTTCCTCAACTATATATATCTCAACGGTGGTTGGACTGGTCCTGACATAATGTGGGATCCAACGGCTGAGGTTGATGAGGCGGGAAATTATGACAAACAGATCCGCGACAATGCTCAAATCGATATGAATGAGTTTACTCGTCGTATGGAGGCTGTCACGATGGATGGAGTGGATGAGGAGTTGGATGCCAATGTCGATCGACCGTGGACTAGGGAAGATGAGTGATTGCGCCGAGTTGGAAGTTGGCCCTATTTTTATTTGCAATATCATCTTTTTGTATAATATCTAATATCATCATTCATTCCTTGTTTCATATCTACTGAATGTTGAATCTCATCGGGTCTTTTGAAACTGAAAAGCCAAAGCCTGTTTATTATATCTGTTCCTGCTCTGCTCGGCCTACTATAGCTAGAGCATGGCTTCAAAGTTTTTAAGATTGCAGGTTCAGCCTTTTTTTTTGTTTTGTCGATTACATATATTATATTTTTAGATACGAACATAGACGAACTTGCTCGAACTTTTTTTTGAAAAAATGCGAACCGAGCAACTGTTCGAGT
>Ga0193742_1001518_pt1 | contig 13996 bp, 12 predicted proteins | sample L2c1metaG_FD_165511 | JGI IMG/M metagenome (GOLD analysis project Ga0193742, IMG submission 165511) | Soil microbial communities from a riparian zone of the East river system, Colorado, United States - L2c1 | ecosystem: Environmental > Terrestrial > Soil > Riparian zone | place: USA: East River... | reverse complement strand
GAACATCAGGTCCAGGCCGGCGAGGATCTCGGCGCTGCCGAACGACTTGTGCAGGTTCCGCACTTCCATGCTGTGCACGGCCTGCTTGCCATTACCCGGGTCGCCCACCGTGGGGAGCCGAGATCCGGACCCGCCGACTGTCGAGTTGAAGGACATGGCACCCCCGCGTGAGGAAGTCGTCAATTGCCAAGCGTCAGGAACGCGTGACAAGTGTGACTGGCGTGACTTTCTCCGCATCTTACCCAAACGCTGTATGGTTAGTGAGAGCGGGCCTGATATCCACACTCAGCGGCGACGACGCGTTGCCCGCGAGCGGTAGCCGGTCAACAACGGGTCCCCGTAGGGCTCTGATCTGGGGCCGAACAGGATCATCAGATCCACCACCAGCGATGGCACCAGCAGCACCCCGGTGAACACCAGGGCGGCCGGGGTGAGCAGGCGAGACTCCAGCGCGAACAGCGCCACCGCCATCGCCAGCACCACCAGGCTCATGCCTCGGCTCCTCCCGATCGCTCGAGGCTACCCGAGAGTAGCTCCGCGTCGGCAGCGGCAATTCGGTGACGGTGAGCCGGTCAGCTCGGGGCCCCGGTTGGGTCGGCCGGCCGGTAGGCGTCGGCGTAGCGCACCCGAGCCGAGGTGAGCTGCTCGACCACCCAGCGGTTCCAGGTGTCCAGTTTGCGCTGCTGCCAGGTGCTGGCCCGGAGCTGGTCACGGACCTGGTCCAGACTCAGCGGCACAGCCGGGGTCACCTCGAGCACCTGCCCGACATTCCAACCGTACTGGGTCTGTACCGGGCCGAACAACGCGTTCGGCCCCGCGCCGAACGCCGCGTCACCGTACGGCTTCTCCAGCTGGTCGCGGGCTACCGCGCCCATGTCCCCGCCCTTGGTCTTGGTGCTGTCGTCCAGCGAGGACTGTCCGGCCACCGCGGCGAAATCCGCGCCGGCGGCCAGCTGGGCGCGGATCTGGTTGGCCTGGTCCTGGCTGGCCACCACGATGTTGCGCAGGTGCCGCTTCTCCGGGACGGCCATCTCCGCGCGGCGCTGCTGGTAGAGCTGCGCGAGGTCCTGGTCGGTCGGCGCCGGGGTGTCCTTGGTGACCTGGTCGTAGAGCTGGGCGTTGGCCAGCTGGCGTTTGATCTCGTCCAGCACCGCCGGCTGGGACAGCCCGATACCGCCCAGCCTGGCCAGGAAGGCGTCCCGGCCCTGCGGGTAGGAGGTCTCCACCAGGCGGGTGAGCTCGTCGTTGGCCGTCTTGTCGGCGATCACGATGCCGCGCGCGGCGGCGGCATCGCTGAGCACCTCGCTGACCGCGACCGCCTTGGCGCTGTCCCGGCGGAACTGCTCAAGCTTGGCCGGGTCGGTGGGCCGCTGAACGCCGTAGAGCGCGCCGAGCAGGGTGATCCGATCGCCGAGCTGGGCCTCGGTGACCACCGTGTCGCCGACCCGGAACACCGCCCCGGCGGGCAGCGCGGCGATCCGGTCCATGGTGACCGCCGTACCGGAGCCGACAACCAGCACCGCGAGCAGCACCACGCCGGCGACCCGGGCCGGACGGCCGGCCGGGGCGATCGGCTGCCCGCGCACCCAGGCGATACAGGTACCGACGATGTGCCCGATCCGTGCCTTCACGCGTTCACCTCCACAGCGGCCGGCGGGGCGACCGACGCCGCCCGCACCGGGGAATCCCCAGCCGGTGTCCCAGCGACCGGGCGCGACCACACCACCAGCCGGGCGGCCAGGTAGGACAACACCACCGCGGCACCCAGCACCAGGCCGAACTCCCGCACCAACGACAGCCGGGACGCAATCAGTACCAGGTAGCCGAGCACCGAGGTGAGGCAGGCGTAGCCGACGCCTCGGCGCAGCCAGCCATGACCCCGCCGGCCGGCCTCGGCGAGCAGCACGACGAACTCGCAGCCGGTCACGCTCACCAGGGAACCCAGCGCCACGGTCAGTGGGCTCAGCGACATGCCCAGCGCCCACAGCGCGGCCAACCCCCAGCCGGTGGCCAGCAGCGCGGCGACCACCGACCGGGCCGCGTCCCAGCGCCGGCGCAGCCCCAGGGCCAGCACCAGGCCGGCCACCACGATGCCGGCCAGGTTCGCCAGGTACCGGTCGTCCAGCAGCAGCTGGTAGCCCCGGGCGGCGGCCACCGGCAGCCCGACCACATCGACCTGGTAACCGGGTGGCGGCGCCGGCAGCGTGGCCCGCACCTGCGCCAGCATCCGCTGCTGAGCGCCCAGGTCCTGCAGCCGCACGCCGTACACCAGCAGGTACACCTGGTGATCAGGTCGGATCACCGAGGAGCTCAGGTAGGACGGCACCAGCTCGAGCGCGCCGCGGACCTGGCCCGGGGTCGGGTCCGGACCGAGGAAACCGAGCAGGCCCGGCGCGCTCACCACCGGGCGCAGCTGATCACCGAGATTTTGCGCGAGCACCCCGCCGGCGGCCCGGCCCCAGGCCAGCGCGGCCGGGCTGAGCACATCGGGTCCGGTCAGCTGGATGCCGATCTCACCGGACGCGCCGAGCACCGCCTCCACCGCGGCGGCATCGGCCAGCGCCGGCAGCCCGCTGGCCAGCTCCACCGGGTTCGCCGCCACGTTCAACCGGGGCAGCACCGCCCAGCCCAGCGCCGCCACCGCCGCCGCCGCCAGCAACGCCGCGAGCCGGACCCCTCGGCCCGCCCGCGCGCCCGCCGGCGCCCCGGCCGCGCCGACGCCGACCGGGGCCTCGGCGTTGGGTTCGAGGCCGGGCGGCTCGGAGCTGGCCACTGCACCGGGCACCTCGATCGAAGGCGCGCGGTAGCCGAGCAGCAGCGCCGCCGCCACCGTGAGCAGCACCCCGGCGGCCAGCGCGAACCCGAGGTCCCGGACGAACGGCAGCGGGGACAGCGCCAGCGCCGCGAACGCCGCCGCGCTGGCCACCGACATGACCAGCACCCGCCGCCGGTTCGGCACCGCCGCCAGGTAGAGAGGGAACGAGCTGCCCACCCCGAGCAGCAGCGGCAGCAGCAGCACCGCCGCGAACGACAGCGGGTGGCCCAGCCAGCCGAACAGGGCCAGCGTGGCCGCGCTGCCCAGCAGCGAGGCCAGCAGCGGGCGCAGCCGGGCCATCAGCCACGCCCGCCGCTCCCGCCGCCACGACGGGCCACCCACCGCGGCCGTCGGAACCAGCAGGTAGCGCAGCAGCATGACCACCGCGACCAGCCCGCCGATCAGCGGACCCTCCCGGCTGACCTCGGCGGCCAGCGCGGCGGTGACCGACGGCACCCCGCTGACGGTGACCGCGCTGGTCGCCAGGCCCGCGCCGGCCACGGTGGACCCGATCGCCGCGACCAGCCGTTGGGTGCCGGCCTGGTCCAGGTCCTGGCGCGGCCGCACCAGGATCGCCACGGTGTCCGGGGCGGGCACGATGAACCGCCACTCCGGCTTCGCCTGGCCGTCCGGGCCGAACATGGCCGCCTCGGCGAACCGGGGGTTGCTCAGCGTGGGCAGCCCGACCGGCAGCCCACGCACGATCAGCGGGGCGTAGCGCAGGTCGAGCCGGGCGACCGCGGCGTCCCCGGCCGCGGTTACCTGGGCCGGCGGCTGGCCGGCCTCCCGGGCCGCTCGTTCGGCCGCCGCGCGCAACCCGTCCCGGCGCCCGGCGATCTGCGCCAGGAAGTTCTGTGCCGCGCCGGCCAGCTGGTTCAGCACCGTGGCCGGCCCGTAGACGGTCGCCACATCGGGCAGCCCGGCCAGCTTGCCCTCGGTTCCCAGCAACGCCAGCAGTTGGCCGTGGTCGGTGACGAACCGGCGCGCTTCCGGGTAGCGCAGCAGCACGATCACCGGGTCCCCGCCGAAATCCCGGGCCTTCTGTTGCACGGCCGCCAGGGTCGGGTCGTTCGCCGGCAGGAACGCCTCGGTACCGGTGTCCACCCTGACCCGCAGCAGCCCGCCGACCAGCACCGCGACCAGCACCGCCAGCAACCCGGCGAGCGCGACACCGCGCCGGGTCAACCACCTCAGCCGGGTCAACCGGTGAACCGAGCCGAATCTCATCCGCCGTCCCGCTCCACCCTGGGGTACTCGCCGGTGAACGGCTTCAGGTCACGCAGCCCGCCCGGCCCCGGGTAGGGGTTTTTCGGGAACAGCGACCGGGGCAGGGTGATCGGATCCGGCCGGATCGACTCCGCGGTGAACAGCGGCCGCAGGTAGACGAACGCGCCGCCGTCGTCGCTGTAGTGGTGGAACGCGCCGCCGAAGTTGGTGAAGATCTGCGAGATGTCCAGGCCGTAGGGCTTGAGGTAGCGCAGCGTCGGGTTCAGGTCGCGCAGCACGTCGACCGCCGGCGGGAACAGGTCCCTGGCGCGGTCGCTGAAGTCGGGCACCTTGTCCAGGGTGTCCGGGGCGTTGTCCAGCACCCGGTGCAGCGTTGGCAGCAGGTCGCGCAACGCGGAGCTGGCGTCCGGCAGCCGGTCCAGCGCGTCGTTCAGGTCCGGCGCGGCCCGCCGCAGGTCGCTGGCCACCGGGGACAGCGCGTGGGACAGCCGGGATATGTCGTCGCTGGCCCCGCTGGCGCTGTCCAGCACCCCGGGTAGCCGGCGCATGCTGGCTTCCAACGCTGGCCGCTGACCGGCGGTGGCCGCGCTGAGCTGGTCCGCGCTGGACACCAGCTGGGCGATCTGGCCCTGCCCCACGTCCAGCGCGTCGAAGGTCTGGGACAGCTGCTGGGAGATCTGCTCCAGGTCGGCGGACTGGTCGGCCAGCGCGTCCAGCGCGGTGTCCCCGTTGCGGCCCACGTCGGACAGGCCGGCCATCACCCCGGACAGGTCGGCCGCGCGGCCGTCGGTGCCCTGGCCCAGCGAGCGCACCACGCCGCCCAGCGCGTCCCGGGTGGGCCGGTCCAGGCTGGCCAGCACGTCGCGCAGCCGCACCGACGGCTTGACCGCCGAGGCGGGCAGCACGGCGCCGTCCGGAATGTTCGGACCGGTGCCGTCGACCAGCTGCACCACCGGCTGGCCGGCCAGCGACTTCTCGCTGATCTGCACGGTCGCGCCCTCGTGCAGCGGGGTGACGACCTCGTCCAGGCTCAGCACCAGGTGCATCCGGTTATCGGCCACCCTGGTCACCGTGGCCACCTTGCCGACCGGCACGCCGGCGCTCTGCACGTCGGCGAAGGGCACCAGGTTGGCCAGGTCGTCGGTGTCGAAGGCGACGGTGTAGCCGCGCTCCCGGCCGAACCCGGGGAGCGACCCGCCGGCCTGGGCGTAGAGATAGCCGGCAAAGGTGACGCAGGCCAGCACGAACGCGACGAGCGTCGCGGTCCGGAAGACCGGTACCGAGATCCTGGATCCGTTCACCGGTGGCAGTCCCCACTTCCGATGGCCGGGTAGGGGCCCACCGGGCTGCCACCCTGTTGGTAGGTGTTGCTGTGCTGCTCATCCGGGGTCATCGCGCCGGTCGGGCCGTTCAGCGCAACGGTGACGTGGCCCCGGCCCCAGCCGCCGTTCTGGTCGGTCACGCTGAACAGCGAGTTGGTGTTGTAGACGAATCCGCCCAGGTCATACATCCACGGGGCGACCTTGGCGGTGGCGTCGTCCAGGCAGTGGGCCACCGGGCGCAGGTCGTCGAACGCGTCGCGCAGGTCGCTGGTGATCGGTCGCAGGTCGGACACGATCGGCCCGGCCTTGTGCACCACGTCGCGGGCCGCGTCGACGGTGTCGTGCAGCGGGCCGACCGCGTCGCGCAGCGCGTCCAGCGCGTCGGGCAGCTCGTCCGAGGCGTCCTTGAGGTTGTCCAGCGCCGGGTTCAGCTGGTGGGTCAGCTTCGAGGTGTTGGCCAGCGCGCGGCGCAGCTCATCGGTGGTGCCGGGCAGCTGTTGCAGCGAGCTGCCCAGGTCGCCGTCCCGCTCGGCCAGCGTGCTCAGCGTGGCCTGGGTGGAATCCACCAGGCTGGTCAGCCGGGCGTCGTTGCCGCCCAGCGCACTGGACACGTCGGACAGCGCGGTGACCAGCTTGCGGATGTTCTCGCTGCGGGTCTGCAGCCGCGTCACCACCGGGCGCAGCGTGAGCAGCGAGGTGTCCGCCGCGCGCAGACCCACCGGCAGCGTCTCGGGGGCGTTGGCCAGCGCCGCGTCGGACTGCTCCAGCAGGCTGGTCAGCGCCGCCCGGCTGCGGTCGTCCAGCTTGTTGAACACCTCGTCGGGCTGGATCGGCCGGGCGGTCTGGGTTACCGGCAGGACGCCGCCCTCGGGCAGCAGCGTGCCGGGTGGGCCGCCCGGGTTCAGCGTGATGTACATCTGGTTGAGCGGGTTGACCGGACGCAGCACCGCGCGGGCGTTGTCGTAGATCGGGTGGCCCGGCTCGATCGCCAGGGTGACCAGCGAGGTGTTGTGGTCGGTGGGCCGGCTGTCCACGATCTGGCCGACCTCGACCCCGGCGATCCGCACCTCCTGGGCGTTGCCGGGGCTGACCGCGACCGCGTCGGCCAGCTCCACCTGGAAGGTGAACCGCTGCGCCCATGGCGGGGTCAGGTTGATCTGGGCCAGGATCACCCCGGCCGCGACCACACCGACAACCACCAGGGCGACCAGCGCGGACACGTCCCGGCCGAGGCCCGGCACGGTGCGCAACCGCTGCCAGCGTTGGCCCAGGCTCTTGCGGGCCGCCGCGCTCATCGCCCCGGTCCTTCGGTGAGGGTGGGTAGATCGGGCACCGCCACCGTCGGAGGGGACACTCCCGGATCCGGCGCGGCCAGCCCCGGCACCCCGGGCAGCAGCGGAGTCACCGGTTTGCGGTGCGGCGGGCCGTACCCCTCGGAGAGGAAGTCCTGCAACTGCTGGGCGGTCATCCCGGTGCCGTAGACCGAGGTGGATCCGGCGCCGGGCTGGAAGCCGAGCAGGTGCGCGGTGGCGTTCTGGTACTGCACCGCCGCATTGATGTGCGCGAACATGTAGCCCAGCTCCTGGTAGAACGTGTTCCCGTTACCGCCGCCGTTGGGGTACTTCGGCCACTGGCCGTGCCAGTCGCTGAGCAGCGTGCCCAGGATCGGGCCGTTGATCCGGTCCAGCACCACCCCGTTCAGGTCGTGCAGCACGTCGGTGGCGCTGTCCACGGTCGGCACCAGCTCCTTGACCAGCGGCTTGGCGTCCTCCAGCAGCGGGCGCAGGTCACTCAGCAGATCGCGCAGGTCGTGCAGCGTCGGGTCCAGCTTGCGCAGCAGCGGGTCCAGCCGGCGCACACTGGGTCGGATGTCGTCGGCGGTGTCGGTGAGCTTGTCCAGCGTCCCGCTCAGGTCGTCGGCGCCGGACCGGGTGGCCCGCAGGGTGTCCGGGAGGCTGGCAAACGTCTGGTCGATGGGCCCGGCGTTGTCACCCAGCACCCGGGAGGTGGTGGCCAGCGAGTCCACCACCGCGCGCAGCTGGCCGGGTTTCGCCGACAGCACCCGCCCGGTGGTGTTCAGGTCGGTGACCAGCCGGGCCAGGTCGGCGTCCCGATTCACCCCGCGCACCGCGTCGAGCACCACGCCGGCCGGGGTCAGCGTGTCCGGGGCATGCGCCAGCAGCGGCCGCAGCGCGTCGCCGGCGCCGGCCTTGAGCGTGCTGTCCAGCCGCTCGGTCATCCCTTGCAGCCCGCGCTGGGCGTCCGGCGGGATGGCCGAGAGCAGCCGATCCAGCTCGACCGGCAACCGGGTGCGGTCCACCGGGATCGCGTCCGAGGTGAACTCCCCCGGGTTCCCACCGGAGGCCAGCTCCACGTAGTAGGTGCCGCCCAGCACGGTGGTCGGGCGGATCACCACCGTCGGCGCCGAGCCGAGCAGCGCCCGGATCCCGTTCTGCACCTTCAGCGTCATCTCCACCGGGGAGCCGGGGCGGTCGGGGTCCGGCTCGGTCACCGAGCGCACCACGCCGATCTTGCTGCCGGCCATCTTGACCACCGACTGGTACGGCACGATCTTGTAGTCGCGGGCCAGCTGCACGGTGATCGTCTCGCCGGGGGTGAGCGCGGTGAGGATCGCCGACTTCTGGAACAGCAGCACCGTGGCGAGGCCGGCGATCGCGATCATCACGATCCCGGCCAGCGCCGGGCGGCGGGTGAGAATGCTGGATGTGCGCACGTCTACTTCCCTGGGATGAGGCCGCCGGTGGCATCCCGGTCCCGGATCGCCTGGCCGGGCGCCGGGTACGGGTTGTTCGCGTCCTTGATCTGGTTGCCCAGCACGGTGACGGGGGTAGGGGCGCCCACGCCGAGGCGCAGCCGGTGCTCCCAGCCGTCGTGATTGGTGATCAGGTTGCTGATGTCGAAGGCGAACGTGCCGATGTCCGGCGCGTAGGGGGCGAGCACCCGCAGCGGTTCTTCCGCCGAGGACAGGCCGTCGGCCAGCTTCGCGGCGAACGGCCGGGCGTCGTCGAAGGTGTCCCGGAGGTCGTCCAGCGCCGGCTTGGCGTCATCGGCCACGCCCGGGACGCGGTCCAGCGGCTCCGGCGCCTCCCGGAACACCCCGCGCACGTCGGGGGTCGCGTCGCCCAACGAGCGGGCACCGGAGCGCAGGTCGCCGGTGGCCGCGCCCAGGTCGGCCAGCGGCGACCGGGCGTCATCCAGCGCGCCGCGCACCGCGACCAGGGTGCCCGGGAGTTTGGCCAGCGTGTCGCCCAGCGGCTTCCCGGCGTCCACGTTCAGCGCCCGCAGCGTCTGGTCGGTCTGCGCCAGCAGCTCGGTGATCTGCTCCTCCCGCCCGGTGAAGCGGCTGGACAGCCGGTCCGAGGTGCGCAGCAGCCCGGGCAGGTCGGTGCGCTGGGAGACCAGGGTGGCGCTGAGCTTGCGCTGCCCAGCGCCGCCCGGGTCGGCGGGTCGAACACGTCCAGTACGGAGACCAGGTCGTGGGTGGACTCGGTCTGGCTGGCCGGCAGCACCGCGTCGCCGAGCGGACCACTGGCCGCGTTCCCGGAGCGCAGCTCGACGAACTTCTGGGCCAGCGCCGACTGGTCCCAGATGCCGGCGTAGCCATCCCGGTAGACCGGCGCCCCGCTGGTGAGCTTCATGGTCACCAACGGCTTGCCGCTCACCAGTTCGACGGCGGATACCTGCCCGACGATCTCCCCGTTCTGCCGCACCTCGGAGCCGGCCTGCAGCTGCCCGACGTCGTCGAACGCGGCCCGCACCGTGGTCACCGGGGCACCCGGCAGCCGGCCCTGGTTGGCGGTGAACGCGAGGTACACCAGCACCAGGGAGGCCCCGATCGCGCCGAGGCCGACGAGGAACCGCCGGGCCGCGTATTTGGTCCGCGCCATGGCTACTTCCCCCCGCCGAGCAGCTGGTCGAACATGTCGGCTTCCTGCTTCGGGTTCAGCCCGGACGCGCTGTCCGGGTCCCGGCTATCGGCGTCGGCGGACGAGTCGGCGGGCCGGCTGTAGCTGCTGTTGTCCGGGCCGTCCGGGTTGGGCAGCGACGGCAGGAACGGCAGCGGCGAGCCATGTGACACGTCCGGCCCGTTCGGGTTCTCCGGCACCGGGTTGACCGGGTTCTCCTTGCCGATCGGCGGCAGCGCCCCCAACCCGGTGTTCGCCAGCGTGGTCGGCATCAAGGTGACCACCGCCCGGAAGTAGTGCGAAAGGCCGTCGTAGCCGCTGGTCGCCATCGCCCAGTTCGCCGCGCCGGTCATCACGTTCTCCAGCTCGCTGGGCACGCCTGGCTTATGGGTGATCAGCTGGTCGTTGAGCGTGCGCACCGACTCGCTGATGCTGCTCAGGTCCTCGGCCGCCGGGCCCAGCTCGTCAACGATCGGCCGGGCCTTGTCCAGCATGTCGTTCAGCTTGTGCAGCACCGAGGGCAGCGAGGCCAGCGCCGGGTCGGCGGCGTCGGCGAAGTGGTGCAGCTCCTTGCTGACATCGGCCAGGTGGTCGGTCGCCGGCCGGACCCCGTGCAGCACCTCGGTGGTGTTGTCCGCGGTGTCGCCCAGCTGCGCCAGGGTGCGCCGGGCGCTGGCCAGCGTGCTGGGTAGCGCGACAAGCGTGTCGTTCAACGCCTGCCGGTTGGCCGCGACCGTGCCCAGGGACTGTTGCGCGCCGTCCACCAGCGAGTCCAGCGGTCCGGCGAACGCGGTGGCGTTGCGTTGTGCCTGCACGATGAGGTGTTCGAGCACCGCGTTCTGCTTGTCCAGCAACGTGGAGAGCTGGTCGGTCTGGCGCAGCGTGGGGGCCAGCGCCCGCAGCGTCTGGGCCACGTTGCCGCCCTGGCCGGCGATGCTCTCACCGAAGGTGGTGACCACCGCGGCGAGCGCCGTCGAGGTCGGGTCGTCCAGGGTGTTGAGCAGCTGGTCGAGGTCGACCGAGGAACCCGTCTGGGTCACCGGGATCACCGCCGGCTCGGGCAGCACCGGCGCCGACGGGCTGCCCTGCCCCAGCGCGATGAACCGCTCGCCCAGCAGGCTGACCGGCGTGATCCGCGCGGTGGCATCGGAGTGCAGTGGGAGCACCGAGCGGTCCACCGACATCCGCACGTGGGACTGCCCGTTCACCAGCTGGATGGCGCTGATCTTGCCCACCTCGACGCCGTTGAGCTGCACCTTGTTCCCCGGCACCAGCGGGCTGGAGTCGGTGAACACCGCGGTCACCACGGCACGCGAGGTATCCCAGATGTTGGCCACGGCGAGCCACCCAGCCAGCGCCACCACCAGCAGGACGGCCAGCGCGGTGAGCCAGGGATGCCGCCGCCGCGACCTCACCGGAATGCGCTGCGTAGTCACCGTGGGGCACTCCCGTTCGCGTCGGTCCAGGGTTGTCCGGCGATCTCGCCGGGCAGCACGTCGGATTTGTCCTCCTCGCCGGGAATGGTCACCGGCGGGGAGGAGTCGAACGCGGTCAACCCGGTGACCACCAGCGGATGGGCGAAGTGGCCGTTGGAGTCGTACGTGGAGAACAGGTTTCCCCAGTTGTCCACGAAACCCATGACCTCCGGGGTGTACGGGCGCAGGAACGCCACCGCCGGCGCGGCCCGTTCCACCGTGGTGCGCAGCCGGGGCAGCAGGTCGATGGCCTCGTCCAGGAAGTCGGGGGTCTTGTCGAGCAGCCGGTCGGCGGCCTCCAGGGTCGGGCGCAGCAGCTTCAGGGTCGGCGTCAGGTCGCGCATCACCGGTTTCAGGTTGTCCGCCACGCCGGGCAGCCGGTCAGCGGCCGGACGCAGGTCGTGCAGCAGCGGCACGGTCGCGTCGGTGGCGGCGGGCACCTTGTCCAGCGCGGTCTTGGCCGAGTCCAGGGTGGCCGGCAGCTGGGCGAGCCCGTCGCTGAGCTGCCGCTGGTGCACCGCGGCCGTGCTGGTCAGCCGGTTCAGGTCCAGCACGGTGCTCGACAGGCCGTCCCGTCGGGCCGCCAGGGTGGCGGTGACCTGGCGCAGGTTGGCCAGCACGGTCTTGATCGCCACGCCGTCCGAGCCGACCGCGTTGAGCACCGCGCCGAGCGCCGCCACGGAGGGGCCGGCGGCCTGCAGCGTCCGGTTGAAGTCCGGCTGGGCACCGTCGAACGCGGTGTTCAGCTGCTGGATCATCGAGGTCAGGTGCGCACGGGTGGGCGGATCCAGCGACTGCAGCAGGTCCTCCACCACCACCTGGGAGGACCCGGCGGTGATCATCGCCCCGTCCGGCAGCACCGGGTTGCGCTCCGGGCCCGGCTGCAGTTGCAGGTAGCGCTCGCCGAGCAGCGAGCGCCACTCGACGGTCACCGTGGTGCCGGCCCGCAGTGGCTGCGGGAGCCGGTCCACCACCAGGTCCAGCACGGCCTTGTCGCCCCGCGCGGTGATGCCCCTGACCTGGCCCACGTCGAACCCGTTGAGCTGCACCGGGGTGCCTTCCACGATGCCGATCGCGTCGGGCAGCACCACGGTGAGCCGGTCGCCGGAGCGCAGCCGGCTGAGCGCGAAGCCCCCGACACCGGCCAGCACGATCAGCACGGCGACGAGTCCCACGGCGAGCTTTCGGCTCATCGCGGCGATCCGTTGGCGGAGTCGACGTTGACTTTCATTAATCCTCCGGGGAGCGGAAGAGGACAGAGAAAAGAGCTAGTTGGCGATCGGCGCATTCGGGAAACCGCCCCAAAATGCCTGTTGCGCGATCAATCCGATAACGCTGACCAGAACCATGTTCACCACCATCGACTTCGCGGTGTTCTGCCCGACACCGACCGGGCCGCCGCTCGCGGTATAGCCGTAGTAACAGCCGACGAGCACCACGATGGTGCCGAGCACCATCGTCCAGATCATCGAGAACAGCACGTCGAGCGGGCTCTGGAAGGCCCACAGGACGGTCAGGAAGCCACCTTCGGACACGGTGTGCAGAACGTGCACGACCATGAACCAGGAGGACAGATACAGCAGGCCGAGGCCGATGATGTACAGGAATGGCATGGCGATGAGCGCGGCGATCAATCGCGTGGCGATCAAATACGGTTTCGATTCGACGCCCATGACTTCAAGCGCATCGATCTCGTCGGAGATCCGGGCCGAGCCGATTTCCGCGACCAGACCACAACCCACCTTGGCGGCCAGGATCCAGCCCCACATCTCCGGCGCGCAGGTCCGCAGCCCGCCCAGGGCGGGGAAGATACCGACGTAGCCCCCGGCGCCGAACTGCCTGGTCAGATAGTGGCCCTGGACGGCAAAGACGGCGCCGATGAGCAGCTCCATGAACCAGATGATCAGCCCACTGGACAGGATCAGGATCCCGGTCTGCCGGAAGATCTCGCTGGCGTACTTGCGGGTGCGCGGGATCGCCGCGAAGGCCTGGCCGAAGAATATGATCATTTCGACCATGTTGGTGAGCTTGTCGGAGAGCCCCCGCCGGACCGCGTCAACCGACTGCACCGCGGGTGCCGGCTCGGCGGCACCGCCGGCCTCGGTGATTGTCATGAGTCGCCCTCCCCTACCGGACCGTCTGCATCTCGGGGAAGAGTCCGAGCGCGATGAGGTTGATGATGAGGTCGATCACGAAGACCAGCGCAAACGCGATGACCACGGCTCGGTTCACCGCACGACCGACACCCGCCGCGCCGCCGGAGGCATTGAGGCCCATGTAGGAACACACGATGCCGATGACGAATCCGATGATGGTGCTCTTGACCAGCGCGAACATGATCTCGACTACGGTCAGGTTGGCGTAGACGGTGGCGAAGTACTCCCCGGCCGGCACATCGCCGTAGGTGACCGAGCTGACCACCGCGCAGACCACCCCGATCAGCAGCGACACGATCATCAGCAGCGGGGTGAGGATGGTGACCGACACGATGCGCGGCAGCACCAGCTCCCGCACCGGATCGGTACCGAGCACCTCCAGCGCGTCCAGCTCCTCCCGGACCTTGCGGGAACCCAGGTCGGAACAGATCGCCGCGCCCACGATGCCCGCGACGACCATCGAGTTGATCCACGGGGTGAACTCACGGATGTTGACGATGAAGAAGTACTGGCCGTAGCGGTTCCCGGCGCCGAGCAGCGTGGTGAAGTTGAGCCCGAGGATCCCGATCATCAGACCGAAGGTGAACACGGCCAGGGTCATCGGGAACCAGGACACCTTGAGCACGCCGTACATCTCGTCGCGCACCGCGCGCCAGTACCCGGACGGGCGCCGGATCGCGCTGAACACCACCCGGACGGCCAGCTGGGTCAGCCCGCCGGCCAGCTCGACCGGGCTGAAGATCGCGGACGGGATGACCCCGGCCCACCGGCTCTGGGTGCGCGGGAACGCACGGGTGGCGACCGGCGCGCCCGATGCCGGTTCCCGCTCCGGCGGCCCGGTGCCAGCTTCCGACATGTGCACTTCCTCCTCGCTGGCTACCCACTGGACCGCGCCGCACCTGACAGCCGGCAGCAACCCGGCCCGAACTGGGACAACAGCTCAACCACGACCCCATGGCCAGCGGTGTGATCCACTAACCAAGCAACGATTGGGAGAGAGCTGAGTTACGCCAAACAGTGATTGGTTTTCTCAGAGCGCCACCGCCCGCTCCCCAGCCAGACCGCCTAGGAGGGT